>JAEEGH010007971.1_pt1 | contig 25235 bp, 10 predicted proteins | sample 9134181 | NCBI WGS metagenome assembly JAEEGH01 (sample SAMN16246544, study PRJNA631951) | gut metagenome | biome: gut microbiome; feature: rumen; material: DP-attached | host: Bos | place: Iran: Karaj | collected 2018-10
CCACGATGCAGCGCTTGAGGTAAAGTTCCGGAGCCACGCGCAGGTAGAGCGTCATGTCGCAGGCGTTGTGGTGCGTGGTGAACGGACGGGCGTTCGCGCCACCGTAAATCGGCTGGAGCGTCGGGGTCTCGACCTCGATAAAGCCCTTCTCGATCAGGTATTCGCGGATAGCCTGCAGAATCTTGAAGCGCTTGATGAACACGTCCTTCACGTCGTCGTTCAGGGCCATGTCGATGTAACGCTGGCGGTAGCGGGTATCCACGTCGGCAAATTCGTTGAACACGACCTTGTTGCCGTTTTCGTCCACCTTTTCCTTCGCGACCGGAAGCGGACGCACGGCCTTCGAAAGCATCGTCACCTTCTTCACGTGCACGGAGTATTCGCCCGTCTGCGTTTCGAACATGGAACCGTTCACGCCGATAAAGTCGCCGAGGTCCGTCATCTTCACGACTTCGTAGTTTTCCTCGCCCACTTCGTCGCGGGCGACAACCACCTGAAGGCGACCATAGCGGTCCTTCAGGTGCATAAAGCACATCTTTCCCTTGCGGTTAAAGCGAACCACGCGGCCGGCGAAGGCGATTTCTTCGCCGCTAGCCATCAGGGCGTCCTTATTTTCTTTCAAAACCTTGGAATCGTGCGTGCGGTTGAACTTGTGCGGATAGGCCTCGATGCCCATTTCCTTGAACTTGTCAAGCTTCGCCAAGCGAGCTTGAACCTGGTCATTCATATCTTGCATTGCCATAATCAATAATCCTGTGATTCTATCACGTGAAATTTTGAACGACTCAAAAATAGAAAAATAAAGTCGCGCACCATCGCAAAGCGAGGGAATGGACGGAAGGGTTACACGGCAACAAAGTTTCAAAAAACGTTTATAAAACTTTACAAATCAAGTCAAATTTTGATACTACTAGTTATCACGCCTCAGTTCGGTATTTTCTTAAAAATTCAATCAGAATGTCAAAGGATACTGACAAGTACAGAAATCTCTTTATCAAAATTTTCAGCTCTACCATGCGTGAATTTCGTGGTCAGGCAACGCAGGAACGTTTTGCCGACATGATCAACGTTGCCAGAATGACCTACAACAAGTGGGAAAACAGGAAATCATGCCCTGGCGGCTTCGAACTTTTCATGCTCCTGTTGTCCGTCAAACCCAACGACATCGATTTATTGCATATCCTTCAAGAAAGATTCCTTGCGGAAGCCATGCCCATGATGCAGGCCGCCGAGCATGCAAAATTAAAGAACTACATGGAAGGGCTCAAAAAGAAGCGCCGCGGCTAGCTTTCGGGAATTTACGAGTCGCTCTCGTCCAACCAGCGCTGTAGTATAATGGCAGCGGCCAGTTGGTCTATCACGCCCTTGTTCTTCTGCTTTTTCTTCTTGCTGAAGTGCGCCGTTTTCTCCTGCGCCTGGACGCTAGAGTAGGCCTCATCCTGCGTATGGATGGGCATTTCCGGGAAATGTTCGGCAAGTTCGCGCACAAAGGCCTCCACCACCACGTTCTTCCCGTCGGTACGGCCATCGGGGCGGTACGGCATGCCCACCACGAACTCGTCGACCTTGTTGATTTTCACGAGTTCCTCGAGCCGCGTAAAGAGGTCCGTCTTGTTGCGGTCAATCGTCTCGCGCGAAAACGCCATGCGGAACTCGGAGTCCGCAAAAGCGACTCCGACGCGGTGTTCCCCAAAATCAAGAGCGAGGTAGTTCATACTACCCCGCAATATAACTTTTTCTGTCGAGCCTGAATTACTTGAATGTCGCCGTAAGCGTCGTAACCTGGCCAGGAACGAACGTGCGCGTAGCCTCCGTGTTGCCGTCGCTCCAGCCGGAGAACACGCCACCGGACTTGGGCTCGGCCGTGACCGTCACGGGCACATCCTTGAAGAAATTGATCGCCAAGCTCGACTGGTCGAGCGCGAGGCCATGCACCTTGATGGTTCCGCTTCCCTGGGAGGAGAGCGTTACCTGGGCAGTCTCACCCAAGTTGAAGTATGTCTTCATCTCGTTCATGATGGTCTGCTGGCGGGTCTGCGCGAAGCTCTTGATCGTCTCAAGATTCGAAGTGAAGGAGTTCGCCTCGAACTTCCAGAATTCGATATCGCGGTTCATCTCGGACTGCACCTGAGACTGGAGCGCATCGATTTGCTTCAAAAGCCTGTCGGCAGAGAAGTTCATGGACAAAAGCACGCAGTAGCGGTTGATGAAGGCCTTCTTGAAGCCCTCGTTGCCGAGCAAGCGGATCATGAGAATCGTGTGTGCCGAAATGGAGCCGTCACCGGGAGCCGGGGCCACTTGGCCACCGCCCATCTGGCCGCCACCGAAGTTTCCGCCGCCGAAGTCGCCCATGTTGCCGCCACCCCAGTCACCGAAATTCATACCGCCCATGCCGTTCGTGCCGCTCGCGTTGGTCACGTAGCTGAACACGTTGCCGTTCTGGGTGTTGTACGAAACGCCGAAACCGAAGTCCACGTCGTACATAAACCATCTCCATTTGCCCTTCTGGCTAGCCACACGCCACTTTTTCATGTTGTTGTGCGGCCAGTCGCCGTTGTTCAGGAACATCTCCGCCTGCATGTAGTTCATGTAGTTGTCGATGTCCACCTGGTCGGCAATCTTCTGGTAGTTCGCATCGCTCGTGAGTTCATTGCTCTGCAGCCAGCTGAGCATGGCCTTGTAGTCTTCCGACGAGCCGGCAGAAGCTTCGTCGGTCCCGCTCGACGTCGTAGCGATAAGGTCGATATCCTCCGGATCGTAACCGTACTTGGTTTCGTAATAGTATTCGTTATTGCGTTCGCGCAAGTCGTGCAGGCCGTAGTACTGTCCGTTGTAGTACACCACCACGTAACGGCCACGCTGGTAATCAACGCCCAAGCCTTCTGTCATCTGGGTTCCAAGGCGGTCGCGCACGTAGTCGTTGCCGCAGTTGTTACCGAAGTTTCTGACAGAGAATGCCTTGAACTTCTTGAGTTCCGGATAGTCCGGGAACAGCTGGTACTTGAGTCGCTTGTTGCCGTATTCCTCACGCATGGTGATGGCAAAAGACTTCTTCTCCTTCGCACGGCTGTACTGGCCCGTAATCTTGTAGTCGCCCATCACGCCGAACGCGGGAGTTTTCGGGGAACCCGGTTCGAACAACTCGACATATACGGGAAGTTCGCGGTTGCTCCAGAAGTTCGCACCCTTCTTCGGGTCCATCATGGAAGCTCCGTTACCCGTCATGTAGAGGCCGGTATCGGGGCTAAACATCGAGAGCGGATCCGTCGTCACAAAAAGCGCGGCCAGCGACGGCTGCTGCTCGAACACGTAAGTACGGATAATCTCGTCGCTCGGATACATTCCCTCGCCATAGGTACGGCAACGCAGCACCGTGTTCGCAGTGATGTTGAGCGTCTGCGTCACAAGCGCGCTGTTCGGGGTCGCCTCGGCACCGCCCTGCTCGCAACGCGTATTCGCAGGGAGCGTGACGCTTACCGAACCGCTGTAGAAGCCGGAAGCCGGCACGGACGTTTCTGCCGACTGTACCTGGGACGCAAAGACATCGCCAAGGGTGTTACCGTACGGCGTCGGGTCCGAAATGCCCCATGCGCCGGCTTCGTTCCTGGACCAAGTCGTCCCGTTGGGAACGTCGTCGTAGGTCACGGAATCGAGAATCGCGTTCTGGTCGTTTGTCAGGAACAGCTGGCCGCCGTCTTCCGCCTTGAAGGTCGTATGCGGTTCGTGGCCGCGGTTGCGGGCGATGTACGACGTCATCTTGATGGTGGTCGTTTCGCTGCCTTCGGTCTCGAGCGTGAACGTGGAGCCGGAGACGTTGCTCAGCTTGGACGCATTCTCCTTGAGCCTCACGTAGAACACGCGTTCTTCGCCAGAACCGCGGAGATTCTTGTTCCAGTCGCCGCCGGTACCGTTAAGGCTCAAGCGAATCTTGTGGCCCTTGTCGATAATGCCGCGAAGCACGAACTGGTTCGCCTTGCTCAGGTTGGTCGCACCGTTCGTATTCACCATGAACGACGATGTAGAGCCGCTGCCACCGAAACCCATGCCGCCAGCACTGACCTTCATCACGCTACCGAACGAAACACCTCCGTTCTCGCTAAAGCAAATAGAGGACTGGCCCGGGAGATTGTCGACATTCGGCCCCGAACTTGCGCCCGTATTGCCGCCCCACTGGCCGCCAATGCCACCTTGACCACCCGTAGACTGCGCACTACAGTTGGTGCTCACCATGTTCACCGAATCGGAAGGCGGGATGTAGTCGGGATAGTTCTTGCCCGACAGGAACACCACCATGTGAGACTTCGCGGGAATCGTCGCGTTGCCGAATACCCAGCGACGGGGCATGCGGGCATCGTTCGTGAGGCCCACGCCCTTCAAGTCCACCGGGGCGTCGCTCGTGTTGTAAAGTTCAACCCATGCGGGGTCGTTGCCGTCGTTGTCCTTGAGGCTAGCGTTCGCCGGGGACACCTCGGTAAAGATGACCGGGAAGCCATCCACGCGGGAAAGGGGCTCGTCGATAATGACCTGGTCCGGATCTTCGCCGGCAAGCGGACCGTCGTGGCCGCCCTTGTCCTTGTCACCCTGGTAACTGTCGTTCACTGCCGAGCTGGAAAGTGGCACCGACGCAGAACTCAGGTTGCCCACGACCATCGAAGAACTCGAATAGAGGATAACGTCCCCCTCCTTGAGCTGGTCACTCGGGACCAAGACTGTTCCGCCATCGGGCGTAACAACCAGGACGGAATCCGGAAGGCCGGGAGGCAGCCCCCCGACTTCGGGCTCTTCGGCCGCGTTGTTAGTAGAATCACCAGAACAGGCGACAAGGCCGCCCGTAATCCCCCAAACACAAAACCCCACGAGGATTACTTTTCCAATATTCATACTTCAAAAATAGATAAAAAAAGACGCTCCAAACGAAAATATTTTTATACACATTACAATTTTACAGAAGAATTAAGGCAAATTTCGCTTTTTAAGCCTAAAAATTTTTACACACTCGGAAATTACAAGCCGTTAGTAATGGCAATAATCGTGAAAAACGTGCAACTCGTCGGCTTTCTGGGCCAAAAACACCATTAAAATGGTACTAATTTTCTATCTTTACGCCCACTATGAGCATATCCAAGAACGATTTATGGGTCGGCGTGGACGTTGGTTCCACCACCGTCAAGATTGCTGTTGTCGATCCAGAGACCTCCAAGCTTTTACATTATACGTACCAGCGCCACAACGCCATGCAGGCGAAAAAGGTCCATGAGGTACTGAGGGAGGCCCACGGGCTGTTCCCGGACAAGAATTTCAGGGTCGCCTTCTGCGGAAGCGGCGGCCAGCCCTTTGCTGAAGCCACCCATGCCTTCTTTGTGCAAGAAGTCGTGGCCAACGCCCTCGCCGTGCGTGCCACCTACCCCGAATCCAGGGTGGCCATTGAACTCGGCGGCCAAGACGCGAAAGTCGTATTTTTCGAAAAGGACAAGACTACCGGTAAGCTCATTGCCTCCGACATGCGCATGAACGGAGTCTGCGCCGGCGGAACGGGCGCTTTTATCGACCAGGTGGCCGAGCTCCTGCGCATCAAGACGGAAGCCTTCGAAGGCTTTGCCAAACGCGGCCAGAAGGTCTACGAGATTTCGGGCCGTTGCGGTGTGTTCGCCAAGACCGACATCCAGCCGATGCTCAACAACGGTGTCGCCAAGGAAGACATCGCCCTTTCCAGCTTCCACGCCATCGCCAAGCAGACCATCGGTGGTCTCGCCCAGGGCATGGAAATCAAGCCGCCCGTGATTTTCGAGGGTGGTCCCCTTACGTTTAACCCGACGCTCGTGCGCGCGTTCAAGGAACGCCTGGGCATCAGCGACGAACAGGCGATTGTGCCGGAACACTCCGAAGTGCTCGTCGCCATGGGTGCGGCCCTCTCGCTGGGCTCCATGTTCGCGGGTCAGGAATGCCAGTACCGCATGGAAGGCTCGCTCGACGCGCTCGTACACTTCAACGAAATCCGCCAGGCCGAAAACAAGGCGAAGGCTGCCGCCGACCTGTTCTTCAAGAACGACGCCGAATACAAGATGTTCCTCGAGGAACACAAGATGGCCGACAACCATTACCCGCAGCCGGCTTCGGGTTCGACCATCAACGCCTACCTCGGCATTGACGCAGGTTCCACCACCACGAAGTTCGTGCTTTTGGACGAACAGGACAACGTGATTGACGGATTCTACGCGAGCAACGACGGTGAACCGCTCGCCGTGCTGAAGCGCGCCATGAACGAGCTCGCCGACCGCTACGAAGAATACGGCTGCAAGCTCAACATTCTGGGCGTGGGTACTACCGGCTACGGCGAACAGCTCTTCGCGAAGGCCGTGCATGCCGACTACCATACCGTGGAAACGGTCGCGCACGCGAACGCCGCCCAGCGCCTCTGCCCCGACGTAAGCTTCATCCTCGACATCGGCGGCCAAGACATGAAGGCCATTTCCGTGCAAGACGGCGTCGTTACCGGCATCATCTTGAACGAGGCGTGCTCCTCGGGTTGCGGCTCCTTTATCGAGACCTACGCCCGCAGCCTCGGCATCCCGATGGAAAAGATTGCCGAGATGGCTTTCAATGCAAAGAGCCCCTCGCAGCTCGGAAGCCGCTGCACCGTGTTCATGAACAGTTCCATCATCACGGAACAGCGTGACGGCAAGCAGCCCGAAGACATCATCGCGGGCATCTGCCGCTCCATCATCAATAACGTGTTTACGAAGGTCATCCGTATCCGTAACCTGAACACCCTCGGCAAGAAGGTCGTGGTGCAGGGCGGTACGTTCAAGAACAACGCGGTGCTCCGCGCCTTCGAGCAGTACACGGGCCTCAAGCCCATCCGTCCCGAACGCCCGGGCGAAATGGGCGCTATCGGTATTGCGCTCCTCACCCGCAAGTTCATGGAAGAGAAGCGCAAGGAAAATCCTGACCTCAAGTCGAGCTTTATAGGCCTCGAGGCCATGCGCACCTTCAGCTGGCACAACCAGCCGGGTCAGCTTTGCCAGTACTGCACCAACCACTGCTCGCGAACCATCGTCACGTTCAGCGACGGCCAGAGCTTTGTGACCGGCAACCGCTGCGAACGCGGCGAAGTCACCGCCGACCCGAACGACCCGAAGACGAAGGCCCTCATCGCCGAAATCAACAAGAAGATGCAGTCCGTGCCCGACATGATCAAGCGCACGAACCAGCTGTTGGTGAAGGACTACGCCCCGGCCAAGCTCGCCCCCAACAACGGCAAGACCATCGGTATCCCGCGCGTGCTCGAATTCTGGGCTTCGCTCCCCTACTGGAAGGCGTTCTTCACGAGCCTCGGCTACACCGTCGTCGTAAGCCGCCAGAGCGACTACAAGATGTTCGAAGCGGGCCTCCACAGCGTGCCCAGCGACACAGTCTGCTTCCCCGCGAAGCTCGTGCACGGCCACGTGCTCAGCCTTATCGAGAAGAAGGTGGACCGCATCTTCTTCCCGATGATGGTCGCCGTCCCGAGTGACCACACCAAGTTCACGGCTACCTCCGTGTGCCCCGTGGTGCAGGCCTACCCGAACGTTTGCAAGAACACCGACGAACCCGAAAAGAACTACGGCGTTCCCATGGACCAGCCCATTTTCCACTGGTTCAACGCGAAACTCCGCCGCAGCCAGACCATCGACTGGTTCCATGAGAACTGGAAGCTCGACAAGAAGCTTTTGAACAAGGCCGTAGACGAAGGCGAAAAGGCTCTCAACTGCTACCGCACCACGCTCCTCGAAGAAGGCCAGAAGATTCTCGACGACGTCCGCGCCAAGAACAGCTTTGCCGTGGTGATTGCGGGCCGCCCGTACCATGCGGACATGCTCATCAACCACAACATCGCGAGCCACTTTACCGCGATGGGCATCCCGGTACTTACCACCGAGTCGCTCCCGGGAGTCTTTGACCAGGATGTGCCGGCACATACCCGCGTAGAAATCAAGAATACCTTCCACCTGCGCATGATCGGTGCGACGATGATCGCCTCGCGCGACCCGAACATCGAACTTGCCCAGATCGTGAGCTTCGGCTGCGGTCACGACTCCATCTTGACCGACGAAATGATGCGCATGATGCACAACGATTCCAACAAGGAAATGCTCATGCTCAAGCTCGATGAAGGCGATGCCCGCGGCCCCGTGGGAATCCGCATCAAGAGTTTCATCGAGACCGTGAAGGCCCGCCGTGCGGCGAACCTGCCCGAAAAGCCCGAAAGCAACGAACCGCTTTACCATACGCCGTTCGTCGATTCCGACAAGACCCGCCGCAAGATCCTCACGCCGAACCTTTCTCCGGCCTTCTCCGTGCTCGCCAGCGAATACATCAAGGCGAAGGGCTACATGGCCGAATACCTGCCCGTAGCCGACAAGGAAGCCATCGAACTCGGCAAGAAGTTTGTGCACAACGACATCTGCTTCCCCTGCCAGGTGAACATCGGCGAATGCCTCAAGTGGCTTGTGAACCACCCCGAAATCAAGCCGACCGAAGTCTCCATGTGCCTCGCGAAGAACTGCGAGAACTGCCGTGCAGTGCAGTATCCCGTACTCGCCCGCAAGGCGCTCGACGAAGCTGGCTTCAAGGATGTCTCCATCATCACGACGGGTACCGACTACAAGGGAATCCATCCGGGATTCACCGTAGGTCTCGACTTCCGCCTGCACATGCTGTGGGGCATCGTGTTCATGGATGCCATCGAAATCATGTACCGTGCGCTGCTGCCCTACGAAGTGAACAAGGGTGACACGCAGAAGGTGTACGACCACTGGATGCCGCTCCTGATGAGCATGGCAGCCCAGCTCAAGAAAACCGAGCTCCGCATGCCCAAGAAGGTGCTCGACATGTTCGCCGCCTGCGTGGAGGCGTTCAACACCGTCGAGATTACCGAAGACCGCAAGAAGGGCATCCGCAAGCCGCGCGTGGCCGTGCTTGGCGAAATCCTGATGAACTACCACCCGAGTGCCAACGGCTTCGTGGAAAAGTACCTGATGGACAACGGCATGGAAGTCTATCTGCCGGGCATGCTCGACTTCTTCCGCGTCGACGAGGTCGTTCGCGCCGAGAAGCTCAAGCGCGGGTTCTCCGCGAACCCCATCATGGACCGCGTCGAAGGGGGCATCACCTCCAAGGCGTATACCCATGCATCCGGTTGCGTGCAGAACGTGATGAAAAACTTCAAGCTCTACGAGCATCACGCCGACTGTCTGGAACTCAAGGACTACATCTCCGACATCATCGACCCGACTTACAACACAGGCGAAGGATGGCTCATCCCAGGCGAAATCCTCTACAACTCGAAGCACGGCGTGAACAGCTTCATCATCTTGCAGCCGTTCGCCTGCCTCGCGAACCACATCAGCGGACGCGGCCTCACCAAGGCCGTGAAGGAACGTTGCCCGCACGTGCAAATCCTGAGTCTCGACTACGATCCGGACACAAGCTTCGCGAACATCGAGAACAGACTGCAGATGCTGATTATCAACGCCCGCGAGTTGGAGAAAGCGAATAACAATTGATAATGGATAAATGATAATGGATAATTTGTATTCTGGCGGAAAAGCTTTATGAAGAAAGACAATTTAATTGCCGAAAAAACAAAAGCCTTCGCCATCCAAATTATCCATCTTTATCTTTAATTACTTAAGGAAACATCATTCCTTAAAGAAAACCTATTCAAAGAAATCTACGAGGAAAATGAATCTATTATCAAGATTATTACGAAAATAATCAAAACATCAAAAAATCTTCCTAACAACAATTAATCATCAATCATCCATCATCAATCATCAATTAACTAAATGCTCAACGTCTCTAATGTCAGTCTTCAATACGGTAGCCGCGTCCTCTTCAAGGAAGTGAACCTCTCGTTCAAGCGCGGCAACTGCTACGGAGTCATCGGTGCGAACGGCGCCGGAAAGTCCACGTTCCTGAAAATCCTTTCGGGAGAACTCGAACCCAACACCGGCGAAGTCAGTAAAGACCCGGGCGAACGCATCGCCGTCCTGAAGCAGGACCACTTCGCCTACGAACAGAACACCGTTCTCGAAACCGTCATGATGGGCTTCCCCGAACTTTACGAGCTCGGCAAGAAGCGCGACGAACTCTACGCGCTGCCCGAAATGACCGAAGAACAGGGCATGCAGGCCATGGAAATCGAGACCCGCTTTGGCGAAATCGGCGGCTACGAAGCCGACTCGAACGCCGCGGTGCTCCTCAAGGGCCTGGGCATCCCCGAAGAATTCCACTACAGCCTGATGGCGGACCTCGACGGCGGCCAGAAAATCCGCGTCCTCCTCGCCCAGGCGCTGTTCGGCAACCCCGACATCTTGCTGCTCGACGAACCGACGAACCACTTGGATTTGGAAACCGTCGGCTGGCTCGAAGACTACCTCGAACGCTTCGAGAACATCGTCATCGTGGTGAGCCACGACCGTCACTTCCTCAACGCGGTCTGCACGCACACCTGCGATATCGACTACGGCAAGATCAACATCTACGGCGGTAACTACGAATTCTGGTACGCGGCAAGCCAATTGGCCCAGAAGCAGAGAAAGGACCAGAACCGCCGCGCCGAAGAAAAGATTGAAGAATTGAAGGCGTTCATCCGCCGCTTCGCCTCTAACGCCGCCAAGGCCAAGCAGGCCACGAGCCGCAAGAAGCTCCTCGACAAGATGACCGTCGAAGAAATGCCGGCCTCTAGCCGAAAGTTCCCATGGGTCAACTTCAAGATGGACCGCGAGCCGGGCAAAATCGTGCTCGAAGTCAAGAACGCGACCATCGACGGTGGCGACGGCATCATCTGCAAGGGACTCGACTTTAGCCTGAACAGCGGCGACAAGGTCGCACTCGTCGGCGAATACGATACGCTCAAGACGGCCTTCTTCCAGCTCATCGCCGAAGAAACCAAGGCTCCCGAAGGCGTGCTCAAGTGGGGCAACACCATCAGCTACAGCTACTTCCCCAAGAACAACGACGCCTATTTCAATACCGACCTCTCCCTCGTGGATTGGCTACGCCAGTACAGCAAGGAACAAGACGAGACGTTCATCCGCGGGTTCCTCGGCCGCATGCTCTTCACCGGCGAAGAAGCCCTCAAGAGCGCAAACGTGCTCAGCGGTGGCGAAAAGGTGCGCTGCATGCTCAGCCGCATGATGCTCAGTAACGCGAACTGCCTCTTGCTCGACGAACCGACCGCCCACCTGGACCTCGAAGCGATTACCGCCCTCAACAACGGCCTCACCGCCTTCCAGGGCCCCATCATCTTCTGCTCGCAGGACCACGAATTCGTGCAGACGGTCGCAAACCGCGTCTTGGAACTCACTCCGGACGGCGTACTCGACCGCAGCATCACCTTCGACGAATGGCTCGAAACCAAGAAGAAGAAAAAGTAGTGCGCCCTTCGGGCGAGTTACTAGTTATTAGTTACTTGATAAAAGTTAATAGAGAAAAGTCCCCGCCGGAGCGGGGACTTTTAAATTCTTGAAAATAAATTTTAGAATCTGATTAACAAGAATAAACGAGCATAGCGAGGTCCGAGAACGACGCTATGCGACGTTTATTCGAAGAATTTATCTCTTCTTGCCTTTTTTGCCCTTCTTCTTCCCCTTCGCCGGGGCCTTGTCTTCATCTTCCTTCGGCTCGTCCTTCTTCGCTTCGGCCTTCTTCTCGCCACCGCGGAGGTCCTTCATCTTGAAGGTAACGTTCACTTCGGCAGTGGTGACCTTGGAGTAGACTCCACCCGGATCCTTCACCTTGAAGGAAAATTCATCGAGGCCGGAGAATCCCTTGTTCGGGATGTACTCGAAGGAACCGTCGCGTTCGTTCAGCGTAATCTTACCGTTGCGCGGCTTCTGGACCAGCTGGACGGACACGGGCTTTTCGCCATCCGGATCCATCACGCCAGACATGAGACCGTCAGAAGCGGAAACCTTCAGCGGATCGCCTTCCTGGGTCATGTAGGTCTGAGCCTTGGCTTCAGGAGGATCGTTCACCGGAATCACAGTGAAGAGGGCGGACTTGCTAGCCTTGGCGCCATCCGGGTCGGTCACCGTGAACGTGATGCGTTCCGGCTTGCCGTTCCAGTTTTCGTGCGGCTGGGCAACAGTCACGATTCTCTTGAACTTGTCATACTTCACGTCGAGGTACTTGTTGCCAGTGAAGGTCCACTTGAGTTCTTCGAAGCGGTGATCCTTGTCGCGGGCGTACTGGTCGAGCTTGATGTTGGCAATCACTCCACCGTGGTCATCTTCCTTGATGGTGTAGTCAGGAATATCGCGCATCACCGGAGCGGCGTTCACGTGCTTCACGACGAACTTCGCAACGGTCTTGTCGGTACCACCGGCCGGGTCAGAAGCGACGAACACGAGCGTTTCTTCGCCGAACCAGTCTGCCTTCTTGGGCCTAATCACAGCTTCGCGGCCACCGGAAACCATAGCTTCGAGGTTCTTGGCACCAGAAATCTTCCACTTGATTTCGTGCGGCTTGTGATCCGGGTCGGTCACGTACTGGTCGAGCTTGATAGGCTTGAAGGACTTGCCTTCGAGCGTTTCCTGGCCCGGGATTTCCTTGACGACAGGAGGATCGTTGACCGGCTTGACAGTGAACTTCACGTTGACGCTGGCCTTTTCGCCGGCCGGGTCGAATACGTTCACAGTCACAGTTTCGTTACCATTCCAGAACTTGTTCGGGATTTCGGCAGTGAGGACACCCTTTTCGTCGATGCTGAAGTTGATTTCATGCTTGACGGTAGAGCCCTTGGCCTTGGTGGCCTTCTTGCCAGAGCCCATAGCCGGAGTGGCATCGTCGAGAGTCCACTTGAGTTCTTCAAGCTTGTTGTCCGGATCGCTCACGAACTTGCTGAAGTCGACAGGAGCGAACGTCTTCTTTTCTTCGATGACGAACGGCTGGACCGGCTTGAGGGTCGGAGGATCGTTCACCGGAATCACTTCGAAGGTAGCCTTCGTAGAAGCGCTTGCACCAGCCGGATCCTTCACCGTGAAGGTCAAGGTTTCCTTGCCGTTCCAGTTCGGGTTCGGAGTCAGCACCATGGCGCGGTTGCCCTTCACGTCGACCTTGAGGTCCTTGTTGCCAGAAACAGACCACTTGAGTTCGTTCGGCTTGTTATCCGGGTCGGTAGCGACCTTGGAGAGGTCAATCGGTTCGAACTTTTCGCGTTCCTTGATTCTCTGGCCAGCGATAGCCTTCACGACCGGCGGGTCGTTCACCGGAGTGACTTCATACACAATCTGAGCCACGGCGCGAGCGCCTTCCGGGTCATTCACTTCGAGCTTGATCTTCTCGGAACCGTTCCAGAACTTGTCCGGAGTAGAGACGACCAGCTGGCCCTTGTTGTTGACAGAGGCCTTCAAGAAGCGGGTCGGGCCCACGTTGAACTTGAGGGCGCCAATCGGATGATCCGGATCGGACACGAACTGAGCAAGGTCAAGCGGCTTGAAGGATTCCTTCTCCTGGATGTTCTGGATAGGAATCTGCTTGATTTCCGGAGCGTCGTTCACGGATTCCACGAGGAAGTTGACCGTCTTGGAGGCAGAAGCGCCTTCCGGGTCCTTCACCGTGAACGTCACGTTGCGTTCGCCGTGCCAGAACTTGTTAGCAATCTTGATATGGGCAATATTCTTGCTGTCGATTTCAACCTGGAAGTCGTCAGCCGGGACCGGAGCCGGCTTCTCTTCGACAGCAGGTTCTTCCTTCGCACCCTTCTTGCCCTTCTTGGCGGCCTTCTTGGGCGGAGCCTTCTTCTTCGGGGCCGGAGCAGCACCGCCAACCTTGGCGATCTTCACTTCCCAGCTGAGCTGTTCGTTCTTGTGGTCCGGGTCGTTCACATACTTGTTCAGGTCGATGTCCTTGAACTGGCCCTTTTCCTTGATCTTCTGGCCCGGGATATCCTTCAGCACCGGCGCGTCGTTCACGGAGGTGATTTCGAAGGTCACCATCTGAGAAGTAGCGGCACCATCCGGGTCCTTGACTTCGAGAACCATGGTCTCGGGAGCACACCAGAAGTGAGCATCCGGAGCGGAGACAGTGAGGATACGGCTCGGAGAAATTTCAGCCTTGAGCTTCTTGTTGCCAGAAACGGTCCACTTGAGTTCGCTCGGCTTGTTATCCGGGTCCTTCACGTATTCGTCAAGCTTGATCTGCTTGAAGGATTCCTTCTCCTTGATCTTCTGGTCAGGAATCTTCTTCGCGAGAACAGGAGGATCGTTCACGCGGGTCACTTCGAAGGTCATCCTGTGGTTGGCGCTAGCGCCTTCCGGGTCGGTGACCGTGAAGGTCAGCGTTTCCCTGCCGGACCACTGGTCGTTCGGCACGGAGACAATCACAGTGTTGTCCTTGCGAATGTCGGCCTTGAGCTGCTTGTTGCCGGAGATGCTCCACTTGAGGCTGGTTGCCGGATGGTCCGGATCTTCGGCGAGGCTTGCGAGGTCGATCGTCTTGAAGCGACCGCCTTCGCGGATGGTTTCACCCTGCGGAGCCCTTTCGGAAATCTTCGGCGGGTCGTTGATAGAACGGACTTCGAAGCGGGCAGTCTTGGAAACCTTGGCGCCTTCCGGGTCGGTCACGGTGAACGTGATGTTCGCGGCACCGTTCCAGAACTTGTTCGGGATAGCGATGGTGGCCACCTGGTTCTTGTCAACCGTCACCTTGAGGGTTTCGCCGGCAGGAGCCTTGGGCTCTTCAGCCTTGGCCTTCTTGCCCTTTTTGGCAGCCGGAGCGGCAGCGCCGACCTTGATCGGCTTCACGTCGAAGCTCCAGGCGAGTTCGGTAATCTTGTGGTCCGGGTCCTTCACGAGGTCGGCAAGCTTGATCTGCTGGAACTGCTTCTTCTCGTCGATGGACTGGTCCTTGAGTTCCTTGACAAATGCCGGAGCGTCGTTCACGGATTCGACAGTGAACTTCACGCTCTTGCTTGCGAAAGCGCCTTCCGGGTCGGTCACGGTGAACTTCACCGTTTCGGAACCATGCCAGTTCGGGTTCGGCGGAGTGACAGTCACGTTGTGGCTGGCATCCATGGCAACCTTGAGTTCCTTGGCGCCTTCAATCTTCCACTTGAGCTTGTTCTTCGGATGGTCAAGGTCTTCGACAAAGTTGTCGAGAGCGATAGACTTGAAGCTGCCCTTTTCCTTGATGGTCTGGTCGGCAATGTCCTTCATGACCGGCGGGTCGTTGATGGACTTCACGGTGAAGGAAGCCGTAGCCTTGGCAGAAGCGCCTTCCGGGTCGGTCACGGTAAACGTGAGCTTCTCGGTACCGTTCCACATCGGGTTCGGGGTCTTGACCGTAGCCTTGCCGTCCTTGGAAATATCGACCTTGAGGTCCTTGTTGCCAGAAACTTCAATCTTGAGCTTTTCGAACGGATGGTCCGGATCCTTGATGATTTCGGCCAGGTTGAATTCCTTGAACGCAGCCTTTTCAGCAACGACCTGGTCTTCAATCTTACCGATGGTCGGAGCGTCATTCACGGACTGGACAGTGAAGGTAGCCGTGCAGCTAGCCTTGCCGCCATCCGGGTCAACGACGTTGAACGTAATCTGTTCGGAACCGTTCCAGAACTTGTCCGGAATAATAATACGGGCCATGCGCTTTTCGTCAACCTTCACGGAGAGCTTCGGAGCGTAACCCTTCGGAGAACCCTTGCCCGGCTTCACGTCGAAGTTCCAGGTGAGCTGTTCCGGCTTGTGATCCGGGTCGGTCACGATGTCGGCGAGGTTGATGATAGCAAATTCACGCTTTTCCTGAATAGCCTGATCCTTGATCGGCTTGGTGAAAGTCGGAGGGTCGTTGATGGATTCGGCCGTGAAGGTCACGCTGCGGTTGTCGGTAGCGCCTTCCGGGTCGGTCACGGTGAACTTCACCGTTTCGGAACCATGCCAGAACTTGGTCGGCGGAGTAATCGTCACCACGCGCTTTGCATCCATGGCAATCTTCAAATCCTTCTGACCGCTGAAGCTCCACTTGAGCTGGCTCTTGTCGTGGTCGAGGTCAGACACGAAGTCGTCAAGAGCGATAGTCTTGAATTCGCCCTTTTCCTTGATGGTCTGGTTAGCGATATCCTTCATGACCGGCTTGTCGTTGATGGACTTCACGGTGAACACGGCGTCGGACTTGGCAGAAGCGCCTTCCGGGTCGGTCACGGTGAAGGTAAGCTTTTCGGAGCCGTTCCACATCGGGCTCGGGAGCAGCACCTTGGCGACACCGTCCTTGCCGATTTCAACCTTCAGGTTCTTGTTGCCAGTGACCGTCCACTTCAAATCCTTGAAGGCGTGGTCGGCATCGGCGGCGAGTTCGGCGAGGTTGATCGGAGCGAACTGGGCCTTTTCTTCAATCATCTGGTCCGGAATCTTCTTGAGAGTCGGCACGTCGTTCACGGACTGCACAGTGAACAGAGCCTTGGAGGTAGCCTTAGCACCTTCGGGGTCAGTCACGGTGAAGGTGATTTCGTCGGCACCGTTCCAGAACTTGTTCGGAATATTGATCTTGGCAACATGCTGGGCGTCGATTTCGACAGTGAGGCCAGCGTCCTTGCCCTTGGTGGACTTCACGTCAACCGCGAACTGGAGGTCGGAGAGCTTGTTGTCGAGGTCGCGAACCATTTCGCCGAGCTTGATCGGCTGGAACTGGCCCTTTTCCTTGATAGTCTGCGGCTGGACCTGCTTCGTGAATTCCGGAACGTTGTTCACGGATTCAACAGTGAAGGCAACAGCACGTTCGTCGGTAGCACCTTCCGGGTCGGTCACCTTGATGGTGAGCGTTTCGGCACCGTTCCACTGCGGGCTCGGAGTCGTGACCTTCATGATGCGGTTGGCATCGACAGCCACCTTGAGTTCACGCTGACCGGTGATGGACCACTTGAGCTTGTCCTTCCCGTGGTCGAGGTCTTCGACGTACTTGTCGAGTTCGATATCCTTGAACTGGCCCATTTCCTTGATGGACTGTTCCGGAATATCCTTCATGACAGGAGGATCGTTGATAGACTTAACAGCGAGCTTGAAGGAAGAAGAAGCCTTGCCACCTTCCGGGTCGGTCGCAACGATAGTGATCGTCTCGGCACCGTTCCAGAGTTCGCTCGGGGTCTTGAAAGAAACTTCGCGGGTCTTATTATTAATGTTGACCTTGATATCCTTGTTGCCGGAAACTTCGAACTTGAGCTTGGAGAGATCATGGTCGGCATCGCTCACGTATTCGTCGAGAACGATGGAGGAAAGCTCAGTCTTTTCTTCGACAGTCTGGTCAGGAATCTTCTTGAACACCGGGATATCGTTGATGGACTTCACCGTGAAGGTCACCTTCTGCTTGATGGAAGCGCCTTCCGGGTCGGTGCAGGTAAAGGTCACGTCGGCAGAGCCGTTCCAGTGCGGGTCAGGAATTTCGATAGAAGCGGTGCGGGTCTCGTCGATGTTCACGGTGAGCGTGCCCCATTCCGGTTCCTTGCCCTGGTGCTTCACGTCGGCTTCCCAGGAGAGTTCGGAATTCTTGTGGTCGGCATCCTTCACGTATTCGTCGAGCTTGATCTTGGCGAACGTCTTCTTTTCGTCGACGGTCTGGCCCTGGAGAGGCTTCGTGAATTCAGGCTTGTCGTTCACGGAGTTCACCGTGAAGCTGTTCTCGGATTCGGCGCAGGCGCCAGCCGGGTCGCAAACCTTGAACTTGATGGATTCGGAACCATTCCATAGTTTGTTCGGAATGGCGATAGTTGCATTCGTGCCGTTGATGTTGACCTTCAGGTCCTTGTTGCCGGAAACGGTCCACTTGAGCTGTTCGAACTTGTGGTCCGGGTCCTTGACGAGAGAGCTGAGATCGATGGGCTTGAATTCCTGTTTTTCTTCGATCGTCTGGTCCTGGACGTCCTTGACAAACTCAGGAGGATCGTTCACGGACTTCACGGTGAAGGTCGCCTTCGTGCTGACGGCCGCACCTGCTGGATCGGTCACGGTAAAGGTGAGAGTTTCAGAACCGTTCCAGTATTCGTTCGGAATCTTGATGCTTGCAGAGCCGTACTTGTCGATGTCGACCTTCAGGTCCTTGTTGCCGGAAACGGCCCACTTGAGCGTAGACACGTCGTTATCAACGTCGGCAACGAAGTCGGACAGGCTAATCTGCTCGAACTCGTTCTTTTCTTCGATGGTCTGGCCGGGAATCTTCTGGAGAACCGGAGCATCGTTGACGGGCTTGACCGTGAAGGTCGCCGTCTTCTTGTCGCTCGCGTATTCGCCGTCAGTCGCGGTAAAGGTAATCTTGGCCGCGCCGTACCAGTTGGTATCGGGGATGATGATGGTGGCTACGCGCTTCGGATCGATCTCCACATTGAGGTCGCCATCAGCTTGATCCTTGCCCACCGGTTGGATGTCGAATTCCCAAAGAATCTGGTCCTTCGGGTGGTCGGGGTCCTTCACGAAATCGTCGAGTTTAATCTTCGTGAACTGCTTACCTTCGTCGACGGTCTGGTCCGGAATCGCGGACACTGCCGGCGGGTTGTTGACGGACTCGACACTGAAGTTGACCGTTTCGGAACCGACCGCACCCTTGGTGTCGGTCGCGGCGAACGTGATGTTTTCTTCGCCATTCCAGTACTGGTCGGGAACAGTCACCGTGGCAATTCGGTCGTTGGAAATGCTCACCTTGAGGCTCTTGTTGCCCGAGACGGACCACTTGAGCTGGGCGGGCTTGTCCATGTCGTCGGAAACATAGCTGTCCAACTTAATCGGAGCGAACTTGCCGCCTTCCTGGATGGATTCACCAGGAATGCCATTTACCATGGGCGCATTGTTTTCGACCGATGCGGCCCCATTCTTATCTTGAGCGATAACTGCAGTCGCAAGGATGCCCGCGGAGGCAACAAACGCCGCAATTGTCCAATTCATTCGTTTCATTTATGATCTCCCACAAATACCGTAAACAAACAGTTCATCATTTTGCATTTCCCGCAAAAAACAACAAACACGCTTGCATTTCTATGCGTGATAACAGTCACAAAATATAGCCCTTTTATGTTAACTTTTGGAAAAAAATTTTGATTTTTTGCTTAAAAACGGCAAATTTTTGAAAATTTGCTTGAAATGGATTACGTAAGTCGTTGAGTATCAACGACTTACAAAAAGCGGCCCTAAATCCCTTACAGTCAACGATTTCGGTACTTTTGTGGCAAGATGCGGGTTTCAGGCCACCGAGCCTTGATTTTCGGCCCCTTTTTGTAAAATTTTTGTAAAATCGTACATCCGCGAGTCCGGCACCCCCGAAAACGCCCCCGTTTCACGTGACAACGCGGGCCAAAAAGTCTATCTTGCACTTTGCACCAACCCAACAAGAAGGAAAAAAATGAAATTCGTATTTCTTTGCGACGCCAACTACCTCAAGGGCGACATGGTGAACTTCGTGAACAACTTCCCCACCAACCACGAACTCGTCACCATGACCAGCGATGACCTGCTGCAGTCCAAGTCCATCTTCGAAGGGACCTTCGCCATCTTGGCCGAACGTTCCACCTGGCAGAAGAACTTCAGCCTGTTCCGCTACTTCGGCATCCTCCCGCTCCTCGAAGTGCTCCCGCTCGGCATCGTGAGCCGCACTCGCAAGAACGAACCCCTCAAGGGCCGCAGCCAGAACAGGAACCAGGAAATCTACTTCAACCCGAGCGCTAGCGCCGAAGAACTCTACCTCCAGGTAGACAAGTTTGTTGCCGCCCCGCCCGCCGGATTCTCCTACCCCAGAGGTTCTGCCAAGGCATAGTCCTTATGCAGCGCAGGGTCCTCAACTACCTGTACAATCAAGGCGAGTTGACGTTCTTCGCATTCCCCGGCGAAGATCCCGATTACGAGACCTTGAAAAAATTTGCGCTAGCGCAGAACGCTGGCGCACGTTTTGTACTGCTTGATTTTACGGGCCACGACGGCAATACGGGCATTCTGCTCGAAGATCTTTTCCGCAAGCCCTACGCCGAAGACCTCCTCGCCCTCCTCGACAGCGAAAACCGCAGCGAGTACGTATTCGGCGGGATGTCCAAGGCTCCCGACGGCGAAGAAGCATTCCGCTGCTTCTACCACAACCTCCAAAAAATCAAGTCGAAGGTCCCGCACGTTGTGGCGCTGCTCCCAAGCGACGAACCGCAAGCAGGCAATAGCCACGTGTTCGACATCGCGCGCGCCTTTGTCGCCGCAGGCAAGAACATCGACGCCGCCAGTGCCTATATCGAGGACTCCCCCGCCCTGCAAAAGATTCCGCTGCTCTGGCTTTTACCGAGCCCGCCCGACAAGAAGCGCTTCCCCAGATGCTACAAGGCATTCAAGCGCGGCTATTCCAAATACAAGGAATTCCGCAAGTTCAACTGGAAGAACGATACCGAAAAATTCGCGGCAGCATTCGGCTTGCTCTGCAAGGCGGAAATCCTCCGAAAGAATCCGCTTGACGGGCTCCCGAAAATTTTCGTGAGATTTTTCCTGCTGTTCTTCGCCGCGGTACTCGCGCTCCCGTTCATTATCCCGAACAAGGTGGAAATGGACGTGTCCAACATGCGCGACCGTACCACCGAAATGAACAACCTATCGGCGGCACCGTCGTTCGAATTCACCTTCGACGGGAACGAGACCCTGCAAAGAATCGCGCGCTACGCCATCGGGCGATTCAACGCCGTCATCACCACCGACAAGATGGTCAAGCAGTACATCGACGAGACGATGGAAGAAAACGGCTACAAGTACAAGCTGTGGGAAAAGAACAACCTGATCTATCCACCTGCAGGTACCATCGTCAAGTTCTCCCGTCCCGAAAAGCTGAGCCGCGCCACGGCGGATTCCATTGGCGCCGCCTGGAAGTACTGGACCTCCGTCGTCTCCGACAGCGTAGCCTACCTTACCGAATTCTATCACGAGCAAGCCAACGCATTTCACAGACAACATAACGGCATAGATGTCGCAAGCCGCCAGGGCGCCCGCATACTGGCGCCATTCGCCGCAAAGGCATGGACCAGCCGCGACGAGCGCGGCGGTATCATCATCGGCCTTGTCCGAGAAAAAGACGTCGTGATCTTTATGCACTGCGACCAGCTCTTATACCTTGATGGTCAAGAAGTTATGCCCGGCGATCCCATCGCCACCGTAGGCACCACGGGCCACACCACGGGGCCGCACGCGCACATCGTCACAGGGCTTATCGACAGGAACGGACCCAAGAGAATCGGCAATGTTCGGTACAAAGTCATCAACCCGATCAGCTGGTTTTATAAATTCAAGCCCTCGCTCCCGTGACGCCCGTCACGCAGCCTAGTGATTCTTATCACAAATTCCGTTTTTTGAGCCAAAAACGTGCTTTTATTTTGCTTTTGTTTAACAAAAGTTACACGCAAACCATCGCAAAACGCCTCACAAATAAATAACTTTGCAAGCAGGGATGAGAAGGACGGATACAAGAATTTTTTTTGGAGAAAAAATAATGAAAACTGGTTTGATTGCCTCTCTCGCCATCGCCACCATGCTCTTTGCCGGATGCTCCGGAGTCAAGACGCCCACCGTCGAAGTCGCCGACCACGACACCGACCACAACATCCCGGCCATCGACCACATGATTGTCGAAATGAAGCAGGCCTACATCCAGAAGTGCTACCTCCCCGTCGCCAAGAAGCATCCGCCTGAAAACGCTTGCCAGTCCGAGCTGTTCCAGATGCTCGAACGCCGCTACCACCTTGACTACAACCAGAACCACGTGGCCATGGCGAGCAACGACCTTTTCTTCAAGGACATCGACGTTGAAATCCGCAAGATGATGCGCACCGATCCCGAAGTCCGCGAAGCCCTGCGCAACGGCGCCTTCACGAGCACCGCCGAAATGATTGCCTACTACAAGGACAAGTACAAGTTCGACACCCAGCTCGAGCAGTTCTAATCCGACAAGTTTAATAAGAAAACAAGAAACCCCCGGCTATAAAAGCCGGGGGTTCTTTTTCCATACAACAATTCCCATATGGAGTTATTTCTTGATATACTTGTCAAAGACGGCCAGGAGTTCCGGGTACCACTTGCCGGCCCACTTGTCGTACGCCTCAAAGCCGCCAACACCGACAAATCCCCAGTAGTGCCACGACATGCCGTACTTCTCAGCCTCGACAATCACCGCGTCGGTCCACTTGGCGCGCAGTTCGTCTGACACCCCGTTACCGCCACAGCTGGAGCCGCTCTGGCCCGACACACCGAACTCGCCCACGTTCATCGGGATGTATCCGCCGTTCACGTCGGGGAACGCCTCCATGACACTCTGCACGTAATCGCTAAAATGCGACGTGACAACGGACGATGTCCAGCCGCTCAACGAATTGTTACAATCGTAGCCGTGGCCCTGGTGCGTAATGGTATACGGTTCGTAGTAGTGTCCGCTCACGATGACATTGCCGTCATCGGGCATCGTCAGGTTCTTGATTTGCGCGAACTTGGAATAACCGTTGGATTCGAACATGATGGTCTTGCCCGGAGCGTTCTCGCGGATGACCTTGTACGCGGACGTCATGATGTCGTTGAGCTGTTCCATGTCCATGTCGTGCGGCTCGTTGAAGATTTCCAAGACCAGTAGGCTGTCGGGATAGCTGTCGAGTTCCTTGGCCACCTGCGCCCAAATGCCCAGCATGCGGGCCTTTTCCTTGTCGTAGTTGTCCTTGGACTTCTTGTAGTTCGTAGCGGCGTAGTTCATTTCCATGTAATGATGGATATTGACAATCACGGCAAGCCCCTGCGCGATGGCGAGGTCGATATCGGCCTTGACTCCTGAGAGGCGCCCAGCATCGAGCGTATAGGGTTCACTGCGCCCGGCATCGGCAGGCCAGCGGACAGGCAGGCGGATAGAGTTGAATCCCGCGTCTTTCACAATCTTGAAATAGCCATCCTCAATGCAGTTGTTCCAGCCGCAATCGGCGGTGGCTCCCGAACCTCCGGCAGATTCCCAAGCATTCCCGAGATTGATGCCGCGGCCAAGGCGCTGATTCATCTTGCGGCCCTTGCTGTAATCAATCGGGGTACGTGCCAACTTTTTCCACGTCTTGGAACTACAGACAAAATAAGCAGAATTATACTGCACAACAGACGAATTGTTCTCGGCAGTGCAGGCTCCCTTAGCATCGGCCACGGCCTTGCTCTCGAGTTCGGCTTCCGTAGCAAGGCGCCAGATGTCCTTATGGCAGATATAGCTGTCCGAATTGGAATCTTCCTTGATGGTCCCTGCCGACTTGTCGTCACATTCGCCGAACACCTTGGAGAGTTCCATGCTCTTGACAAGCGCTTCGGACATCACGAGCCAGCCCTTGTTGCCGCACTTGAAATACCTCTCGTAGTTCTTGCTTTTCTTGTTCGTATTCTGCTTTATCACACCATCCGTACTGTCGGTGCATGAGCCAATGCCGTACTCCTGCGCCCAGAATTCCATCACGGCGGATTCGAAGCTTTCTACGGCACCCACGCCCAGGCGTGTCGCGAGGATGTTGGCGAGGTAGTCGACCGACATGACGTACGCCTCGTCGGCCAGGGCGGCCTTCAGAGAATCGCTGTCCCACTTGCCATCGGAGCCGATGTCACCGGAAATGGATGCCAGCAAGGACGAGATTTGTTCGCCATTGCGCTCGCCCAGCAAGATGCTAGTCACCGCCAAAAGATTCTTGGCAGCGGTTCCCGACGAACCGAGGGAGATGTCCTCGAAACGCGTGGTATCGGCAGCCATGTGGAACGCGGCAAGGATTTCTGACTCGGCGTTTTTCTTCGCATCGGCGAAGGATTTGCCCTCCTCGGTAACAAGATGGTTCACGCGGGCATATTCCAGATGCGTCAGGATGTTCACGTTTGCCGTGGTGCGGCCCGTGAGGTTCGTGTAGGCGTTAAGCTTCAAGCTCGACGCGGTGTCGTTACTGGCATAGTGGTAAAAACGTCCAGAAGCCTCGAGGCTCGCGTAGGCGGATCCGAGAGTCTCCGAGAAGGCGAAATCACCGCGATTCGACGCGACCGTCGTCTTGAGCGGCTCGCCGGAAGCCTTAAGCGTCGACGGGTCCACCGCGGTCATGGAAACGGAGGCGCCGGCAAGGAACGGACCGGCCTCAGCATAGCCCATATTCGCAGGAGCGCCGGAGCCGTCCGGCTTTTTACCGTCGGACTTTTCTCCAGATTCATCGCCAGTATCCCCGGACTTTTCGTCGGTTTTGCCACCGCCTTCCCCGCCATCTGCAGGAGTCCCGTCCGGTATATCGTCCGGCAATTCCTCGCCTATCACCTCGGTGGTCGTTTTCGTCGAGGAATCGTCAGAACAACCCCAGAAGGCCAAGGGAATAAGCGATGCAACAATTACAGAAAAGGCTTTTTTCATGGTTCACCCCGTTATTTTTCATTAAAATAGATTTTGTGGGCCGCAAGCGTTGCCAAAGGCCAAGGCAAAAGCGTTTACGCCTGTAACCCATATTGAATGCGGGATTAATTTTTCTATATTTGTGCCCGCAATAAACAAACTCAAAAGAGACAAAACTATGGGAAAATCACTCTATCAGAAGATTTTTGAAAGCCACACGGTAGCAAAGCTCCCGAGCGGCCAGTGCCAGCTCTTTATCGGGCTCCACCTCTGCCACGAAGTCACGAGCCCGCAGGCCTTCGCCCAGCTCCGCGAAGAAGGCCAGAAGGTTCTGTTCCCGGAACGCACGTTCGCCACGGTCGACCACATCATTCCGACCACGTTCCCGGAACGCAACCGCCCGCTCAAGGACGGCATTTCCGAAGAGATGTTCTCCCACATTGAAAACAACACCAAGAACAACGGCATCAAGTTCTTTGGCCCCGCTACCGCCGAACAGGGCGTTATCCACATCGTGGGCCCCGAAGAAGGCGTGACCCAGCCGGGCATGACCGTCGCTTGCGGAGACTCCCACACGGCAACCCACGGTGCCTTCGGTGCAATCGCCTTCGGTATCGGTACCAGCCAGGTGGCCGACGTTCTCGCCACCCAGACGCTCGCCATGAGCCCGCTCAAGACTCGCCGCATCAAGTTCACCGGCAAGCTCAAGCCGGGTGTGACCGCCAAGGACGTGGCCCTCGCCTACATCGCCAAGCTCGGCGTGAACGGTGGCGTTGGCTACGCTTACGAATTTGCCGGTCCGGTCATCGAAGAAATGGGCATGGAAGGCCGTATGACGGTCTGCAACATGGCTATCGAAGGTGGCGCCCGCGTCGGTTACT
>JAEEGH010007972.1_pt1 | contig 25235 bp, 23 predicted proteins | sample 9134181 | NCBI WGS metagenome assembly JAEEGH01 (sample SAMN16246544, study PRJNA631951) | gut metagenome | biome: gut microbiome; feature: rumen; material: DP-attached | host: Bos | place: Iran: Karaj | collected 2018-10
GTAAACTTTCAGACACGTTTTTCATTTTATTCTTGTGATCCATGCAGGATTCAAACCTGCAACCCCCACATCCGTAGTGTGGTACTCTATTCAGTTGAGCTAATGGACCCTTGTAGCATAAAAACGACCAGCATAGGCTGGTCTCTTGCGGTGCGGACGAGACTCGAACTCGCGACCTACGGCGTGACAGGCCGGTATTCTAACCAACTGAACTACCGCACCAAGGTGCTTTATGCTACATGTGTAAGAACACTGCTTTTTTCAAAAGCGGGTGCAAAAGTACTGCTTTTTTTTGATATGACCAAATTTTTTTGAAAAAAAATGCAAAAAAAGTGCATTTTCTTACTTATGCACCGCTTTATGGGCCGCTTTTTGCACTATTTGGCGTTGCTTAGAGCTCATTTGTGCTTTCTTATACCGATTGCATCGAACATCCTTGCCGGTGAGTATCTCGTACCACACGCAGGCCGCTGTATAACGTCCGTACACATAATTGAGATGGTATCCGTCGCGACACAAGGTATCGCCTAACTTGGTCTGACGGGCATTCTGAATCGCTTCACCGCAGGGGATGATTGGTAATTGGTGATTGGTGATTAGCGATTCCGTACACGCCTGAATACTGTCCCACATCTCCTGTTGGTTGCAATGATAACGCGGATAAGCCGGATGCTTGGCATCCTTACTGTATGCCCATGTCTGCATCCAATATATACGCGCGCGCGGCTGATACGCGCGCACGCTATCTATTAATAAGGAGAGCCAAGGCTCGTACGAACTGCGAATTCCGCTGTCGTGGCTTGCCTGCTGGAGGGATATAACGTCATACTCGCCGTCTTGGAGTGCCTGACGTAATGTAATCGTATCCTTGATCACCCGCGGGCAGGCATTCGTACACACACGGTGCGAATAAGCAGCGGTATCTTTTAACAAGAACTGCGCATGTTGCTCGAGTGAACAACCGCCGTAGTAGAGGTTATGGACATCCACCTGCACGTTCTTCGCGTCGCAGAGCGGCACGAGTTCCTGTTCCACCGCGTCCCACGAGAATGAATTCCCGATACACAGGACACGAATGACAAGTAATATAACACTAATGAGCTTCAAGCCAGTTCTCTCCTACGCCACATTCAGCAATCAACGGAATAGACAGATGGACGGCATTCTGCATCTCGTTCACCACGATCTCCCGTACGCGTTCCACCTCTGCTGCCGGCACATTGAAATTGAGTTCGTCGTGCACCTGCATGATCATCTGCGCCTTTAGCCCCGCTTCTTTGAGCCGACGATGAATCGACACCATGGCCATCTTGATGATATCCGCCGCCGTTCCTTGAATCGGTGCATTGACCGCATTGCGTTCTGCGAACGAACGCACGGTAGCGTTCTGCGAGTGGATATCGGGCAAGTAACGCTTGCGTCCGAAAAGTGTCTCGGCGTACCCTTTCTGCCGTGCTATTTCTTTCTGGGACTCGATATAACTGATCACCTTCGGGAATGCGGCAAAATAGTCGTCTATCAGTTGCTTGGCCTCGGTGCGCGAGCAATCGAGTTGTTGCGCCAAACCGAAAGCCGAGATACCGTATATGATACCGAAATTAGCCGTTTTGGCCTTACGGCGCTGGTCTTTGGATATCTGCTCAATAGGCAGTCCGTAGATACGCGCCGCTGTCGCTGCGTGGATGTCTTGCCCCGAACGGAAAGCGGCTAACATATGTTCGTCTTGCGAGAAATGCGCCATGAGTCGCAGCTCTATCTGGCTGTAGTCGGCACTGAGGAACAAGCACCCGTCATCGGGTATGACGGCCTCACGAATGAACCGTCCGCGCTCCGAACGGATCGGCAGGTTCTGCAGGTTCGGATTGCTACTACTGAGTCGCCCCGTCGCCGTGACGGTCTGGTTGTAGGTCGTGTGGATCTTCCCGTCCGTCGCGATATAACTCGGCAGCGTTGCTATATACGTTGAGATCAGTTTTTTCAGTTCGCGGTAGTCCAAGATAAGTCCTACTATCTCGTGCTTCTCTTTGAGTGCCACCAGCACCTCTTCGGAAGTCGAGTACTGACCTGTCTTGGATTTCTTCGCCTTCGCGTCCAAGTGCAGTTTCTCAAACAGAAGTTCGCCCACCTGCCGCGGACTATTGATATTAAAGGGTTCTCCGGCCAAGGCATAGATACGTTGCTCCAGGGCATTGAGTTCCTCCGTAAGGGCGGTTTCTGCCTGTTTGAGTTTGGCTACGTCAATCCGCACGCCGGCTGCCTCCATCTCACGCAGTACCGGCACCAAGGGCAGCTCCACTTCGTTATACAGGTTCCATAGATCGGCATCCGCCTTCAGTGCCGCAAAATCCGGTTCTTTATAGGGGTTGAACGCCACCTCCGGATTGAGCAGATACTGACACAATCGCGCCTCGATGGTGTCATGGGTTACAGGGGACGGGTTACCGGTTGCGGGTTGCTCTTCAGGTTCTGCGAAGAGATCGAGTTGCGCAGGATCTGCCGGTTTGGATTTCTTCGGAGGAACAGGGGTATTTGCAACAATCGGATTATTCGGCGTGCTCTGCGGCAGTTTGCGCAGCAGGGTATTGAACTCCAAGTCTCTATAGATGGCAGTGAGGGCATCGAGGTTTGGTTCTTTCTTCGCCAGCAACGCCTCGTCCAAAGCAATAGGCACATCCGTGCGGATAGTAGCCAGAAAACGCGAGAACTTAATCTCTTCCACCTGTGTCTCCACTTTCGTGCGGAGCGCCCCTTTGATCTCATCCGTATGGGCAAGCATGTTATCGATAGAGCCAAACTTCTCCAACAAAGCCACCGCGGTCTTCTCCCCTACTCCTTTGCAACCGGGGATATTATCCGACGCATCGCCCATCAATCCCAACAGGTCGATGACCTGTTCCTTGCGTTGCAGTCCGTATTTAGCGCACACCTCCTTGGGACCCATCAGTTCAAAACCTCCCGTATGCCGCGGGCGATACATGAACACATGCTCGGAGACCAATTGACCGTAATCCTTATCGGGCGTCGCCATATAGACCTCATAGCCGGCTTGTTCACCTTTGACGGAGAGCGTACCGATGACATCATCCGCCTCAAAACCCGGCACTTCCAGCACGGGTATATTCATCGCCTCGAGGATCTGTTTGATGACCGGCACGGCTTTGCGGATGTCCTCCGGTGTCTCCGGTCGTTGCGCTTTGTACTGCTCGTACGCCTCGTGACGGAACGTACCGCCGGCAGGGTCAAAAGCCACTCCCAGATGCGTCGGATTGATCTTACGGATCAAGTCCTCCAAGGTCACGCAGAAACCGAAGATAGCCGAGGTGTTCTCGCCTTTACTATTCATGCGCGGTACACGGATAAACGCATAGTACGCACGAAAAATCATTGCATACGCATCGATAAGAAGTAGCTTTTTCATATCACCATTGTATCGGCTCCAAGCCGTTTTTGATCAAATAGTTATTCGCCGCGCTGAAATGTCCGCAGCCGTCAAATCCGCGATAGACGGACAACGGGGACGGGTGCGAAGTTTGCAACACAAGATGTTTGCGGCGATCGATAAACTGCCCTTTGCGTTGGGCATACGAGCCCCAGAGCATGAAGACCAGATGCTCGCGTTCTTTATTGAGCGCCGCGATCGCCGCGTCCGTCAGTTCTTCCCATCCTTTGCCCTGATGGCTTCCGGCTCTATGCGCCTCAACGGTCAGCGTCGCATTGAGCAGCAGCACCCCCTGCTCCGCCCAACGGCGTAAGTCTCCGCTCTGCGGGACAGGTGTTCCTAAATCGCGGTGGATCTCCTTGTAGATATTCATCAGCGAAGGCGGAATCTGTACGCCCTCCGGCACAGAGAAACTGAGTCCCATGGCCTGACCGTCCTCGTGATACGGGTCTTGACCAATGATCACAACGCGCACCTTATCAAACGGGCAGGAGTCAAAGGCATTAAAAATCAGACCTGCCGGAGGAAAGCACCGACGGGTCTGATATTGTTGGCGCACATACGAGGTGAGGAGTTCGAAATACGGTTTGTCAAACTCCGTCTGCAAAACGCGCTGCCAAGATGGATCTATTCGTACATTCATCAATCGACAATTAACATCGCATCGCCATAGTCACCGAAATGATATCCTTCCTCCACGGCCACCTCGTACGCATGCATCGTCTCTTCAAAGCCTGCGAAAGCGGCTACCATCAGCATCTGACTCGACTGGGGCATGTAGAAGTTCACGAAGAAGCTGTTCGCCACCGAGAAGTCATACGGCGGGAAGATGAACTTGTTCGTCCAACCGTCATACGGTTTGAGCAGACCGTTGGTACCGGCTACATGCTCCATGGCCCGCATCACCTCCGTTCCGACGGCGCAGATACGTCTCTGTTCCTCATGCGCTTTGTTCACCGCATTCGTCATAGACTCCGGAAGGATGATCTGCTCCGACTCCATCTTGTTCTTCGTCAAGTCCTCTACATCGATATCCTTGAAGATACCCAACGATATATGGCTGGTAATAAAGGTCGTCTCAATGCCATGAATCTCCATGCGTTTGAGCAGTTGCTTGGAGAAATGCAAACCGGCAGCCGGAGCGGCTACAGCACCTATTTTATCGGCAAAGATGGTCTGATAACGCTCGGTATCCATCTCGCGGACAGGTTGGTCGTGGAAGATCTCCACGTACTGCTGCATCGTCTCAGCGTCCATCGGGCGCTTGATATATTTCGGCAGCGGAGCGCTTCCGAGCGCATAGAGACGCGGCACGAACTCCTCGTTGTCATAGTCCGTCAGGAAACGGAACGTACGACCGCGGCTGGTGGTGTTATCAATCACCTCAGCCACGATAGACGGATCGTCCTCGAACGTGATCTTATTTCCGATACGGATCTTACGCGCCGGATCCACCAACACGTCCCAATAACGCGTACGGTGGTTCAACTCACGCAGCAAGAACACCTCAATCAAGGCATTCGTCTTCTCTTTATGTCCCCACAGACGCGCAGGGAATACCTTCGTATCATTGAAAACAAACAGATCGCCCTCGTCAAAATAGTTCACCAACTCCGGCATTTGCTTATGCTCTATCTCACCGGATTTACGATGCAGCACCATCAGACGAGCCTCGTCGCGATACGGCGCAGGGTATTGGGCAATCAACTCCTCCGGCAGTCTAAACTTAAACTGACAGAGTCTCATATCATTGGATTTGTACATAATCGTATTTGGTCAATTCGTCTAAAAATTGTTCTATCGTGTAGCAGTCTTCTACGCTCGTGTTGCCGACTCTTGTGCGGCGGAGGGCAATCAGATGTGCCCCGGAGTTTAGTTTCTGACCGATATCTCTTGCCAGTGCGCGGATATACGTTCCTTTGGAGCATACCACGCGGATGGTCAGTTGCATCTTTGCTTCATCAAACGCCAGCACCTTGATCTCATCAATCACCAGCAGTTTGGGTTTGAGTTCCACCGACTCGCCTTTTCTGGCCAACTGGTAGGCACGCTTTCCGTTGATCTGAACAGCGGAGAACATCGGTGGCACTTGCCATTGTTCGCCCAGAAACTCAGGAATCGTCTTATCAATCAGTTCGCGCGTAATATGCGCTGTCGGATAGGTAGCATCGATTTCTTTCTCCAAGTCATAACTCGGCGTTGTGGCACCCAACTGCAACGTGGCAATATACTCCTTCACATCGTATTGGAGTTGGTCGATCAACTTGGTCTTCTTACCCGTACAGATGATCACCACACCGGTGGCCAAGGGGTCTAAGGTGCCCGTATGCCCCACTTTCAGTTTCTTGGTGCCTAACTTACGGCATAAGTTCCACCGAACCTTTGCCACCAAATCAAAGGACGTCCAACGCAGCGGTTTGTCAAACGCCAGTATCTCCCCCGCTTCAAAATCCCACATCTCAGCAAACGGTTGCAATAATCGTTACTGTTCCTACTACGGCGCAATAGAGGGCGAACCACACTAAGCGCTGACGGCGCACGATCTCTATCATGAAACGGCAGGCGAAACAACCCGTAGCAAAAGCAGCTACAAAACCGACAATGGCCGGCAGCAGACCTAAGTCACTCACCAGCTCGCCCTTCAGCAACTTAAGCAGGTCCAGAAATGCCTCGCCTAAGATCGGTATCAGTACCATCAGGAAGGAGAACTGCGCTACACTCTCTTTCTTTACGCCGCAGAGCAATCCGGTAGCGATAGTTGTTCCCGAACGGCTTAGACCCGGCAGTACAGCGCAAGCTTGTGCTATACCGATGATGAACGCATCCTTGTACGTCACCTCGTGTCCGGCACTCTGACGCTTCTTCTGCAGCCACTCGCTAAGCGCCAACAATACCGCCGTGATCAACAAGCAGATACCCACTAACAGCAAACCGTTGCCGAAGAAAGCTTCCACTTGATCTTTGAAGAACATACCCACGACAAAAACCGGAATCATCGACACCAGGATCTTCGCTACATAGTCCTTCTCTGCGTTCCATTGAAGCGTGGTGAACGTGCCCTTGAACAGTTGCGCTACCTCATGCCATAACACCACAAAGGTCGATAAGACCGTCGCGGCATGCACGATGATAGCAAAAGTCAGATTCTCCTCTCCGCTCGTGCCCAACAGAGCCTGCCCGATCTCCAAATGACCGGACGACGAGACTGGAAGAAACTCCGTCAGTCCCTGCACGATACCTAATATCAGCGCCTCGAACCAACTCATTTCTTCTTACCGCGGAATAAGATAGCGAAAAGCATGAACACGAATCCGAACAAAGCAATCATCGGTCCCACCGTGATACGGCGGAAGGAGAAGATATCCGGATTATACACCTCACCCGACGGTTCACCGGTCATCAACGCAAAACCGATCACGATGATCACAACGGAGACAGCAATAAGGATGAGATTAAGTTTGGGTAATGTATGTTTCATATCTCGTATAACGAATTATTATCCATGCGGATATACTTGCCGGTAGCAATCAACGAAGCAAAAAGCGTGATCAACAAGCCGGAAGCGAGCACCAGCACGGAAACGAATGCAATATTCTGCCACGTAAGCGGGAAAAGTAGTACACCCACCTTGAAATCCACATAATAGACCACGCCGCTCAATACCGCCAACGCCACGATGCCGGATATCAAGCCCATCAGCATGTTACGCAGCACAAACGGACGACGCGTCACCCAAGATGTAGCGCCCACCAAAGTCATCGTATTGATGATAAAACGCTTGGCGTATATCTGCAAACGAATCGTATTGACAATCAGTACCAACGACACCAACAATAAAGCCAAAGCCACAGCCAACAAGATCAAAGAGAAATCCTGTACGTTACTGCTCATCAGATCCGCTAAGTCGCGCGGGTAGAGCACCTCTGTCACATAGGGCAAGGCCTCCAACTGAGCCGCTATCACCTCCAGACTATCCGGATCACTGTACACATCCGTCGGATGGATCTCATAACTCGCCGACAGCGGATTGTAGCCCAAGAACGTACTGGGATCCTCGCCTAACGAACGGATATGCTCCTCTAAAGCCTGCTGCGCAGAGACATAGTTAAAACTGCTGCATTGGTTGCCGGAGGACAAGATCGTCTCCAAGCGTGCACACTGCGTACTATCCGCATCCGATGACAGCACGGCGGTCATCGTGATGTTCTCGCGCATGCGCGTAATAAGAGAATCGGCGGAGAGCAATAAAATGCCCTCCAACCCGATCAGACACAGCACCAACGAAACGCTGATGGCCGATGTCACATAGGAATTACGAAACCGATGTTTACGCATCAATACTCCCAGAGATCCTGCTCGAAGTTAAGCAACTCCGTAGCAATACGTGCTTGCTCTTTCTTGACGTCCTCTTCTTTGGTTGCGTAGTCAGGAATCCAACGGTTGTACATGTTACCCTCACCTACGATGTACGAAGTGAACAGACGTTTCTGGAAGAACTCGTCAAACGTCACACGCTTAACCTCGTTGCGGTTAGGAATAGCGTACTGCATAGCAATGTACGGACGCAGTTGATCGAACGGAATCCAGAACATAATCGACTCACGCAGCGATGCCATGACGTTCGAGCTGTCACGGGTCATGATCTTATCCGACTGAAGCGGCGCGATTGCCATGATCTTCGTGTGCAGACGGGACGTGTGCTTGTCGAAGAAAACAACCTCTTGAATCAAGTACTTCAACTGGTTCTTCACGATCGGCTCAAAACGATAGAAGTGACCGGACAACTCATCCGCGATACTATCGTAGTGAATCAACATAGCGTCTGACTCAGAGATATCATAGTGAGACGGGTCATCCGAATAGTCGGTCAACGGGTCATCTACCATGAACATCGTAGGAATCGTAGCCTTGCCGATCGGCTCCTGTTTGAAGTCCGGTTTGATAGTCTCCATGTTCTTCTCGTAGATAGGCAGACCGTCTACTACAGCATCCGCAATCACCTTGAACAGGTTACGATAGTCCGCATCGTCCGACTTCGTCGGGAAGTAGAGCTGATAGTTCTGCTTGTAACGCATATCGATGATACGATAGACATAGCGAGCCCAAATCACGTCATCAATACGGTGATCGACCATCACAATCGTATCGTGAGCCTGCGAGAACTCCTCCGTTTGGATACGCGCGCTACCCATCTCATCGAAGAACGAGATAACTTTATGCTGTGCCTGAGCGGTGATAACGCCCAACATCAAGCATACGATAATACTAATTTTCTTTATCATAGTCTTGTCTTTTAATTCAGAGTTAAAGGAATCGGAGACAGCGGTACAACTTTACCGTCCGGACCTTTCGCACGGATGTCCTTCAGAATGACGGAGTTACCCGGCTTAAGTTTGCCCATACGATCCATCTGTTCTTTGGTGAACTTGTTGCTCTTCGACTCCATCAGCACACCGTTGATATCTGCACGGAAACCGACGATCTGGAAAGGAAGATCCAACAAACCTTCCGGACCATAGGAAGCGATTACCGTCGAATTCGGGTTCAACAATACGCTACGCGGAATTGGTTTCTCACCGTTGTACTCGTTCTCACCCGACTTGAAGTAAGCACCCGGTTTCGGCAGTGCCTTCACACGGTACTCCCTGCTTCCCATCGGTTGCATACGACCGTCTAACTCAGCCGATACAGAGATCGATACACTCTTCGATCCGTCACCCGGCTTGATGATCCACAGACCACCTTGCTGACGAACAGCTGCACCACTGACACTCACTTTTACCTTGTCATTAGCCACACCCGGTACCGAGATAGAGAACTTATTGTCATATCCGCGATACATAATGTTCAGGTCGGTATTCGAGATCGTTACAGCCGGCTCACCGACGCTATACTCGCTCGAGAACGGCAGTTGCTCCATCTCGCCGGAAGAAGGGTTCTGGAAGGAAATCCAACCGGAATATTTCTTCAAACCGGTACCAGAAGCAGCTACTTCATAGATACCCTGATCGTTCAAACGCTGACCTTCTACATAGTACTCCGGACGTTGCGTCGAGTCCACTGCTGCCAAGATAATCTGTGCCGTATACTTACCGCCACGAATCACATAGTTCGAGTTCGGGATCACGTACGCGTTCAGTTTATTCACGCGCAGGTCACCTGCGTCCGTACGATCCATCAAATACTGAATCAACTGACTCTCCGTCGAACGAACATCGTTCTGCATCTTCGTCAAAATAGTGATCGAAGCACCTACAGGCATACCATCGAAAATAGCGATTTCCCAGTCGCACGAGTCTTTCTCATGCGCATTGTAACCGCGCTCGGTAGCCAGGTTCTGCTGAATCGAGTTACGCAACTCAGCGTCTTGCTCTGCCAAACCGGCTGCATAGTCACGATAGTACGCTACGATCTCTTTCAGTTTCAGACCGTTACCTTGTACAATCGCGTATTGACCGGTTACATCCAGGTTCGAGTTTCCTTCAATATGCATCGTCGGATCAATACCTTGAGCTTTCCATTCATCTACCGTCTTCTGACCGTCAGCCAAAATAGCGATGTGCTCCTTGAAATCCTGAATGTAATTGAAGAGCGAATCTGCACGCTTCTGGACTTCCAATGCCTTATCGAACCACTCTTGCGTCTTCTCCGGGTTGTCTGCGTTAGCAGCCTTGAAATCGTTATAGAGTTTCGCGTTACGTGTATCCGATGCAGCGATAGAGGAGTGCAGACTGTTATCCACCAACGTAAAACCGTTGAGGATATCCGTACTTACGTTCAACGCCAACATGGCGGTGAGCACCAAGTACATCATACCTATCATCTTTTGTCTCGGGGTTTCCGGACAGTTTTTTGCTCCACCCATTGCTGAAGTGTTTTAGTTTTGTTCTAATTAACTGTTTTACAATTCGTTATGCATCATGCCAATGCATTCAACATGCTACCGTAGATGCTATTCAGATCAGCTACTTGCTTCTGCAGTTGTTTTGCACCGTTAGCGAAAGCCACCTGAGCATCTGCTGCCTCTTTTGCAGCGGCTGCTGCGCTCTTCTGAGCCTCTGTCTGAGCTTTAACCGATTGCAACTGCAACTCATAAACGGAGTTCAACGAAGCAATATTCTTACCAACCTGCTCAACACCTGCCTTATAAGCCTTCGTCTCTTCTGCTACACTCTTCATGTCAGCACCAATCTGAGCATATGCGCCGGACAAACCTTGGGTAGCCTGCGACAAGTTATCGGTAGCGATACCTACGTTAGCCAACTTAGATGCATATTCAGTCGTTGCAGCCTCTGCAGCAGCCAGTTTCTCGTTCAACTTAACACCACTCTGAGCCACCTTACCCAACTCTGCAAACTGCGTAGCGGTCTTAGCCAACTCACCAATACCTTCTTTCAATGCTTTGAAATCCTCATCCTTCAAGCCCGGAGCCTTTGCAGACGGTTCTGCTGCGCCCGGAGCTGCAACGCCGCTGGCTGCAACAGCCGGTGCACCGGCTACGCCTGCGCCCAACAACGTAGGACGCGGTTGTTTGGATTTCTCTTCCAACAACTCAGGCTTCGTTCCATACTCCAACAATTGCGGGAAAACGTTCTCCCAGTGGAACTCCGGATGCGGATGCTCCAACGTACCGATCAAGAACAGGAATGCCTCGGTAAACATACCGATCATAAGCACCTGACTTGCACCAGGCCAGTGCAAAATCTTAAACAACGCACCGATAATAACGACCGATGCACCTGCCGAATAAATAATGTTTACGACGTTCTTTCCATCATAGGACTCATACCAATGGAAGAATCTTGCACCAAAACCTTGGTTTGCTTTTTCTGTAGCCATAATTCTATTGCTTGTTTTAAAATTTATATACTTTATATTATAAGGTTTATTCGCCTATGTACGCGCGGACGCAACGGAAGCCGATGTACGGACGGCTCTCGTATTGATACTCGTAAGTACGTACGCCGCACTGCATGAAGTAACTGATATCCTTCCAGCTACCACCCTTGACAACTTTGCGCTTCAAGATGTCCGGATCGGCCTTACGAGCCATATAACTGTAGTCCGGATTCAAGTCATGAATATGCGTGTTAGCTGCCGGCTGATATGCAGAGTTCGTCCACTCCGATACGTTACCTGCCATATCGAACAAACCGAAATCATTCGGACGGAACTGAGCCACTTTCATCGTCGTCGTTCCCGTATCATCGTTGTATGCACCACGGTACGGCTTGAAGTTAGCAAAGAAACAACCCTTGCCGTCACGAGCATAGTTACTACCCCAAGGATACATCGCCATCTTACGACCGCCACGAGCAGCGTACTCCCATTGAGCCTCCGTCGGCAGACGGTACTCGTTCACCTCAATCGACGAGTTCATATTGAACAGTTTCGTACGCCAGTTACAGAACGCATGCGCCTGCTCCCACGTAACACCAACCACCGGATACTCTGCATATCCCGGGTGCTTGAAGTACATGTGCAGCAACGGATCGTTGTACGAGAACTGGAAGTCACGCGCCCATACCAGCGTATCCGGATAGATACTGATGATCTTCTCGGTCAACAGGTCTTTCGGCTCACGCAACGGACGGACAATCGTCGAGTCCTTGATCTCGTTGTTCGCATTTACCCAGAACGTATCTACACGTGCCGTAGCTCCGGGAGGATAAGTACTCGTTGCCACGTCGAATTTATTACGTTGCGGCAGGGCCTCGTCCATGTTCACCCAGTTGTAACGGTAGTGCAGGTTGTTCGTATTGAAACGACCATCCGAGTAGTACATCGAAGACAAAGCGTCGACGACATCCTCCTCTTTGCTCTTCCAAGGAATCTTCTTACTCCAGTTGATGCGGAAATTCTCCTCATCGAAGTCCTCATCCTTCGGCTGGATAGCATAATCCGTCATACCCGCTGCGATCAAGTTCGTCAGCGCGATCGAGTCACGTACCCAGTTTACGAATTGATGGTACTCGTTATTGGTGATCTCCGTCTCGTCCATCCAGAACGCATCCACGGTAACCATAATCACGTTATCCGGCTGCTCAAATACAGCGGATTGCGTGTTCGCACCCATCATAAAACTACCTTTCTTGATAAACAACATACCATAAGGATTTGCCTCCTTAAAATTGGTCGACTTGTACGCTCCCACGAGCTCTCCAGCCGGTTTGTTGCAACTAGCCACTACAAACGCTAACGCGATCAATGGCAAAATCTTACTGATTTTCATACTTACAAGTATCTAATTGATTTATATTTATTCGTTCTTTTCGGCTTCAGGATATCAAATCCGTACGCCAGGTATATCTCGTGGCTTCCATAACTCTCCAAAAGTAACTTGTTCGTCGGCAGTTCACAACTGTAACCCAACTGCAAGCCGGAGATTATATCGATGCCTAACAATATATTCACACTTCCTAATATACGATATCCGAGTCCCCACCGGTACCGGTCTTTGTAATCGCACATCAATGTCAAGTTTACGTCCCAACTCTTAAAATCACTCATCACCATCGCACTCGGCGTCAACACCCATTCTCGGTAGTTCTTCAATCGAAAATGATATCCGCCCGTCACATACATCGTTCCCACCAAAGTCACTATCTGCTCTACACCGCTTGTTCCGTCACTCCAGTCAACTCCCGGTCGCGTCAAATGACTGTAACTCGCTCCGACCCACCAAACCGGCGTACTGTAATACACTCCCAAGCCCATATCGAACTTCATTCCCGATTTGCTTCCCGTCGGTATCGCATCGTCATTCGCCTCGTGATACTCATCGCCCATCTGACTCAAATTCACCGAATCGCCTTTAAACCCCACATTCACAAAACCCAAATCAACACCCACACACAAATACCCTTTTCCTAACTTCTGGCGATATGCATACTGAGCATACAACGATTGCGTCGTAAACAATCCAAATCGATCATTCAAAAATCGTATTCCCGCACCATGACTCGTCTTGCCTATTACAAAAGGAGAACTAAAACTAAACCAGGTACTCATCGGTGCGTTCTTAATGTCCACATACTGCATGCGGTGCATTCCCGCTACCTTCATCAATCCCCCTTCTCCTACAGCCGCCGGATTATATGCTGTCGGCAAGTACATATATTGCCCCATTTGCGGGTCAAACTGCGCACTCGCAGTTACAACGGTCAAAAGACCAAACAGGACAACAACAATTCGTTTCACAAATCTATCAATACTCCTCCTCGTTATAAAGGAAATCATCATCATTGGTCGGGAAATCAGGCCAGATATCCAATATGCTCTCGTACTGTTCCTCGTCATCTCCTTCCAATTCCTGCAAGTTCTCAATTACCTCAAGAGGCAACCCCTCTCTGTTGGCATAGTCCAACAACTCATCTTTCGTCGCCGGCCACGGCGCGTCATCTAATCTCGATGCCAATTCTAATGTCCAATACATACGTGTTATTATGCGTGTAAAATCAAAAAAGCGTGCAAAAGTAGTAAAAATCTCCGATTTGTGCAAATAATTCTGTCATTATTTTACAATTTTCGTCATTTTTTGGCACTTCGATGACATTTTCGTCAAATTTTACACATTTTTGTTATTTTTTCCACACAATTTCATCTTCTCCCGCCCTATAAGCAATGAATCGCGCCAAAACAAACAAATAATCACTCAGCCTATTCACGAATTGTAACGACACAGCACTCGCCTTTGCCTCGATCATTCTACGCTCTGCGCGGCGGCAGATAGTGCGGCATACATGGCTACGACTCACACCTTCGCTTCCGGCCGGTAACAGAAACGCATGCTGCTTCGGGACGACCGCCTGCATCGCATCTATCCACGCTTCCAGCTGCTTCACATCCGCCTCTACGATCCATTCTCCCGGAGCTTCACTCAACTCCGCGCCCAAGTTAAAGAGCTTGTTCTGGATCCATTCCAACTCTGCCTGTACATCGCTCGCCGCCACGCGCAGCAGTCCTATCCAACTGTTCAGTTCATCAACCGTACCGTACGCTTCAATACGCACATCCGTTTTCGCCACGCGCTGACCGTTAGCCAACGAGGTCTCGCCTTTGTCGCCTGTCTTGGTATAAATCATAATCGTATTTTATAATGTCGTTTCAAATAATGAGGATCCACAAACAGCAGTCCCACATGATACAGATCCATGCTGGTCGTCACCCGTGCATCACATTTCAGTTCGTCCCAAGCACGCTCCATTTCCTCCGAGTAATGGATATCATCCAACACCAGAACACCTTTTTCCGGCATTCTCGGCAACAGAAAATCCACGTACCGCATCGTCGCCTCATAGGTATGATTCGCATCCACATACGCCACATCGATACGTTCGCGCGCGCGCTTATATAAGGTGTCATCTATGTTCCCTTCTACCCACTCAATATTCTCCAACCGCAACGCTCGCCATACGCCTTGCGCCACACGCAACACTTCCCCGCTTCCTTCCATCGTCATCACGCGGTTCCTGCTGTCTGCAGCAGCCAAATAAGCCGTTGTTACGCCCAACGACGAACCCAACTCCAATATATCCAACGGACGTTTCTCGTGTTCGCCGATCCAGTTCACCAGCCGGAACAATGCCTGTCCCACCTGCTTACTCTCCAGGTGCGTCTTCGCCATATCACACACTCGGCGTTGCATATGCTTCCCTTCCGGCGCACCCTGCGAGCCATAATCGACAACATCGAGGGTATCCTCACAAGCCAAAAGCATCTCTCTTCTGCGCTCGATATCCGCGAAACAGTAATAGGCATTCTCATCCCTCAGAACAAACCGCACCAACTCAAACAAGTACGGCGAATGAATCCCTTCACCGGTCGTATTCCAAGACGTAAAGAAGTGCTTCAGAAACGCCAAAACCCTATGGAAACTACTACTATTTGCCATTTATCGTGCAAAATTACTAAAAAATTTGCACATATGCAAAAAAAAGTGTACTTTTGTCGCATGATTTTGAATTATATCTGGATTTCGCTTATTTTGATAGCCGTCTTAATGGGCTTGGTACAAGCAATTTGTTACGGAAACGTAGATATCTTCTCTGCGATTCTCAATTCCACTTTTGATAGCGCCAAAACGGGTTTTGAACTCTCGCTCGGTCTAACCGGTGTACTGGCGTTGTGGATGGGAATCATGAAAATCGGCGAGAAAGCAGGGGCTGTCAACACACTTGGCAAAGCCATCAATCCCTTCTTCAGCCGTATCTTCCCGGAGATCCCGAAAGGACATCCGGTCTATGGCTCCATGCTGATGAATTTCGCGGCGAACATGCTGGGTCTCGACAACGCCGCTACACCGATGGGACTTAAAGCCATGGGTGAGTTACAGGAATTGAACACGAACAAGGCCAAAGCTTCCAACGCGATGATCATGTTCGTCGTGCTCGGAGCTTCCGGACTGACGCTTATTCCGACGACCATCATGGCCTATCGTGCCCAACTCGGCGCCGCCAACCCCGCAGATGTCTTCCTACCCATCCTGATTGCCACCTACGTAGCGACGCTGGTCGGACTCATCTGCGTCTGCATCGCGCAGAAAATTCGCCTCAAAGATCCCGTCGTCTTAAGTACACTTATCGGCCTGACCGCACTCGTCGGTTTGCTCGTTTGGGGAGCAACCAAACTGAATCCGAACACCTTATCCGTCGTTTCGGCAGCAATCGCAGCCATCCTCTTACTCGGCGTCATATGCTGGTTTGTCATACAAGCCATGGCAAAGAAGATCAACGTCTATGATGCCTTTATCGACGGCGCCAAAGGCGGATTCCAGACAGCCATAGGCATCATTCCCTACCTTATCGCTATCCTCGTAGCAGTCGGCATGTTCCGCGCATCCGGAGCGATGGGACTGCTCGAACAAGGGATCGCATGGTGTTTTGCGGCATGCGGCATCAACCCGGATCTCGCCGGAGCCGTTCCTACAGCACTCATGAAACCGCTTAGCGGTAGCGGCGCACGAGGACTGATGCTCGAAGCGATGACCAATTATGGTGCAGACAGCCTCGTCGGACGACTCTGCTGCATCCTCCAGGGGACCACAGACACCACCTTCTACGTTCTCGCCGTCTATTTCGGCAGCGTAAATATCAAAGATACAGGACACGCGGTAGCATGCTGCTTACTCGCCGACCTCGCCGGCACCATAGCAGCCTTCGCCATTGCGCCTATCTTCTTCGGATGAGTAGTAGGATATTAGTAGGTGATTAGTAGGTGATTAGTAGGTTATTAGTAGGTTATTAGTAGGTTATTATCATGGTTAAATACATTGCGGATAGTATAGAGATGCCGGCGCTGGATGAGCGCCGTGTGACGCGTTGGATTCGTGCCGTAGCGGCAGATTATGGCTTTAGTGTGGGCAATATCAATTATATCTTCTGTTCCGACGAGCGAGAGTTAGCCGTGAATCGCGAGTTCCTCGGCCACGATTACTACACCGACGTCATCACCTTTGACTACTCCACAGCCTCTACCCTCAACGGTGATATCTTCATCTCCCTCGATACCGTCCGTTCCAACGCAGAGATGGTGAACACGACCTTTGAGCACGAACTCCATCGTATCTTGATCCACGGAGTCCTTCACCTCACCGGGCAAGGAGATAAGACGCCCGAGACGAAAATCCAAATGACCGAAAAAGAAGAAAAAGCATTAGCCAAACTTGGCGAATAAAAATAGATCTGTTATGAAAAAAGTATTAGTCCTTGCTCTTTGTGCCTTGTTCCTTGTTCCCCTCAAGGCTGTCGATTATTGTGCATCCTCTTCATGGGGTTACGCAGGCACAAGTGTCACCGGTGGCGGCAATGCCACGCCTACATTCGTAACGAACGAAAGTGAGTTGAGCGCCGCACTCAACAAGAAAAACAGCGTTATCATCATCACACAGAATATCACCGTCACCAATCATATCAGTTCAGACAAATCGAACCTGACTATCATGGCACTGCCGGGAAAAAAACTGATTTCCAACAAGCAGAACGCGAGTAATTCAGGTATCCTATATCTCAAAGGAAGCAACATCATCATTCGCAATATCATCTTCGAAGGTCCGGGTGCCTTTGACTGTGATGGTTGGGATAACTTATGCTTAGACAAAGCCACGAATGTTTGGGTGGATCACTGTGATTTCCAGGACGGTTGCGATGGAAACTTCGATATCAAAGGTACAGCAGATAATATCACCGTGACCTGGTGTCGTTTCCGCTATCTGAAAACCCCGCGTCCCCGCGACGCAGGGGATACGAATCCCGATCATACGGACGACCACCGTTTCTCCAACCTTGTCGGCTCCGGCAGTAGCGACAAACCCACGGATGGCACCTATAACATTACCTATGGTTTCTGTTGGTGGGACGAGGGTTGCAAACAACGAATGACCCGTTGTCGCAACTGTTTGATCCATTATTTGAACTGCTATTGGAACAGTTCCGTAGCCGATTACTACATCGGTCCCGAGAAGGCTTCCTGTTATTTCGAAGGGTGTACGTTTGCCGGAAAAGCAAATAGTCCATCAAAAATATGGAATGTTTTCAACCACACCACCAACTACTGCAAGTTCGTCAACTGCACCGGTAACTTACCTTCCGATGCCGGTAGTATCTCTGCTCCTTCCTACACGTACGATCAGTTAAGTGCCGCAGACGCGAAGAACTATGTAACGAATAGCACTTGCGGCGCCGGTGCAACCTTAACCGTCACCAACAGCGGCGAAGTATCTTCATCGTGCGACGGAGAAGTGCCTCCTGTAGATCCGCCGGTAGTCTCCGATTGGTGGAACATCTCCGATGATGACTTCAAGGCGTTGATAGGAGATATCAAATCCGAGACCACGGTTCGTGACCTGCATATTGTAGCTACATCCGACAAAGCTGTAACGATTGAAGCCAATTCCCAAACGCAGGATACTATTCAATTCACTCATCGTCTCAAGCTAAATGGTACCGGTGCTAACAACTCCCGTCATTTATGGTTCGATGTAACAGGAAATTGCACGGTAACAATTTATCTAATGAGCGCCAAGAGTACGGAGGAGCGCACACTAAATATCGCAACGGGTTCATTCGGTAATATCGCATCCACGCTAACGGCCAGCACCTCCCTCGCAGCAAAGACATACTCTTACACCGGTTCTGCCACTCGCATCTATCTCTACTCTGCCAATAGCGGTATTAACATCTATGGTATTAAGTTAGCCTACCCCTCCGATCCAACAGGCATTGATCGCATAGAAAACCAAAGCGCAGCACATAAAGTACTGCGCAATGGTCAAGTGATGATCTTTCGCGACGGAAAGACCTATTCTATTTTAGGCGCGCGCATAGATTAATAAACGCGCTGACCCGTAATCGTATATTCTACTCCGCTGCGGATAATAACAATCCTTCCGTTGCGGAGTATTTTTTGTGCAGGCTCGGTCACATCTATTACATCTACACCTTCTCCGGGATCATCTCCTAAACGCAAACCTACCATTACAGCATCGTGATCCGAATAACGATAACTGGTCGACTGCGAAGTGTTAGTATGCCATACTACGGCTTTGGTGATCTGTTCTGCCATCGAACTATTAGCAAAGGCATGGTCGATCAATTCCCTTGTTCCTCTATAAAGATAGGAGTATGAAAGGGAATCATAACGAAGTAATTGCTCTTCATACCCGGCATTAAGGATGACAGACATGCAATCTTCATCCATCTGCGCGTTGAAATCCCCCATAACAAGAATGTCAGGGTCTTTCACTTTGAGCGAGCCTCTCAATCCGTTTATCAGCCAATTGGCATTCTTTACACGTTGTGCTTTGGCAGCATCATCGGACATTGCCTTAAAGTGGTTCATCGAAAGCGTAAAACGCTCACCGGTAGATATCTCTGTCCATGCTTGAATGCGCATCACATTTTTGTAATACGCCGTTGTCGTGGTTGCATAATTGGATCCATAGGGTTCTACCGTGGCTTTCCGATAAACAAAGCCTGCTTTGATCGCATTGTCGTAACTATCGGTAGCCACATTAATACCGTCAGTAACCCATGCAAAATACTCACCTCCCAACTGATCGTTTATCGCATCAACCAGATGTTGCAGCGAGACAGGTTTGGCCTCCACTTCACAAAAAGCGAATATATCTGCGCCGGAAGCAACCATCATATCCACAATGCGTTGGGTCTTAATAGCAAGCCCCTCGTCATCGTTATACGACGGTCGACTGGACTCTGCATAGTTGATATAGTAGTTCTGCAGGTTATTCGCCAAAACCACCACACGGGCATTACCCAGATCCGGTACGGCAGGCAAGGCGGCTTGCACAATAAGTGCAGCCGCCAAACCAAGCCATATCAACAGATGACGTTTCATCAATCTTTGAACTTCGCGCAGAGGAACTCGCGGTTCAGGCGAGCGATATTAGCGAGGCTGACAGATTTCGGACACTCAGCAGCACATGCACCGGTGTTGGTACAGTTACCGAATCCGAGTTCGTCCATCTTAGCCACCATAGCTTTCGCACGCGCCGCAGCCTCGATCTTACCTTGCGGCAGGAGCGCGAGTTGGCTAACCTTAGCTGCCACAAAGAGCATAGCCGAACCATTCTTACAAGCCGCAGCACAAGCACCGCAACCGATACAGGACGCAGCGTCCATTGCCTCGTCTGCTACCGGCTTAGGAATAGGAATAGCGTTGGCGTCAGGTACACCGCCGGTGTTGACACTTACGAAACCACCTGCCTGCATGATCTTGTCGTACGCACCGCGATCTACCATCAAGTCCTTGATTACAGGGAACGCACGGCTACGCCACGGCTCTACGGTGATGGTCTCGCCGTCTTTGAACTTACGCATGTGGAGCTGGCAGGTCGTGATGGCGCTGTCAGGTCCGTGCGGGTGACCGTTGACGTACATCGAGCACATACCGCAGATACCCTCACGGCAGTCGTGATCGTAGGTAACGGGGTCTTTGTGCTCTGCAACGAGTTGCTCGTTGAGAATATCAATCATCTCCAAGAACGAAGCACCTTGGAAGACGTGCTTCAGGTCATACGTCTCAAAATGACCTTGTGCTTTAGGTCCCGCCTGTCTCCAAACGCGAACCTTAATATCAATGTATTGATCCATAATGCTTAGTTTTTGTAGTTACGTGTTTTACGTTCCGTGAACTCATAGTCGAGCGGCTCTTTGATGAGTTGCGGTTCTGCATCCTCACCCATGTATTTCCAGCAGCCGACATAAGCGAACTTGTCATCCTGACGGAGAGCCTCACCTTCCGGTGTCTGGTATTCCTCGCGGAAGTGACCACCGCAGGACTCCTCACGATGAAGAGCATCTACGGCCATCAGACGACCGATCTCGATGAAGTCAGCCAAACGGAGGGCTTTCTCCAACTCGTTATTCAGGCTGTTAGCCTCACCCGGGATGTAAACGTTCGTCCAGAACTCTTTCTTGATGGCATCAATCTTCTGGATACCTTCCTTCAATCCTTCTGCTGTACGACCCATACCTACGAAGTCCCACATGATGAGACCCAACTCTTTATGAATCGAGTCAACCGAACGCTTGCCCTGGATAGCCATCAAGCGATCGATCTTGTCCTGAACAGCCTTCTCCGCCTCAGCGAATTCCGGCAGGTCGGTGGACATACGCGGAACACCAATCTGATCGCTCAGATAGTTCTGAATCGTATAAGGAAGAACGAAGTAACCGTCTGCCAAACCTTGCATCAATGCCGAAGCACCCAGACGGTTTGCTCCGTGGTCGGAGAAGTTGGCCTCACCGATACAGAACAGACCCTTAACGGTCGTCTGGAGTTCATAGTCAACCCAGATACCACCCATCGTGTAGTGGATAGCCGGGAAGATCATCATCGGGTTCTCGTACGGGTTCTCGTCCACGATCTTCTCGTACATCTGGAAGAGGTTTCCATACTTCTGAGCCACTACATCCTTACCAAGACGCTGGATAGCATCGCTGAAATCCAAGAACACAGCGAGACCGGTATTATTGACACCATAACCCTTGTCGCAACGCTCTTTCGCAGCACGCGAAGCTACGTCACGCGGAACGAGGTTACCGAAGGCCGGATAACGACGCTCGAGATAGTAGTCACGATCCTCTTCGGGGATGTCACGACCCTTGATCTCACCGGCTTGCAGACGCTTAGCATCTTCGAGTTTCTTCGGAACCCAGATACGACCGTCATTACGGAGCGACTCCGACATCAAGGTCAACTTACTCTGGAAGTCACCGTGCTTCGGAATACAGGTCGGGTGAATCTGTGCGTAGCAGGGGTTAGCGAACAAGGCACCGTGGCGGTACATCTGCATAGCAGCCGAACCGTTGGAAGCCATCGCGTTCGTGCTCAGGAAGAACGTATTTCCGTATCCGCCGGAACCAACTACAACAGCGTGAGCGAAGAAACGCTCGATGCGGCCGGTAACGAGGTTACGAGCGATGATACCACGAGCACGTTGTTCACCGTTCTCATCCTTAATAAGCACGATATCCAGCATCTCATAGCGCGTGTACATCTTCACTTTGCCTTTACCGATCTGGCGGCTCAATGCGCTATAAGCGCCGAGCAGCAACTGCTGACCGGTCTGACCTTTTGCGTAGAAGGTACGGCTAACCTGTGCACCACCGAACGAACGGTTGTCGAGCAAACCGCCGTATTCGCGTGCGAAAGGAACACCTTGTGCGACACACTGGTCGATGATATTGTTACTTACCTCTGCCAGACGATATACGTTCGCCTCACGAGCACGGTAGTCACCGCCCTTGATCGTATCATAGTACAGACGATAAACGCTATCACCGTCATTCTGATAGTTCTTCGCAGCATTGATACCACCTTGTGCAGCAATCGAGTGCGCACGGCGCGGGCTATCTTGAATACAGAAGTTGAGTACGTTGAATCCCATCTCTGCGAGCGAAGCCGCAGCCGATGCACCTGCCAGACCGGTCCCAACAACGATGATGTCCAGACGGCGTTTGTTAGCAGGGTTGACGAGTTTCTGGTGGTTCTTATAGTTCGTCCATTTGAGCTCCAGCGGACCGGCAGGAATCTTTGCCATTTCCGGCGTGATAACCGGCGTGGTAGCCTCTTTCACAGCCTCCGCTACTTTGTTTACCGCAGCTTCTGCTACATCCAATGCAGCCTCAGCAGCCTTTACTGCTACTTTCTTAACTGCCTTAACAGCAGCTTCCTTTATTTCTTCTTTCTTTGCCATAATGTTAAAATTTTATAGCATAGCCAGACCCATGCCGAAGTAATACAAAACAACGATAGCGAACGGAAGAACAGCCAGCGTAGCAACGATGCAACCGATCACTTTGATACGTTTCATCCACACGAGGTTGTTCCAACCGAGGGTGTGCAATGCAGACCATACACCGTGGTTCAGGTGGAACCAAAGGGCGCAGAGCCAAATCAGATACAGCACGCAGTAGATCTGACCGCAAACCGGAGTAGTGAACAGTGCTTTCACATAAGCTGCACCGTTCTGCGGGTCAAACATACCGGCGGTAGCACCGTCTGTGATCTCCGCCAACTGCATACGGAACCAGAAGTTGTAGAGGTGCAAGCAGAGGAAACCGATCACGATGATACCGAGTACCAACATGTTCTCCGAAGCCCAGTCCACACCCTCTTTCTTACCCGTTACCGCATAACGGTCGTTGCCACGCGCTGCACGGTTCTGGATGGTGAGGTAGATAGCATAACAGAAATGCACCAGCACGAGGAATGCCAGACCGAGCGTGCCGATGAGGGCATACCAGTTAGCACCCAAGAGGTGGCAAATCATGTTGTAGGCGTCTTCCGAGAAAACCACGGCGAGGTTCATACAACCGTGGAAAAGGAGGAAGAGCACCAATGCAAGGCCGCTGATCGACATAACGAACTTACGACCGATAGATGAATCTTTTAACCACATAAATTTAATTGTTTAATGTTGAATGTTTAATGTTTATTGATTTATAATGTATTATTTCCGGATGGAAAGGACGGTAGGTTTGACCACGAGCTGGGGATCCTTGGTCTGGATGCGTGTGAGCCATTTGAGGAAGGCCTCGTAGGTCAGTTCGCGCGGCAGCTGTTCGTCGCGGAAGTTCTTACCTCCCTGTTTGTCAGCGGCTTTGATGAAGTCGTTGGGCGAGAAAACGACGTAGAGCGCATTCTGCTCGGACGCTTTCTCACAGGTCAGCGTATATTCCTGGGCTTCGGGATCAAAGCGGGAGGAGAAGAAGATATAGTCCTTGTTCGCCTCAATGGGCTGACTACCCGTCTGCTGGGTCATGTAGGGCAGCAGACAGTAGGCGTTCTGCTGCTCGTCGATGAGATAGACGCAGAGGTGTCCGGCAACCGGCGAGGAGAAACGGAGAAAGATGTCGTTGCCGTCCCTGAAATTGACGGGTGCTTCGAGATCCTGTACGTCCTTGACGGGCACGTAAGAGATGTCCGCTTTCTCCGCTGCGTAGTTACGGGCACGTCCTTCGACATGCACCTTGACTACCCAGAAGCCGTTGGTGAACTGCTTGTCGAGTACCTGCTCCTTGAGCGTCTCTATCCATTCGCCACGGACGGAGGTACCGCCGAGGGCGAAAGTATTGTTCTGGGACTGCGAGGCACTATTGACGACGAAGGTGTTGGTCACGCTCGCCACGTCCACGCCGAACTTGTCGCCGAGCGCTTTCTGCTTCGCGCGGTCAAACGCCGTGCGCTCCGCCTGCTCGGGTGTCTCACGCGGATTATCGGAGATATACTCGTAGGTAGCGGACACGCGAACGATGTCATTGGCTGCGAAGCAGGGAAGCGCCGCCAGCAGGGAGAGAATATATATCGCTATTCGTTTCAGCATGCAGTATTCAGTTTTCAGTGTTCTGTATTCAGTGATCAGTATTCAGTTTTATTTAAGAGTCCAGGACTGCCATTCGGAGCCGACTACGCTCGAGGGGATGACGCAGGGGGTCTGTTTCTTGCTATTGAGCAAGAGGGACTGCTGCGACACCTGCTTGGTGATATAATCGCCGAGTGCTTTGAGGGAGATGTCACCCTTGGTCTCCTGCAGTTTCTTGAGCAGATAATAGGTGAACAGACCATGTTGCTGTTCGCGGTTGGGGTACGCGGTCTCATCGCCCTGTGCGGCAGAGAAAACAACCATCTTACCCTGCGGTACTCCGGATTTGGACTTGAGGGCTACACCACGGGCTTCCGCGAGCATACCCTGCTCACGTTTGGAGCCGGAGAAGCAGGCATCCATGAAGACGGTGATGCGGGAGGCAGGCATGCTACCAAGGGTCGCATAGAGGTTGTCGAGCTTGTAACCGGTGGTCACATCGGAGCCGTTACCATCGACCGGGAGGAGGTACGCCGATTTGGTTGCCTCATCGGGGATACCGTGACCGGCATAATAGACGATGACCTGCGGATTATCGAAGGCCTCGGTCACACTGGCGAGCCAGTTGACACCCGCCTTGATCTGGTTGCCCGTAGCATCGGGGATATAGCGGATGTTCTTCGGTCCGAGACCGAGCGTCTGCATACAGTACTCGCGGAAGACCTTACCGTCATTGAGGGCGAAGGGCACCGCAGCGACCTGCGTATAGTGCTCGTTGGCGATGATGAGGGCGAAGGTATTGGTATTGGGCGTGGCCGCCACGGGGATGTTCTCATCCACGTCCGAGACGAGCGACACTTTCTTGATGGCGACGTCCTCGTCCTTGCGCTCCACATTCATGGCGATGGAGCTGCCGACGTACTGACCGAAATGGAGAGGTATGTCCGCATTCTTGGCGAAGCGTCCGTAGCT
>JAEEGH010007973.1_pt1 | contig 25231 bp, 20 predicted proteins | sample 9134181 | NCBI WGS metagenome assembly JAEEGH01 (sample SAMN16246544, study PRJNA631951) | gut metagenome | biome: gut microbiome; feature: rumen; material: DP-attached | host: Bos | place: Iran: Karaj | collected 2018-10
CAGGGTTTGATACAGGCTTTCTTGCTACACGGTAGATAGCTTCGATTTCTTCGCCTTTAAATACTTCTTTCTTTGTGAAAAATTCGCCTTTGATTCCTTCGGCCATGTTTAAAAATCCTCCTTTAGATATAATGATTTATAGTTGTCTGCTTGTCGACAACTTTTAGAGTCTGACCTTATTTTATCTAGTTTAAAAATCCTTTTCTATGTGTCACAAACAAAACAAGTCCCAAAAGAATAAAAATAATTTGTGTTATAACTCAAAGACAATATTGCCATTATCTGTTCATTAAGATATAATCAATAGTGAAAACGCTGATTAATAGGGACAAAACGAAATATTAGGCAAACTTGATTTGTTGTGCAATCACACAAGACAATTTGAAGCTAAGCTCCCTGTTATGCATAAAAACGAGACATTTAACCGGGAAAAGGAATCGCAAATGAAGATAGAAAAAATTTGGAGCAAATTAAACGAAGGAATCGTCAGTTGGGTTAACAAAGTTAATTTGGAAGAAGAAATCCACGAATGCAAAGTATTGAAAAAATCCGAAATCCCAAAAGAACACGTACTTTATATTTGCAACAAGTCAAGTCTTCCGAAAAAATCAAAGAATATTACGGTGAATATTTTGTGTATAGGAGACTTGGCAATTGATGAGGACTCCTATAAAAATTGCAATTTTATTAATTGCAAAACGGACAAAAAATTATCCGAAATCGAAAATATTGTAAATGGCATGATAAAAGAAAGTGTTGTGCTTGCAAACAATATGTTTGTTTTGTTAAATATTGCCACGTCTTCTGCAAGCCTTGAAAAAATCACTGAGGAAGCTGCAAGAGTGTTGGGGAACCCAATACTTTTGGTGGATTCAAACTATAAGATAATATCGAGCAAAATAGACAATGTATCTAAAAGTTCAAAACTTAACGAACAAAAGAATCTTGATTACGTGCTGGATGAGCATATAGCTTTTATAAGGAAAAGTCGCCTTTTTGATAAGGCCAGAGAGAGCAAGTATCCTTATTATACAAAGGGAAGCAGTGACAAAGAAGGTTGGATTACTTCCCTTGTCTTCGTGCATGGTATCGAAGTTGCCCACGTGGTTGTTATCGAAAGTAACAGAACATTAAATGACAACGATATGGAATATGTAAATTTTTTATGCAGGATTTATTCCATGGAATTGCAAAAGAACAGCCGTTTTGGCGAAGATGAATCGCAAAAACACAGCTACTTTTTAAGCGATCTTCTGGACGGTCATCTTAAAGATGTATCCGTAATCAAGCAAAGAGTAAAAAATTTAAATTGGAAAACCACGCCCAATATGTTTGTTATGACGGTTTCCGGAGTTAATGCGGAAATATTCGATAAAAAAGCTCAGCTTATTTCCAAACAAATCAACAATTTCTTTCCTTACAGCCGTTGGATTATTCACGAGGGAAGAATAGTTTTCCTTTTGTTTTTGGCCGGGCCGACTCCGGAAGAAATCACGGGAAGAGATGAAGTGGAGGAGTATTTGAGAATCAATAATCTCAATGCAAGCGTCAGTCGCTGTTTTCACTCTTTTTTGGAGGTAAGAAAGCATTTCGACGAGACTCTTATTGCCACGGAGTTCGGAACGAAATTTAAGCCAAAGAGCCATGTGCATTTTTATCAGGATTATGTTTGCCAACATATAGGAAGAATTGTGGCGGAACACTATAATTTAAAAGATTTCTATCATCCTGCCGTTGTGGAAATCAATGAATATGACAAAAAACACAAAACAAACCTTTTGGAAACCTTAAAGGAATACATAGATCACCCGGACAATCCAACCATTGTATCGGAGCATCTTTATGTGCATAAAAATACCTTGTTTTACAGGATGAATAAAATGAAGGAAATTTTCGGTATCAATCTTTCGGATGGCGAAGAAAGACTGAAAATTCACATAACCCTTAAATTTATGGACTTGGACAGCGATTTGTAAGCCTTTTGCTTGCAATGTGAATTAAATTATTGTATCATCTTAAATGCGATTTAACACTGCAAAGTGTAAAATTTTAAACAAAAACAAAAACTTTTCAAAAAAAGGGAGAATTTAATAATGCCTAGAGCACGTCTTGGAAGTCGATTGGGCTTCATTCTTTTGAGTGCCGGTTGTGCAATCGGTATCGGTAATGTATGGAGATTTCCGTATATGGCCGGTCAGAACGGCGGCGCCATATTTGTGGTAATCTATCTGATTTGCTTGGCGGCCCTTGGAATTCCTGCCATGACAATGGAATTCGCCATGGGAAGAGCCGCACAAAAAAGCATCGTCAAACTTTACGATGAAATCGAACCGAAAAAATCAAAATGGCATATTCACGGCAAAGTCTGCTTTGCGGGAAATGTTATCCTTATGATGTTTTATACAACGGTTGCGGGATGGATGCTTTATTATTTCGTGAAAATGATAAAGGGTGATTTCGTGGCAGCCTCAAGCGAAGCTGTTGGCGAACAATTCGGAAATATGCTTGCCAATCCGGGTCCTATGATTTTGTTTGTGGGAATAGTTGTGGCGTTGGGATTTTTCGTCTGCGCCGGAGGCGTTGCGGAGCGTCTTGAAGTTGTTACCAAATGGATGATGATTGCACTTATAGTAATTATGGTAATCTTGGTTATAAACAGCTTCAGAATGGAGGGAGCCGCCGAAGGGCTTAAGTTTTTCCTTGTTCCCAGCGTTGAAAAAGTAAAAGAAGTGGGACTTGCAAAAGTTGTGCTGGGGGCCCTTAATCAATCCTTCTTTACTTTGAGTATAGGTATGGGATCCATGGCTATTTTCGGAAGCTATATCGGTAAACAAAGAAGCCTTTTGGGAGAATCCGTAAATGTAGCCGTACTTGATACGGTTATTGCCATTGCATCCGGTCTTATCATTTTCCCTACATGCTTTTCGTACGGAGTTGAAGTAAGTTCCGGACCGAGCCTTATATTTGTTACACTGCCGAATATTTTTGCAAATATGCCGGGCGGCCGCGTTTGGGGAGCCATGTTCTTCCTCTTTATGTCATTTGCGGCGCTTTCCACGGTGTTTGCCGTATTTGAAAATATTATTTCATGTACCCTTGATATTACAAAGCTTTCAAGAAAGAAAGCCTGCATTATAGACGGTATATTAATGTTTTTACTCAGCCTTCCTTGTGTATTGGGCTTTAATCTTTGGTCAAAATTCGAGCCTTTTGCCGAAGGTTCGGGCGTAATGGATCTTGAGGATTTTATTGTTTCAAACCTTATACTTCCTATCGGATGTATAATATTTATAATATTCTGCACAAGTAAGTACGGTTGGGGCTGGAAAAAGTTTTTGGAGGAGGCGAACGAAGGTCGAGGCTTAAAAATTGCCAAGTGGCTGCGTCCTTACATGGCCTATGTTATGCCTGTAATCATTGCTATAGTGCTTATTGTGGGACTTGTTAATTTCGATTTCGGTTGAAAATAAATTACTAAAAAAATTTAGACAACAAATAGGGATGTTTGTTGTCTATTCTTTTTATATCCCTTGATAATATAGCGTTTCTGTGTTAGTATAAAGAATGGATTTTTGAATACTAATGACAATATGGGAGTCAAAATGTTAAACGAAGATAAGATAAAATTAATGACTAAAATGGCTATGTATGCTGATAGTCCCGAAGGAAAAGAAGCCATCGAGGCTTCAAAATTTTTCAAACATGATTATCTTGCCAGAAAAATCATTTGGACGGAAATCTGTGTAACACTTGCATATATATTCATGATTTTCATTTTCGCAATTTTAAAAATGGAAACAATGGTAACGGACATTGCAGATATGAATTTCACATCAATCGCTGTTATTCTTGTGGTTATTTATATTGCGCTTTTGTTTGTGTTCTTTATGTTTTCTTATACTTTCTACGGAAAAAAATATATAAAATGCAGGCAGTCATCTGCGGAATACAGCGCAAACCTTAAAAAATTAAACAATTACTATAAATCCGCATCCGAAATAGAGGATGACGATGTTTTTACAGTTTGATAAACTCTGGGAGGAATCTTAAACATGGATAAAATATTGGAGATTAAAGGGAATATTCTCCGCCTTTTCGAAACAAACGAAAAGGTAATGAAACCCCTTATAAAATTTGTATTATGTTTTGTGGCCGCTCTTATTATGGGAATAAGCATGGGCAACAACCACATACTCGCAAATCCTATAGTTATGGTTGTTATCGGAGCCGTTTGCGCATTCTTGCCAAAGAATATAGATGTGCTTGTACTCATTGTTGTTTTGCTTGGCCATTTGTATTCATTTTCGGCCGAAGTCGCACTTGTAGCATTGGCACTTCTTTTGGTAATGTATTTCATTTACTTCAGATTTGCACCTAAATATGCATTTGTGGTTATTCTTTTGCCGATTTTATTCTTTATAAAAATTCCTTTTGTGGTACCGCTTGTTTTGGGCGTTGTGGCAACACCTATCACAATTTTACCGACAATATTCGGCGTTGCGATTTACTACATTATTCATTTGACAGCGGCAGCTTCCGGCGGAGGTTCGGATTCGGCAAGTCTTGCGGTTAAGTCTGTTTTCGCAAACAAAGAAAGCTTGCTGGTTATGGTTGTTTTCGCGGCAGTAATCGTAATCGAATACTACATAAGAAGATCCACAAGCAAAAATGCGCCTTCAAAGGCTGTATTGGTGGGTGCGGCAATCAATGTAGTTGCCCTTCTTGTCGGATTTATCGCAATAGGAAATGCAAACCTTATATCAATAGTATTTATGATAGCAGGTTCAATTATTTCCTTGCTTTTGGCATATATTATTCAAATGGCTGTATTGCCGCTTGATTACAGCAAAACCATCAATACTCAATTTGAGGATGATGATTATTATTACTACGTAAAGGCGGTTCCTAAGCATTCTATCGCAAAGGAAAAAGTCAGCGTAAAAAAAATCAACAGAAAAAGCAGTAAATAATTTTAAATAACAATCTTTATGGGAAGGAGGCGTAAGAATGACTATTGTAGATTCAATCGGAACATTTTTCAGTGAGTATGTTCAATATTTGCGCGTGGGTGTTTCCGATGTAATCGAAATCATTATTATCGCTTTTCTTCTTTATGAGATTATTATTTGGTTCAAAAAAACCCGTGCATGGGTTCTCTTTAAAGGCATTGCCATTATCTTGATTTTTATCCTTATTGCAATGCTTTTCAATCTCAATACCATTGTCTGGATTGCAAGTAAAGCCTTAAGCGTCGGCGTTATAGCCTTGTTTATCGTCTTTCAGCCTGAGCTTAGAAGAGCTCTTGAACAGCTTGGAAGAAGAAATTTCTTTGCATCGCTTTTTACGACCCAAGACAGCAGCCAGGGAATCGGTAATTTCACGGATAAAACTTTAAATGATATTGTTAAAGCCTGTAACGAAATGTCAAGGTTTAAGACAGGTGCTCTTATTGTAATAGAGCAGAAAAACGATCTTGATGAATATATTCGAACGGGAATCACCATGGATGCTGTGGTCAGCAGCCAACTTCTTATTAACACATTCGAGAAAAACACACCGCTCCATGACGGTGCTGTTATTATACGCGGAGACAGAATTATTTCCGCAACATGCTATCTTCCGCTTTCGGATAATATGGAACTCAGTAAAGAATTGGGAACAAGGCACAGAGCTGCGGTGGGACTTTCCGAAGCCTCCGATGCCTTCATAATAATCGTATCCGAAGAAACCGGCGCCATAAGCGTTGCGGTGGGAGGAGCAATCTTCAGAAATCTGGATTCCGAAGGACTCAGAAATAAGCTGACATACATTCAGAAAAAAGGAATCGATGTAAAGAAGTTCAAGTTCTGGAAGGGAAAAAAGAAAAATGAAAAAGATACTGCTAAATAATCTTAAATTTAAGATAATTGCCGTAGTACTCGCTTTCATTATTTGGGCTGTAGTTGTTAACATCACGGATCCTACCGTTACAAAGACGGTTGATGGTATTCCGATAACTATAACTAATGAAGAGGCAGTGCTTGACGGCACACAAGTTTATACAATCGTATCGGGCTCCACGGCCAGTGTTACCATAACCGGCTCTCGTTCTACGGTATATAGGGTGATGAAACCATCAGCCTTTGTTGCTACTGCGGATTTTTCGGCTGTTTCCGTAACGGGTACGGTTGATGTTTCCGTGGAACTTTCCGATGAATATTCGGAATATAAGAGCCTTGTGGATTTGGAAACAAAATCACAGGTAACAATAGCTTTGGATTCAATCGAAAGCAGAGTATTCACACCTGTTCCGGAATTTGTGGGAACACCTGCTGAAGGCTTTGAAACCAGCTCCATTATTTTCGATCCGGAAAAAATAACCGTTTATGCTCCTTCGGAAATACTTAAGAGTATCCACGGAGTGGTTTTGAAAATAGATGTAACGGATGCTTCGGCTGATTTAAATACGGTAGTTGAACCGATAATAATCGATTACAGCGGTAATGTTGTTGAAAAATCAAGTTCGGTTTATACCGATGTGGATACGGTAAATGTTTCCGCGGGATTGGTACAAAGTAAGGATGTCAAACTGGTTGCCACCGCCACGGGAACGGTAGCCGATTCATATTCCTTCGGCGGAATTACTTTATCTCAGGAAACAATCAAGATTAAGGGTGCGCCGGATGATATAGCGGGAATCAGCCAAATCGATCTTGGTGCGATTAATATCGACGGAGCGACGGAAAATGTTGTAACGGCCATAAATGTTGCCGAACTTTTACCGAATAATGTTTCTCTTTATGATGAGAGTCAATCGGTGGTAACGGTTACGGCAACCATAGATAAATCGACTACAAAGAAGGTTATGCTTGATTCCACAAGTATAGCGATACAGAACCTTCCGTCGGGCTATTATGCCACGGTTAAGGGTGATGTAACTATAGAGATTAGCGGTGCTTTATCGGTAATCGAAAAGCTTACGGCGTCATCTCTCGAAGCCTATGTTGATCTTTCCAAGGCAACCATAGGAACAAGCGAATATACCATTTACATGAAGCTTCCGACGGGAGTTACGGCTTCCGAAAATACGGCAACGGTTGTTGTTTCCAACGATGCCGATTCGGGAGATAAAGAGTAGTTAGGAGATAATGATGAAGATATTGGTTACGGGTGGCTCGGGTTATATCGGAAGCCACACATGCGTTGAACTTTTAAATAGCGGATACGAAGTTGTTGTAATGGACAACCTTTGCAATTCCAGCGAAGAATCATTAAACAGAGTTAAACAAATAACAGGAAAAGATCTTGCATTTTATAAGGCGGACATTACCGACAGAGATGCATTTAAAAAGATTTTTTCGGAACATAAAATTGATGCGGTTATTCATTTTGCGGGCCTTAAGGCTGTGGGCGAATCTTGCGAAAAACCCATCGAATACTATTTCAACAATGTTGCGGGCACGGTTATTATGTGTGATGAAATGAGAAAAGCAGGGGTTAAAAACATTGTATTTTCTTCTTCCGCAACAGTTTACGGAAAGCCGAAAACAGTCCCTATAAAAGAGGACTTTCCTCTTTCCACAACAAACCCTTACGGGGCAACAAAGCTAATGATAGAAAACATTCTTACGGATATTCACACTGCTGATAAAGAATGGAATGTTATTCTTCTTAGATATTTCAATCCGATAGGAGCACATGAAAGCGGACTTATCGGTGAAGATCCTAATGGTATCCCTAACAATCTTTTACCTTATGTTTCAAAAGTTGCAATTGGTCAGCTTCCATTCGTAAATGTTTGGGGTAATGACTATGAGACAAAAGACGGAACGGGAGTAAGAGATTACATCCATGTTGTTGACTTGGCTGTCGGACATATAAGAGCTGTTGAAAAGCTTAAAGAAAATCCGGGTCGAAAAGTCTACAATCTCGGAACGGGTAATGGCTATAGTGTTTTGGAAATAATTGAAAACTTTTCAAAGGCATGCGGAAAAGACGTGCCTTACAAAATCGCCCCGAGAAGACCGGGCGATATCGATGTTTGCTACGCAGATGCGTCATTGGCAAAGGAAGAACTTGGATGGGAAGCCAAGTTTGGCATTGACAAAATGTGCGAAGACCTATGGAGATGGCAAAGCAAAAATCCTAACGGTTACAAGTAGACATCAAATCGACAACATTATACAACTAAGGAGGAAATAAGATGTTAAATTACAAGAGATATCGTAGATTTAATACGATTACTCTGCCTAATAGGACATGGCCAAACAAAGTTATCGAAAAAGCCCCTATTTGGTGTAGCGTAGATCTACGTGACGGAAATCAGGCACTTATTGAACCAATGGTTGTCGAAGAGAAAATAGAGTTTTTCAATTACCTTGTAAAACTTGGCTTCAAAGAAATAGAAATAGGTTTCCCTTCGGCATCACAAATCGAGTATGATTTCCTAAGGGAATTGGTAGACAGAGATTTGATTCCCGATGATGTTACGGTTCAGGTACTTGTGCAATGCAGAGAGCACTTGATTAAACGTACATTTGAGGCTATTGAAGGAATTAAAAGCGTTATTGTGCACATATACAACTCTACTTCGGTTCTTCAAAGAGATGTGGTTTTTAACGCATCAAAAGAAGAAATTATCGCAATTGCCGTTGAGGGTACCGAGCTTGTAAAGAAATACGCAAAAGATTTTCCGGGCAGAATTCAATTGGAATATTCTCCGGAAAGTTTTACAGGCACCGAAATGGAATTTGCTCTTGAGATATGCACGGCTGTTCAGGAACACTGGCCTGCAACGGTTGAAAATCCTATTATTTTCAACCTTCCGGCAACAGTGGAAATGGATACACCGAATGTATATGCCGACCAAATAGAATGGATGCATACTCATTTTAAAGACAGAGATAAAGTTGTAATAAGCGTTCATCCGCACAATGACCGCGGAACGGGCGTTGCCGCTACGGAACTTGCCTTAATGGCGGGAGCCGACAGAGTTGAAGGAACTCTTTTCGGAAACGGCGAAAGAACAGGTAATGTTGATATTTTAAATGTTGCCTACAATATGTTTACACACGGAGTTAATCCGGGACTTAATCTTGAAAATATTAATGAATCAATTGATATATACGAAAGATGTTGCAAAATGCAAGTAGGTCTCAGACATCCATATGCCGGAAAACTTGTATTTACAGCATTTTCCGGTTCTCATCAGGATGCTATCAACAAGGGCACAAAAGCCATGAAAGACCGCGGCGGGAAGTATTGGGAAGTTCCTTATCTTCCAATCGATCCTGCGGATGTGGGACGAGAATACGAGCCTATCGTTCGTATTAACAGCCAGTCGGGAAAAGGCGGTGTTGCCTTCGTTATGGAAGAATACTACGGTTACAAGCTTCCTAAGGCAATGCACAAAGAATTTGCCGATGTTATTCAGAAAATCGCCGAAAAACAAGGCGAGGTATCACCTGAAACCATTATGGAGAAGTTCAAGACAGAGTACTTGACTGCCAAGACAGATCGCGAATATCCATACGAATTTACAAAGCTTCAGGTTACTGATATGGATAACGATGAGACAAAAGCAGTACTTACTTTCAAATACAGAGGCGAAGCTACGGTGGCCGAAGGAATCGGTAACGGTCCTATCGATGCTGTCAGAACTTGTCTTAAACAAAAACTCGGTCTTGATGTAATCGTGCTTGATTATTCCGAGCATGCTTTAAGTGAAGGTGCTCACGCACGTGCCGCAGCATATGTCCATGTAATGGATGTAAAGAGCGGACGTTCAACCTTCGGCGTCGGCACAAGCTCAAACATCACACGTGCATCAATAAGAGCATTATTCAGTGGATTAAACCGCTTAGCCAAGTAGTTTAAATGACCGGAGACTATAAAATCTCAACAAGGCAAGCAATCAGACAAAGGAACGCAGTTAATATCCACTGTGAGTGAAGACTAAAAAAAGATGGCTTTGGGGCTTGTCCCTAAAGGCATCTTTTTTATTAGTCGTAACCACAGTTAGATTAACGGAGTGGTTGTCGCTTGCATTGTGAGATTTTATAGTCGACGGTTGTTATTAAACTACCGGCTATTCTGCACCGTCACGGTGAAGCACCGCTCCGATGGTTTTGAATATTATTTTGATATCAAGTCCGAGAGTGTAATTGTTTATGTACCAAACATCAAGTTTTACAACATCTTCGAAGTCTGTGATGCGGCTTCGTCCGCTTACTTGCCACATACCGGTAAGGCCCGGCTTTGCGGATAAGCGCATTTTGTGGTGACTTTCGTAGTGTTCGTATTCGTCTACCGTCGGTGGTCTTGTTCCCACAAGACTCATATCGCCTTTAAGAACGTTGAAGAATTGAGGAAATTCATCCAAACTTGTTTTTCTTAAGAATTTACCGATCTTTGTTATTCTCGGATCGTTTTCCATTTTAAACATAAGACCGTGCATGTCGTTTTTTTCCATAAGCTCGGCTTTTCTTGCTTCCGCATCCGGATACATGGAACGGAACTTATAGATGTTAAAGAATCGCCCGTTTCTGCCTACTCTTTGTTGCTTAAAGAAAATCGGACCCGGCGATTCGATAAAAATCAAAGGACCGAAAATCACCGTTAAAACAAGGGCTATGGCAGAGCCTACAAGGCCGCCCGCTATATCCAAGAGTCGCTTGGCAAAACGTTGCCTGAAAGTCATAAAATTGTTGGCAAATGTTACGGCAAATAAGTTACCGATGGAAGTTATGGTTTTTTGAGCTGCCAAATCATTCTCAAACAAGTCTACGTTTACGTGGATGGTAATACCCATGGAAACGATTTGATTGATGCTGTTGTTAATCTCACCCATTTGATAGTCGGGAACCTTTATAAATACTTCGTCCACAACTTGGGAAATACAATACGGAATAAGTTCCGTCTGAGCATCTATAATCGGTATACCGTCAACTTTTTTAACATCCAGATAATTGTCTCTGTCCAAAAGAGCAATGGCACAGACTCTGTATTCCAGCTGCTCTTCGGAAAAAGCTTCGTAAATGAGATAATCGACTTTTTCCATATTGGTAATCAAAACCAGCTGGCGTCTGTTGTAGCCTTTGGTTGCGGAGGCTTTCAAAGAATTGTAATAAAGCCTGTGCAAAGCAAAAGTTATGAGACAGTTTATAATCAAGAAAATAACAAAGATACCACGGGAGAAGTCAAGTCTTATAACACGCAATATATACATAAGGAATGTTGCCAAAACAGCAAGGAAAACATTGATTTTTACCGCTACAAGAAATTCCTTTAAAATCCCGTTGTTTCTGAAATTTAGGTTTAGGTTGAAAATAACCACCTGAAGAAAATAAGAAAAACCAAAAATAAGCAACAATCCGTAGATGTCACTGTAATGCATACTTGCATAATAATAGTCGGTACTGTTTATTTTATATCTGATAAAAACAGAAATGTTGAGACTGATAAAAATAGATATACAGTCAAGCAAAAGCAAAACAACATTCTGTTTTGTTATAGATTTTCTACTATACATAAAGCTTCCCCACAATGATATAAATCATGCTATAAGTGTACTTTTTTTGGGGTTGTTTGTCAATTGAACATTAAATGTCAATATGGTATAATTTATGGCGAATATTGTGAAAAAAAGAGGAAAAAATGAAGATTAAAATACTGATAGCGGCACACAAAAAATATGATGTGCCCAAAGAAGACTGTTATCTTCCCCTTCATGTGGGATGCGAAGGAAAAAATCCCATCGGATTTGAAGGAGATAACACGGGAGATAATATATCAAATAAGAATCCTCAATTTTGCGAATTAACCGGTATTTACTGGGCATGGAAAAACTTGGATTGCGATTATTTGGGTTTGGTGCATTACAGAAGATATTTTAAGGGAACAAGCAAATTTGACTACACGGATTCAAAAGGAAATAAAAAGTCTGCCATGATATTGGGAGAAGATGATATTGCATCGCTTTTGAAAGACAGTGATATTATTGTTCCCAAGGCAAGAAATTACATGATCGAGACGATTTATTCTCATTATGCCAATACTTTAAACGCAAAGGATTTGGATCTTACAAGAGAAATTATTCTTGAAAAATATCCTGTGGACGTACTTAGCTTCGATAATGTGGTTAAGGCAAAAAAAGCTCACATGTTCAACATGTTTATCATGAAAAAGGAAATGTCGGACGAATATTGCAAATGGTTGTTTGATATTCTTTACGAGTTGGAAAGACGTATAGATATTTCGGATTATACGGATTTTCAAAAACGCCTATTCGGACGTGTCAGCGAGATTCTTCTCAATGTTTGGATAGAGAAGAATGATTATAAATGCAAAGAAGTCAAGGTTGTTAATCTCGAAGGCGAAAAAATAATAAAAAAGGCTTTTGCTTTTCTTGGAGCAAAGCTTTTCAAGAAAAAATACAAAAAGAGTTTTTAAGAGGGAAAAATGTACGATTATCTTATAGTTGGAGCCGGTCTTTACGGGGCGGTTTTTGCGCATGAAGCAACAAAACGCGGAAAAAAATGCCTTGTCATCGAAAAAAGAAATCACATAGGCGGAAATGTATATACAAAGGAAATATGCGGCATAAACGTTCATGAATACGGCGCGCATATTTTTCATACCTCCGATAAGGAAATATGGGATTATATAAATAATTTTGCGGAGTTTAATAATTATGTAAACTCGCCTGTAGCCCGTTTCGCTGATGAACTTTACAATCTACCTTTCAACATGAACACTTTCAACAAGCTTTGGGGAGTTATTACACCAAAGCAGGCAAAGGAAAAAATAGCAAAACAGGTTAAAGAGGCGGGAATCAAAGAGCCTAAAAACCTGGAAGAACAGGCTATTTCTTTGGTGGGAAAAGATATTTACGAAAAACTTGTGGAAGGTTATACAAGAAAACAATGGGGCAGACCTTGTAACGAGCTTCCGAGCTTTATTATCAAAAGGTTGCCGGTTCGTTTTACATACGATAACAACTATTTTAATGACAGATATCAGGGCATCCCTATAGGCGGTTATAGCAAGATCATCGAAAAAATGCTTGAAAATGCGGAAGTTAGGCTTGAAACGGATTTCTTCGAAAACAAAGAAGAATTCCTTAATATGGCGGATAAAGTCATATTTACGGGCATGATTGATGAATATTTCGACTATAAATTCGGCGAATTGGAATACAGAAGTTTAAGATTTGAGACGGAAATCTTGGATGAAGACAACTATCAAGGAAATGCGGTGGTTAACTATACCGACTTTGAGACGCCTTTTACCAGAATAATCGAGCATAAGCATTTTGAATTCGGAACAGGGGACAAAACCGTCATAACAAGAGAGTATCCCGTGGCTTGGAAAAAAGGCATGGAGGGATATTATCCCCTTAATAATTCAAAAAACGAAGAGATTTACAATAAATACAAAGAACTTGCAGACTCTGACCATAAGGTGATTTTTGGCGGAAGATTGGGACTTTACAAATATCTCGATATGCATGTTGTTATAAAATTGGCATTGGAACTTGCAAATAAGGAGCTTGATTAGGATGAGATTCAGTATTGTAATTCCCGTATATAATGCAGGAAAGCTTGCTCTTAACATGATTGATAAGGTGCTTGGTCAAGGCTTTGAAGATCTTGAAATAATTGCGGTAGATGACAAATCCACGGATGATACGGCCGCTTTGCTTAAATCTTACGAAGGAAAAGATGAAAGGCTAACAATTGTATTTAAGGATGAGAATTCCGGTCCCGCCCTTACAAGAAACGAAGGTTTAAAGTATGTAAAGGGCGAATATGTGTTATTCTTTGACTGCGATGACGATATTGAAAAGGATTTGCTTTTAAGACTTAATGAGGCCATTGAAAAAAACGGGGCGGACTTGATTATATACGGACACAGCGAAAGATATTATAAAGGCGACAAGCTTATAAATTGCGTGGATATTTCCATGGAACCGTGTTTTGTGGCGGATAGGGAAAAGATAAGAAAAATGCTTCTTCCTTTGGAGAGAAAAACAATGCTTGGCTATCCTTGGAATAAGGCCTACAAGAGAAGCATAATAAGCGAATCAAATCTAAGCTTTGAGAATGTAAATATGATAGAAGATTTCTTGTTTAATGTGGATTTTTACAAGAAAATATCTTCTTTGGAGATAATCGAGGGCTATCCTTATAAATACAACATAAGAAATACTAACAGCGTTACGGCCCTTTTCAGAAAAGATTATTTCATACTTCACGAAAGAAGAGTTAAAGTTCTTCTTGAAAGTTTGAAAGAGTTGGACGTAAATGATGAGAAGTCGGTAAACGACATAAGTTTGATTTATGCAAGATATCTGCTTTCAGCAATCTCAAGAAATTGCGATAAAAGAAGCGGCATGGACGCTTCGGGGCAAAGAAAATGGCTGGAGAATGTTTTTGAATCCCCTCTTTTTAGCGAATTATCAAACTATATGAACAGCGACAATCCAAAGCTTGAAAAAATAGTGAGCGCATTTAAAAACAAGGATATTTCAAAATCTTTGAGATATGGCAAGATGGCTTATTTTGTCAAAACAAAATGTTCAAAAATTTTCAGTAAATTAAAGCAGAACCGTTAAAGCGGCTAAAATAGGGCTTTTTTTGACTATTGTAAGAATTGCTTGAAATGTGGTAAAATAATAAATCGGCATTCGTTTTTATGCTTAGTTGAGTTATGTCAATTTGTATAAAAGCATGAAAGCGAAATATAGAGTATTAGGTATATTTGGAGTGGATTGGCATTCGCCTTATCCAAGGAGAGACATATGAAAGTTGTTAATAAATACTGGCTTGCCTTTGATAAGAATATCACAGCGGCAACGGACAAGGTATTAAGGGCATTTCATGTAGAACTAACAGCACCGACGCTTGCCAAGGTTGTGCAGTTTTTTAAGTTTGGCATGGCGGGTTTGTTTAATACAATTGCATATTACGTGGTTTACGCATTGTGTTTGTTAATCGGTGGTCGCGATCATTATATTTTGGCAAACGCTCTTGGCTTTATTGCTAACGTTTTAAGTGCGTTTTTCTGGAATTACAGATATGTATTCGAACCGGAAGAGGGGGAAAAAAGAAACAAATGGAGAGTTTTGCTCAGAACATTTGTTACTTACGGCCTTTCGGGCCTTATTATAAACAACGTAATGTTATATGTGTGGATTGACATTATTCACGTATCGAGTTATGTGGGTCCTATCATCAACTTGTTTATAACGGTTCCTTTTAACTTTATCGTAAATAAATTTTGGGCATGCAGAGGAGTTAAAAACTGATGAAAATATTGGTTACCGGATGTAACGGTCAGCTTGGCCGTGCTATTAACGAAGTCTACAAAGGCGAAGATGTAAGCCTTATAAATACGGATTTCGGCACAGAACTTTCATTGGACATTACAGATGCCGAAGCCGTTGATAAAATGTTTTCGGAGCACAAACCGGATGCGGTTATAAATTGTGCGGCATATACGGCTGTTGACAATTGCGAATCGGAGGAAGACAAGGCTTATACAATAAATGCCTTGGGACCTAAAAATCTCGCTGTTGCAGCAAAAAAATACAACGCAAAACTTGTTCATATTTCAACGGATTACGTTTTCAAAGGCGATGCGACAAAGCCTTATGTTGAAAGCGACAAACCGGATCCAATAAGCGCATACGGAAGAACAAAGCTTGCGGGAGAAAACTTTGTTAAAGAAAATTGTGATAAATATTTTATTATAAGAACCGCTTGGTTATACGGAGATGGCAAAAACTTTGTAAAGACAATGATGCGTTTGTCCGAAGATCATGCGGAAGTTAATGTGGTAAGCGATCAGCTCGGATCACCTACAAGTGCAATGGAGCTTGCAAGAGCAATCAAATATATTGTAAATACGGAAAAATACGGCATTTACCACGGTACATGCGAGGGAGTATGCAGTTGGGCAGACTTTACAAGCGAGATTTTCCGACTTGCAAACAAAAGCACAAAAGTTAATTACATTTTGACAAAAGATTATCCTACGGCGGCTACGAGACCGGCGTATTCCGTTCTTGAAAACGAGAACTTCAATAAAAACACAGATTTCAGATTTGCCGATTGGAAAGACGCAATTGCTGAATACATGAAAGGATTTAAGGCATGAAAGGTATTATTTTAGCAGGTGGTTCGGGTACAAGATTATACCCACTTACAAAGGCAATCTCAAAGCAGATTATGCCTGTATATGACAAACCGATGATTTACTATCCTCTTTCAACACTTATGCTTGCAAACATAAGAGAGGTACTTATTATATCAACACCGAGAGATTTACCTGTATTTAAAGAACTTTTCGGTTCGGGTGAACAGCTGGGTATGAGATTTGAATATGCAATTCAGGAAAGTCCGAGAGGTCTTGCGGATGCATTTATAGTTGGCGAAAAATTTATTGGAAACGATAATGTGGCACTTGTTTTGGGAGACAATATTTTCTACGGTCAAAGCTTTTCACAGGTTTTGCTCAGAGCTGCCGAAAGAGAAAAAGGAGCCACAATTTTCGGATATTATGTTAAAGACCCACGCGAATACGGCGTAGTTGAGTTTGACGAAAAGGGAAAAGCCTTGTCTATCGAGGAAAAACCGGCTAATCCAAAATCAAACTATGCGGTTCCGGGACTTTATTTTTATGACAATGATGTTGTTGAGATTGCAAAAAACGTTAAACCTTCCGCAAGGGGCGAAATCGAAATAACATCCGTTAACAACGAATATTTAAAACGCGGAGATTTGATGGTTGAAACATTGGGCCGTGGCTTTGCTTGGCTTGATACGGGAAACCATGACATGTTAATAGATGCGGCGAACTTTGTTGCAACATTCCAGAAAAGACAGGGACTTTACATCTCCTGTATTGAGGAAATTGCTTTTAAGAGAGGTTTTATCGATAAGGATCAGCTTCTTAAGCTTGCCCAGCCGCTTATGAAGACCGCATATGGTCATTATCTTGTAGATGTAGCTGAAGGACTATAAGTTCAAAGGGGATACTAATGAGAAGAGATAAAGATGATAAGTTGAAATTTGACGATTTTGATGAATTTGACGATTCAAAATTCGATGATGATTTTGACGATGATTTTGATGATGATTTCGACGACGACTTCGATGACGACTTTGACGACGAAAAGAAGGCTTTTTGGGAAAGAGAAGATTCCAAAGACAACTTCTTTGTAAGACTTTGGAGAAAGAAAGTCACAAAGATTGTTTTGCTTGCCGTTGAAATATTTGCAATTCTTTGCCTTATATTGGGCATTTGGCTTGTATATGGCGAAAACTCCAAAATGAAATTTATCAAGACCATGTCGGGATGTGCTTTCGGACAAAGCTTGGCTGCTTGTATTTTGGGCGACGATTACGATAAGTATCTTTTGGACAAGGATTTCAACGAAGACGATATCAATGTTAATGTTGAGCTTGAAGGCGACTTTACAAACATTGCTCTTTTTGGTGTGGATTCCAGAAACGGTGATGACGCATCGCGCAACAACAATAGTGATACAATCATGATTCTCAGTATCAACAACGAAACAAAAGAAGTTAAGATTGCATCGATTTATCGTGATACAATGGTTGAGTTTGATACCGAGGGCGGCGGAACATCATTTGCAAAAGCTACGGATGTTTATGCTTACGGCGGTCCTACGGCTGCAATCAACATGTTGAACAAAAACTTTGATTTAAATATCAAGGATTATATAACAATCAACTGGTCGGGTCTTGTAAATGTTATTGACGCATTCGGTGGTGTTGATGTAACTCTTACCGATGAAGAAGTTTATTGGTTAAATGATTATTTGCTTGACTTGAACGACTGGACGGGTGCGAGTGTTCAGATGGTTTCCGGGGCAGGCCCAACACATTTGAACGGTGCTCAGGCGGTTTCATATTGTAGAATCAGATATGTAATGTTCTATGGTGAAGACGGAACACAGGTTAACAACGACTTCGGACGTACAGCTCGTCAAAGACTTGTTATCAGCAAGCTTATTGAAAATGCAAAAGGCATGGGCGTTTCGGATCTTATTTCCACAATGAAAGATTTGATTAAGCAGAACACCGAAGAAAATACATTTATGAAATCAAGTCTTACACTTAAAGAGATGATAAATCTTGTTCCGCTTATGATGGAAGTTCAATTTGACGGAGGACAGGGATTCCCTGCAGAGTATATTTCATATACCCTTCCAAACGGCGGTGCATCTCTTGCATGTAATACCCTTCTTTCCACGGCGAAAAAATTGCATGCTTATCTCTTTACGGAATATAAATATACGCCGTCTACGGTGCTTAAGAATTTGAGTGCCAAGATGGAAAGTTATACTGCCTCAAGTCATTATGAAGGTGAAGGAGAGACGGAAGCTCCGATAGAAACTACGACTACGGAGAAGACGACCACGACCGAGAATGTGACGGAGGAGTCGAAGGAGTCTGAGGAGACCACAGAGACCACGGAAACCACTGAGACTACTGCCGATCCGGGTCAAGGCGGCGGAAGCGGCCAAGAAGGCGGCGGAAGCGGCGAAGGTGGCGGAAGCGGCCAAGGCGAAGGTGGCCAGGGCGAAGGCGGCCAAGGTGGCAACACAACACCGTAAATTATATGAGTATGTATGAACAATAAAAAACTGTCTGCATTTTAGCAGGTGCAGATCGGAGTGTTTTTATGTCAAAAGATAGGTTTGAATTAACAGAAGAGGAAATGGAGCTTATTAAGCTTCGTAGAATCAGAGCTCAGGAAGCCAAGAAAAAAGCTTCCGGGGGAGGACAAAAAAAGAAGCGCGAATTGTCTGAAGAAGAAATAAGAGCCAGAAAACGCGCCGAAAAGAAAAGACGTTTGGAAGAAGAACGTCGTGCCAGAGAAGAAGAAGAATTAAGGGCACGAAAGAAAGCTGCAAAAAAGAAAAGACTTGAAGAAGAGGAACGTCTTGCCGCTCAAGAAGAAGAGCTTAGAGCAATCAGGCGCGCCGAAAAGAAAAAACGTCTTGAAGCAGAACGTAAGGCAGCACGTGAAAAAGAACGTGAAGATGATTACTACGAAAGCAGCAAATCCGATGACTGGGATGATATCAATGCCGAAGAAGAAAGAAGACAAAGAAAATCTCAGGCAAGAAGGAACGCCAAACGTGAAGAGTTAAAGAAAAAACGCAAGAAAAAGAGAAAAATAGTCCTTGGAATAATAATTTCCATTGTTGCGGCATTTGCCGTATTTGCAATGATTATTATGTTTGTTCCGGGAATGAAAACAAAATTTGCCAAAGCGGTAGCCGGAACGAGTCTCGGCAAGTCCTTTATTAAAAGTCAGATTCAGGATTTGTACGAAGCAAATGTCTGGGACAGAGACTTTGATAGCGACGCTGTGGAAATAAACGACGGATTAAATATTTCCGGTGATTATACTAATATCGCCTTGTTCGGTGTGGACTCGAGAGATACACAAACTTTGGGAAAAGCAACTCATTCCGATACAATCATGATAATGAGTATCAATAACAAAACCGGCGAAACAAAGATGGCATCGGTATTCAGAGATACATATCTGAAAATGGTATGCGATACCGGAGAAGTCTTTTATGATAAGGCCAACTCCGCGTATTTCAGAGGCGGTCCGCTGTTGGCCGTTAATATGTTAAATACCAACTGGGATTTGAATATTACAGACTATGTAACCGTTAACTTCGGCGGAATAGAAAAAATCGTCGATGCGGCAGGCGGATTAGTCCTTACGGTAAATGATGACGAGGTTGATCAAATAAACTTCTATTTGCGTGAAATCAGGGATTTAAAAGGTCTGGATGAAAATGACATTTACGGTGATATTCCGGATATGTCCTATGCAGCGGATGGGTCGGGTCAGCAAACCGTTAATATGTCGGGTGTTTATGTTACCGCATATTGCAGAAACAGATATACCACATTCACCGATAAGGTGACGGGAGAGGAATTCCGTGATGACTACGGAAGAACAGCACGCCAAAGATATGTTTTACAGACATTGATATCCACGGTTAAGTCCGGTGGCGTATCGGGAATGACGGATGTTGCGAAAGCGGTTATGGAGCAGAACAGCGACGCAGATAAATTCATCGTATCTTCCATGAATACCGACGAAGCGGTTGATGTACTGGCTATGGCTCTTGATATCAGTTTTGGAGATACTATGGGATTCCCTGTGGAACATAGCAATAACGTTGTACCGAAAGACCTGGAATACAATGCAGAGCTTATGCATCAATATCTCTTTGGCCTTGAAACATATCAATGTACACAAGCACTTCAAAGAATCAGCGAAGAAATATCTGCGGATTCGGGTGTATACAGATAACTAAGCTTAATTAATAATCTTATCCTCCGACCTTAAAGAGTCGGAGGATTTTATACATTTTTTAAATGACTTAATAAGTCGGGAGGCAGCAAATGTCTGCAATTGATGAAGAAACAGAAGAATTGAAAGAAGAAACAAAAAAAGATAAAAAGAAAGCAAAAAAGCCCAAGAAAGAACCCAACAAGTTTTGGCTCGGAGTAAAGCCGGCGGGGTTTTTGCTTATCGGACTTTTGCTTTTTACAAGTTGTAAGTGGAGTGTTGAAAGTTTCGGACATGTGACCTTTGCCACAATGTTTTATCAAATGACACTTCCTATCGGCGGTTCAAATCCGGAGTTTTCAAACGACTTTATGTTTCACGCTTTTTGGCCACCGGTTATTGTTGTTATAGCAGTATATTTGTTTATAACGATTTGGGGCAGAAAGTTTTTAAAATACAAACACTATATGATTATTTACATAGGCGAGATTGCACTTATATTTGCGGGAATATTATATGCCAACGCAAAACTTGATGTTTTTAGATCCATTGGGGAAGCATTAACGCCGAGGACAATATATCAAGATAATTACGTGGATCCTGAAGGGGTTGACATAACATTTCCGAAAGATGGAGAAAAGAAAAATCTTATTCTCATTTATTTGGAATCCATGGAGATTTCTTTGGCAGATGAAGAAAACGGCGGAAAAAGCAAAGATAACTTGATTCCGAACTTAACGGACTACGCCAAAGAAAATATAAGCTTTTCCGACAAGGCTCAGGGTCTTGGAGGATTTTATTCCATTCCTGGCACTGCTTTTACCTACGGAGCCATGATGTCTTCATCAACGGGAATTCCTTACGGTATGCCAAACTGGCATGATATCGTTATGACCAAAGACAGCAAAACCATGGAACGAGTTACCGCAATCGGTGATATACTTGCCGATGAAGGTTATAACCAGATGTTTATGTGCGGCTCTCAGGCAAAATTTTCCGGCCGTGATACTTTCTACAAAACTCACGGCAACTATGAAATCTGCGATTACAATCAGGCAAAAGTTGACGGACTTATTCCAGAAGATTATATGGTTTTCTGGGGCTTTGAGGATGAATATCTTTTTAAGTACGCAAAGGATAAAATCACAGAGCTTTCAAAAGAAGATAAACCTTTTAACTTTACAATGTTAACCGTGGATACACACAATCCGGAAGGATATGTTTGTGACAAATGCGAAAATGAGTATGATGAGCAGTATTCCAATGTTATAAAATGCTCGGATAAACAAGTTAAGGAATTCGTAGAGTGGATTAAGGCGCAGGATTTCTATAAGGATACGGTTGTTGTGCTGGTGGGTGACCACATCAGTATGGCGGGTAAATACTACGACACTGTGGGAATCGAATATGAAGACAGAAGAGTATATAACTGCTTTATTAACTGCGAAGATGCTTTGAAGGATGCGGATGCATTGCAAAACAGAACATTTACCACAATCGACCTTTATCCGACGATTCTTGCATCCCTGGGTGCGGATATAGAAGGAGACAGGCTGGGACTGGGAACAAATCTGTTTTCCGGCAAGGAAACTTTGCCTGAAAAAATGGGCCTTAAAGAGTTTGAAAAACAGCTTAATGCATGGTCTTTCCACTACTTCAATTCGTTTGTAAAAAGCAAATAAATATGATAAAATAAAAGGTGCGTGGTAACATGCACCTTTATATTTTTGCCTACAATCACGAAGGGCCTATGTGGCGATTTCGATGATTTTATTAGATTAAAAAAGGAGAATGGGAAGATGGGAGAATTATACTTAGAAAAATACAAGCAGTGGTGTGAAAATTCTTTCTTTGACGAAGCAACAAGAAACGAGCTTAAAGCTCTTACGGATGATAAAGAAATAAAGGAAAGATTCTACAAAGATCTTGAGTTTGGTACCGGCGGACTTCGCGGACAGCTGGGAGCAGGTACAAACCGTCTTAATATCTATACGGTCAGAAAAGCAAGCCAAGGACTTGCCAATTACATTAACAAACAAGGAAAAAAGGATGCAAAAGTGGTAATAGCATACGATTCAAGACGTATGTCTCCGGAGTTTGCTCTTGAGACGGCTCTTACTTTTGCGGCAAACAACATTAAGGCTTATGTATTTACTAGCCTTCGACCGACACCGGAGCTTTCATTTGCAGTAAGAAAGCTTGGATGTACCGCCGGCGTTGTAATTACAGCAAGTCATAACCCGCCGGAATACAACGGATATAAGGCTTATTGGGAAGACGGCGCACAGGTATCCTTCCCGAGAGATAAGGAAGTAATTGATGAAGTTAATGCGGTTGGCGACTATTCCAACGCAAAGACTATGGATGAAGCCGAAGCAAAGAATAAAGGGCTTCTTGAATATATTGATAAAGAAATCGACGATGCATATATAGAAACCGTAAAAGCCGCAAGCTTAAACGCAAAAGAGCTTAAAGATGAGTGCAAGAATCTTAAAATCGTTTATACACCTCTTCATGGCACGGGACTTATGCCGGTTAAGAGGATTTTGTCGGAACTTGGTTTCGAAAATGTAAATGTTGTGGAAGAACAAGCAACGCCGGATGGCAACTTCCCGACAGTAGGTTATCCTAACCCTGAAGATCCAAAGGCTTTCGAGCTTGCTCTTAAAAAGGCAAAGGAAATAGATGCGGATGTAATTCTTGCAACAGACCCGGATGCGGATCGTTTGGGTGTTTACGCAAAAGATACGAAAACAGGCGAATATGTTAGCTTTACGGGCAACATGTCCGGTATGATAATTGCCGAATACATTTTGAGCCAAAGAAAAGCAAAAGGAACTCTTCCAAAAAACGGAGCTTTGGTTAAAACAATCGTAACCACAAATTTGGCCGATGCCATTGCAAAAGAGTACGGTGTTGAACTTGTGGAAGTTCTTACAGGCTTTAAATACATAGGTGAGAGAATTCTTCATTTTGAACAAACGGGTTGCAATGAGTATGTATTCGGTCTTGAAGAAAGCTATGGCTGCTTAATCGGTACATACGCAAGAGACAAAGATGCGGTTGCGGCAGTAATGATGCTTTGCGAGGCGGCTGCATTCTACAAAAAGCAAGGTCTCACACTTTGGGATCAGATGCTTAAATTATACGAGAAATACGGTTGCTACAGAGAAGCTTTGGAATCCGTAACAATTAAGGGAATGGACGGTATCGAAAAGATTAAGTCCATGATGAAAGCTTTGAGAGCTAGCAAACCTTCAAAATTGGGTGACTTTGATGTGTTGGCGATTCGTGATTACAATTCAAGCGAAAGGGTTGATTTGAAAAGCGGAGAGGCTTCAAAAATCGACCTTGTTAAATCGGATGTTTTGTATTACGAACTTTCGGATAATGCTTGGTGTTGCGTGCGCCCTTCGGGTACAGAACCAAAGATTAAATTCTATATTGGTGCAACGGGCAACAATATTGATGAAACAGATGCAAAAACAGCTAAAGTTTTGAAAGACCTGCGTGAAATAGCAGGTTAGGAGGCAGGTATGAAAAGCGCATTGGTTGGATACACGGGATTTGTGGGCTCAAATCTCATGGCTTCAAGAAAATTCGACGCGGTATATAACTCTAAGAATATTAAATCAGCTTACGGCACAAGACCCGATATATTATTTTTCGCGGGGCTTAGGGCGGAGAAATTCATAGCAAACGTTTTTCCGGAAAAGGATTATTTTGATATATTCACGGCCATGAATAACATAAAGCAAATTAATCCCAAAAGGCTGGTTCTTATTTCCACAATCGATGTTTACAGATCATCGGTTAATGTTGATGAAAATACTCAAATGAGTAAAAGAGGTCTTCTTCCTTACGGAGAAAACAGACTTGAATTTGAAGAATGGGTTGAGGAAGAATTTAATGACCATTTAATAGTGAGACTTCCGGCACTTTACGGAATTAACCTTAAAAAGAACTTTATCTATGATATGGTTAATTACATACCGGAAGTGTTAAATTCAAAAAAATACAGAGAATTGCTGGCTAAGGATGCAAAGCTCAGCGAGTATTATACTCAAAGCGAAGCGGGATTTTTAAAGTGTCGCAAGCTTACAAAAGAGGAGCGAAGCGAACTGAAAAACATCTTTAAAGAAGTCGGCTTCAGTGCGCTGAATTTTACCGACAGCAGAGGCTTGTATCAATTCTTTAATCTGTCTCATTTATGGCAGCATATACAGCTGGCATTAAAAGAGAATATCAAAAAAATAAATATGGCCGTTGAACCTGTAAGAATTGACGAGCTCTACAGATACGTATTTAACGAAGATTTTGTAAATGAGGTCCTTGAAATACCGCCTGTTCAAAACTTCAAAACCATATACTCGGACAGACTGGGCGGCAAAGATGGCTACATCGTTGATAAACAGATAGTGTTGGACGAAATCAAACAGTTTGTACACGGTGCAATTTCCGAGAGATATTAGTGCAAGCGGCAGTAAAGATAGTATAAATGCAAAAGGCCGAGAGTAAGATGTGAAACATTTACTCTCGGCCTAATTATTTATATTTTGTCTATTTTGCCCTTTGCGTTTGGTTACCAACCATCTTGATTGAGATAATCAGGGCAGCTGCATACATGATAAGCGTAGCTATCAGGATGTAATCGTATGTTCTGCCGGTGTTTGAAAGGATGATTTCCGACATATTGTTGCCGGTGATGCCCGCAACAGCCCAAGCAGATAAGGCAAGACCGTGAATTTTACTTATGCTTTCCATTCCGAAGCGCGATGAAAGCAATGCCGGAAGTGTGGAAAAACCGCCACCGTAGCCCGCGTTAACAATTATCAACAGGGCGATTACGATTCCGCCAAAAGCCGCAACCTTTACACCGTTTGAAATGGAGAAAGTAAATAAT
>JAEEGH010007977.1_pt1 | contig 25224 bp, 15 predicted proteins | sample 9134181 | NCBI WGS metagenome assembly JAEEGH01 (sample SAMN16246544, study PRJNA631951) | gut metagenome | biome: gut microbiome; feature: rumen; material: DP-attached | host: Bos | place: Iran: Karaj | collected 2018-10
GGTGACGGTATCGACTACCGTAATCTACAATAGTAGAAATTATAATGTGCTAATAGCCCTTGTTAAATAATAACGTGGAATCACTCATTTACAATAGTAGAAATTATAATGTGCTAATAGCCAACAATAACCACTAAAACAAAATCAATATATCTACAATAGTAGAAATTATAATGTGCTAATAGCCTGTGCAGCCCAAAATAGTGGAAACTCTTCGCATCTACAATAGTAGAAATTATAATGTGCTAATAGCCCATAGCTTTACACTGTAAATTTATAGTGATCTACAATAGTAGAAATTATAATGTGCTAATAGCCCTTGTTGCCGTGACCTGCGAAGAACAGGAGATCTACAATAGTAGAAATTATAATGTGCTAATAGCCCAACTAAGCCTTGCCGCTTTAGGGCTCATCTACAATAGTAGAAATTATAATGTGCTAATAGCCCATCCAGTCGCTCGGCATCGACTTCCAGCTATCTACAATAGTAGAAATTATAATGTGCTAATAGCCGTTAAGATATTCAAGTTCGGTGCATACTGATCTACAATAGTAGAAATTATAATGTGCTAATAGCCTCGAGAAATACGTGAAGCATATCCAGGAATCTACAATAGTAGAAATTATAATGTGCTAATAGCCCCGTATGCGCTGCAAAGATACACTAAATAATTCATTTACACAATATTTCAATCGAGTTTTTTTTGAACAAAAAAGGGGGGTGTTCATATTCCTTTAATTAGAGTACTATGTATATTCTTGAACTTTAGTCACTTAATTCTTTAAGCTAAAAATGATATTCTATAGGTTTGTGAGGTCATATACTTCAAAAGTATAGAATATCTTGGTCTCTATGTATAGCATTTCCATATTTTGTCAATTTTTTTGAAAACAATTATCCATCAGCTTTTCTTCGATGAGGAAATGCTGATGGATACATAGATCAATCAGTTAAATATGGTTTATTTTGTGCAAAGTTCAGCCATTCCTTGTTGGTAATCTTAAGGCTAACCTTATCTTCCGGCCGAGATTTCTTTATACGTCGAGCCATCCATAAACCCTTGCGTGCAATGTTGTAAGCACCATTTGCATCCGCATTGGCAGGCAGAGAGGAATCGACTTTACGACTATCAAAGAAGTCGCCATTTGCATCTGCAACTGGAGATATAAGGTAGTCAACTTCCGAATTGGAAATGCTGTTTCGCATCTGAAGAGTTAGTTTAAGGCACAGAAGTAGTGACATGAAGAAATCCTTCTCATTTTGTGCTAGTATCTGTGTTTTTAGGTCGCTCTTGATGTCGATGTTTTTGCTCTTGAATAGACTGAGGAACTGATCGGTGAGATCAACTTCCACATTGTCCCATTCGCTATTCTTTTCTGGATTTCGGAATGTACGAATGCGAGTGCCTTGAGTGCATAGAGTCCATTGTGTGCGGGAACCATCAGCCTTCTCGGTAAAGTTCTTGTAGTCGAAAGCAAATTCAAACCAGTTATTTGCTGCATTCCAACGTATGTAGTCAAACTTAGAGAAAAATTTCTTGGCTTGTTCCATCGTTTCGATATGTAGGTCAAAGAGGTTTGTGAATCCAGTTACTGGATCAATCTTGCTGGTGTTCCATGCTGGAATATAAAAAACGAATCCATTCTGGAATCCCATTTCATTTTGGTAGGGTGTAGCCAGTTGATACGCTTTTAGAAGACCTCCTACCTTATCGATGGGAGCAGTCTTTCCTGCAAGATAATTTAATTTGTCAATCAGTTTATGCTCAAACTGCTGATATGCAGAACTCTCGACCTTTTGGCGTCCTCTCTTGAATCCCATGTTCAAATCTTCAAGCACAACTATGGCATTATATTTTATCATGAGGTCGGTTATCTTTTTAACAACCTGACTCAAATAGCCTTCCTTCAATTCTTTGATGCTTTCAATGGCAAGCCATTCCCTTCGTGCTTTTGTGCGGTCATCTCCACGTTCTTCAAGAAGATCGTGATAATTAGTACTATAGGTCGTCCCATTGTATTCGTTGTTGATGACATTAAGACTAAATTGCTCTTCGATTATACCTTTAGAATCGATAACCGTTAGATATAGAAGATGCCTTTCTCCTCTATCAATGCCGATAAAATGAAGATCCTTACTTTGACGAATATAGTCTTGGACTTGGTCATTAATATACTCAGAGCCAATGCTTTTGAAGTTCATTGTGATAGGTACATGGAATTGGAACTTGTCATAACGATAACGTCGATTCTTGACTATATCATAGGTAAAGAGACTCTCCTTCTTTCGGTTCAATGGATTTTTGTTTGCAATCGGTTGGTTGGCAGGATGGGTAGGAGTTTCGACAGGAAGACTTGACTTGCGGAAGAATATCTCTGCCTGACCATTCAACTTATAGACGACATCTTTAAGGTTTCGCTCATCAAAAATCATCTTCCAATAGAGGGTATGCATGTTGGGCGTTCCCTTGCTAAAAGGCGAGAAGTCCTTGTTGTAAATCTGGAAAAGGTAGATTTGGCCTTGATCAACCAAAGAGTCGATATAAGTGCAAGATACCTTGCGGAACCTAATTTGATATCCTTGTTGCTCCACCTCTCGATAGAACCCGCTAATATCATCATACGAAGATGTAGGTGAAAACTCAAATCCAAACTTTTTCCAATCCTCGTGCTTGGTAATTGATGCTTTATAGAAATCTATGAGAGTGTGAAGGTCGGCTTTGCAGAATTCTTCACCTTTCTTGAAGGATCCTCTTTTATAGATGTCAAGTACTTCTCGAGACGGTGCAAATTCATCGATTCGAGATTTGGCGAAGAAAACCTTTGGTAGCATCTTGTTGGCACCTGGTAGAAGTTTGTAATTGATTTTCTCATAGCAATCGCCTACTGTATCATACTGATCTACTGCAAAAACTCTGTTGCAAGATTTCTTCATTATAGCAAGGTAGTACAAACCATCCTTTCGGAGTAGCACGCTGGTATTATCGGGTTCCTTATTTACATCCCAACCATTAAGTAATGTGCTATTCTCAAAGTTCAGTTTGAACTTGGCTGTTGAATATGGTTTACGAGTCGCATAGTTGCGGACTTTGTTGTATAATGGAGTTATTATGTCAAGAGTCTGCCAATAGTCAACGAATTCGCCATAGAAACGTTCATCTTTGCCCGATTCCTTGCCTGTCCCTAATAGGGGCTTAATGAAAAACTGCAATTCTTTTATGGCATCGAGTAGTGCCTTGACTTTAGATATGTTATCTTTGTCCAAAGCAAGATTTTTGTTTGCAGGATACTCGGTCTTTAACAACTCCTCAACATCTCGATATGCTGACTTAATAGATTCGATAATAGAAGGTTTGTCTTCTCGTCTGCCCATACCTCCGAGGTAGTCTAAGATGGATTTCTCTGGATTAGGTTGGAAAGCTACTAAAGACTCAATGATTTCACCAACAGAATAACTGTCAATATGGCTGCGTTGTTTCTTGATACGTTCAGCATATTTTTCTTCAGTCTCTTTCTTCTTTGGCTGGTTCGATCTTCGACAAGCAGCTTCAAGTGCAGAATCAATGGCATTCCAATCCTTGAAAATCTGTTGTGAGAAATCTGTTATTGCTTTAGCGGAAACATAGATGCCACTAAGGTCAAAGTCAGATATGCTGGCGAAAAGTAATGGCAGGTTACTATCCTTTCTGGAGATTACCTCTTCATCTAATGTCTCATATGCATTTTCTATGGCTTTTAGAACTTCATTGTCACTTTCGAAATTATCTATTTGCCATGATGCGTGAATACGATCGCTCAATATTTGCTTGAATAAAGGCTTGAACTTCGGAAGACGATCTTTCTTGTCTTTTTGGACCTGATTGTATTCGTTGATATATTGATTCAATCCTTTTCGATGATCTTCCTCACTTGCAACTTGACCTCCGATGACTGCATTATACAAGTCAATAAATCTCTGTACAAGAACTTGATTGAAGAAGTTGAGGTCGAAGATATCCTCGACCTTGATGCCTTGCAACATATCTTCCATCTCGGTTTCTATATTTGCAAAGTATTCCGAAACCGGTGATACTTTCACCTTTTGGAATATGACCATATTGTCGATGAATTTTGGTAGATTCTCATGGATAAGACGATAACCAATAGCAGTAGATTTTGCTTCTTCTGAATACATGTTGGCCCTATTCTCATTGAATCCGACAAAGTAGGTGGTAAAATCCCTAAATTCCTTGATTAAGTCATATTCTTCTTCATTGAGGTCGAAACCTTGTAAGTCATTATTCAGCAAGTCCTCACGAATCAGTTCCTTTTTGAAAATACGACCGAAATGAGTGTCCTTCTTCAGCGCGCTAACTATCATTTTTCGAAGGTTGTCTTGAGTCTTGTTGAAATCGTCGGTTTCCTTTTCAGAGTGGTCTTTTGTTGTCAAATACTGATAGACTTCTGACAGAGAGTTCTTGTTCCCACTATTCTCCACGGGCAAAACACAATGACTGAGTGCTTCGTCAATGAAAACCTTATGGTAGCGATCAATAATTGCTTTCACTAACTTGTAACTTTCAGCACGATGATTGTCTTGCTCTAATAAGCCATTGGCTTGGATGTTCTCTAAGGTTCTGCCAATAGGCCGAAGTTCGAACCTTAATGTCTTGGACAAAGGGTAAAGATTGGTAAAAGATTCGAAATTTTTCATTGGATTATTATTTGATTATTGTTTATCTAATGTATTACTAGTTGTGGGCAGAATAATTGGACCACCTGCCTTGATTATCTGTTCGCCGAGGCCGATGGTGTAGCCTTCGGAGAGGAAGACGACGCGGTTGAAGGTGTCGGCGATGATGAAGATGGGGAGGGTGCCGTTGAGGTGCATGCCGGTGCAGAGCTCGTCGAGGATCTGATGGTCGATGTCGGTGCCGAGTGCGACGTGCTGCAAGCCGTCCAGCTTGTCGAGGGCTGTGGCTTCCTGTTCGTTGCGGGTGAGGAGGACGAGGGGGAGGCCGCTTTGGGCGAGGGCATCGCTGCAGGCGGCGAGGTCGCGTAGGGCATGGTCGGTGGGCTCGTTGCCGGGTGCGAGGATGCCGAGGATGTAATAGCCGCGTCCGGTGGTGGAGAGCAGCGAACGGGTGCCTTGCGTGCGGTCGTTGTATAGGTTCTCGCTGTTGAAGCTGCCGATGACCTGCAGTTCGGTTTCGGCTCGCCGGAGCACGAGGGGCAGGCGGGTGAGCTGACCAGGTTGGACGGGTGCGGCTTCGACATGAACGAGCACGGTGCCATTGGCGAGGCGTGTGCCGCTGACGAGAAGGTAGTCGCCGGCGTCGAGGGCGATGCCCTGCGGTTCCTTGCGGCGGAGGGCGGGCGATGCCTCACCGAAGAGGGTGCGGTAGGTGTCGTCTTCGCCGTAGTTGAGCAGGACGGGCGTGCCATGCTGGAGCTGCGAGAGGGTGAAGTGGGTGTAGTATTTCGGATCGGGATTGTAGCGCGTGGGGGCGTAGGTGAGGAAGAGGGCACCCTGGGCAGAGGGACGAGATGGGCGACCAAACTTGGTCGCTACGGAAACAGACGGGGCGAAGTGGACATCGGTCCAGAGGGGGGTGGCCCCTAATTGGGCGACCTGCAGCTTGCGCGTCACGGGGTCGATGCGGGCGGGGATGCGGCAGGTGCGGGCGAGGGCGACGAAGAGGATGTCGCGCGAGGTGGCGTCGCAGCGCCGGCTGGTCCAGGCTCCGACGGGCGTCATGCGCAGCTGCTGCGGATTGCGGATGGTGTCGAGTTGGATGTTTTCGCCGATCCAGGCGACGAGTTGCTGCGGGTCGGCACGCCATGCCTCAGCCTGTTCGGGCAGGATGTGCCCGGCAAAGAAGGCCTTGTAGGGCCGGAGCTGCTCGTTGGCCACACGAGGATTCAGGACATACCGGACGTGGAAGTCGTCGAGGGCTTCGGGGCTTGCGGTGTCGATTCCGAAGAACGCATCGTCGAGCACGTCGGGCGTGACATCGCGCAGGTCCTTGGCGGTGAGCGCTTGGAGCAGCGATCGGCGCAGGGCGGGGGCAACCGTTCCTGCGGGGCGATGGTCGGGACGGAGGAAGGCGGCTATCACGGCATGGTTGCCGCGTGAGGCCTGGATGAGGGGATCGTCGGATGCGGGGAAGGTGGCGACGTAGGCATTGCGGAGCGAATCCTCGTAGGCTAAACGCGAGGTGTTGAGCGCACGTTGTTCGGGGGTGACTTCGGGCAACGTGTTTCGTTCGACGGGCGGCACGATGTCGAGGTCGAGGCTGTAGCGTTCGCCGGGATGATGACTGAGCGTGAGACGCAGCGTGTCGGGCCTGCCGATGCGGACCTTGTCGAAGCCATAGGCATCGCCCTTGTGTGCCCAGCAGAGGAGGTCACCCAGCCCGGCCTGCATGGATGCAATGCCCTGGGCGTCGGTCTGGCGTCGGGCTACGGTGTAGAACTCGGCGTAGTTGTAGATCTTGAATTCTACCGTGGCATCGGGCACTGGACGGCCCCCGGCATCGAGCACCTGGACACAGCTGCGGCCCGTGGGGGCATAGCGGCTGGTGACGTCGATCTCGGTGAAGCAGGCGTTGCGCTGCATCACTTCCTCGGGTCCGTCGTAAGGTCCGAAGACCTTGGTGTGCATGAGCATGGCGCGGGAGGCGGGCTGGTTGAACCAGCCGAGGTCGAGGACGGGTTCGGGTTCGCAGGCGCCCAGGAAGTGCCATTCGCCATCGGCCCAGGCTTCGACCCAGGCGTGGTTGTCGTCGGTGTGTGCCCAGCGCGGGGTATAGACCTGACGGGCGGGGATGCCGACGCTGCGCAGGGCGGCAACGAGCAGGGTGGATTCCTCGCCGCAACGTCCGTAGGCGGTGCGGAGGGTGGCAAGGGGCGAGGAGGTGCGTTCGTCGCTGGGCTGATAGGTGACGTGCTCGTGGCACCAGTGGTTCACTTCGAGGATGGCTTCGGACATGGTGAGGTGCCTGACGCGGTCCTTGAGCTGGGTATAGAACACCATGCGGCAGGTGTCGAGGTTCTCGTTGTTGACACGAACGGGCAGGACGAAGTGGCGCCATTCGCGCTGGGGGATGGTGGCGCCCCAGGGCATCTCGCGGCGTGCCTGCAGGGCGCAGTCGATGTTCTGGAGCCAGAAGTCGCGGCTGTAGTCCACGCTGTCGGGCAGGGGCATGGAGGCATAGAGAAAGGTGAGGGCCTCGTCGCGGGTGGTTTCGGGCGATGGGGCGCAGGCGGCGAGGGCGAGAAGGAGGGCGGTCAGGATCGGGAGGGACTTCATGGCGGGGCGGTTTGGGCGGCCGAGGATGGCCGCAACGGGGACATGGGCGAAAGGGGCGATGGTGGGCAGCCAAGCTTGGCTGCCGACAAGGACAAATGGGAACGAGGGGGCTTGGATTAGAGGGGGCTTATAGGGCGAGGAGGGCCTGGTGGACGAGGTGGGGATCGGTGGTCAGGAGGCCGCCTTGGAGGGAGCGGAAGGAGCCGTGGATCTCGGTGGCGCCGGTGGCGTCGAGGATAAGGCGGGCGTTGGCGGGGGTGACACCGGCACCGGGCATGACGATGAGGCGGCCGTGGGCCTGGAGGACAAGCTGACGGAGCAGGGGGATGCCGGCTTCGGCAGTGGGGGCTTGTCCGGAGGTGAGAAGGCGCGTGCAGCCGAGGGCGATGATGTCCTCGAGGGCCTGGAGGGGATGGCGCGCGCGGTCGAAGGCACGGTGGAAGGTGACGGACAGGCCCTGGGCGGCTTCGATGAGCCGACGGCAGCAGGGGAGGTCGATGTCGCTTTCGGGCGTCAAGGCACCGATGACCACGCCATCGGCTCCGAGCTGACGGGCGAGGCGGATGTCGCGGAGCATCGTGCCGGTCTCGGCTTCGCTATAGACAAAGTCGCCTTCGCGCGGACGGATGAGGACGTGGAGCCTCAGGCCTTCGATGCGGCGTGCGGCTTCGATGAGAGCGGGCGAGGGGGTGAGGCCGTCGAGCTCGAGGGCTGAGCAGAGCTCGATGCGATGGGCACCGCCCTGGGCGGCGGCTTGGGCGCTGGCGAGGTCGCCGGCGCACACTTCGAGGGTTGGCATGGGCGGGTGTTTTTGCGGCCATAGATGGCCGCGACGAAGACGCGCGGAGGGGACGAAGAGGGGACGCGCGGAGAGGCGCAAGGGGCGGGTTAGAGGCCGCGGGCGAGCCAGATGAGCTCTTTGGCGGCGTTGATTTCCTTGAACTTCTTTTCGGCGGCGGCCTTGACGTCGTCGCCGAGGGTGGCTACCTTGTCGGGGTGGTACTGGAGGGCCATCTTGCGATAGGCCTTCTTCACTTCGTCGTCGGAGGCGTCGGGCGAGACGCCGAGCACCTTGTAGGCGTCCTCGATCTTGTTGGAGCCGAGGTGGAGGAGCTTGTCGACTTCGTCGGGACTGATGCCGAGCCAGGTGGCGATGTTGCGGATCTCATCGACCTCGCGCTGCGCTACGGTGCCGTCGGCCTTGGCGATTTCGCAGAGGAAGGCGATGAGCTGGAGGCGTTCCTCGACGGACATGGCGCCTGCTATCTGCTGACAGCACTGCTTGAGCTGGATGGTCCAGAGTGTCGTGCCCTGCTGCTTGTGGCGTTCGAAGAGACGGAGCAGGATCTCGTTGCCCTGGGTTTCGGCATCGGCTCCGAAGTTGTTGCGCAGGGTGCGCCGCACGTATTCCATCTCGGAATGCATGATCTTCTGGTCGGCCATGATGATGTGGGACGAGAGGAGGAGCAGGGAGAAGAGGTAGCTGTTGCGCTCGCCTTCCTGCTGGGTGCCGTGCTGCGAATAGGTGGTGCGACGGGAGCCACCGGTGCTGGTGCGCTGCCGGTAGCTGGTGCGTGGCCCGTTGTCGGTTTTTGCCACGTCAGTGCGGTTGCTGATGAAGTCATCGACGACGTAGCCGAGAGCATAGCCTGCGATGGCTCCGAAGAAGCCTCCTGAGAGTAGTCCAAGGAAGCCGCCAATCCATTTTGCGAAAGCCATTATTCAATTAACAATAAATAATTAACAAATAACAATTAACAGTTTGTCGGGGTCGGTGCAAATATACGCAAATTTTGCGAATATGCATCGATTTTGACAACGTTTCCGTGGAAAGGTGTGGGAAATGAGGATAGATGACAGATGGAGGTGATAAAAAGGAGGGTGGATAGGTGGACAAAAAAAAGGTGGGGAAAAAGGGAGGTGGGGAAAAAGAGGAGGGTAGAAGGAGGGGAACAAAAAGGGATGCGCCTGCGTGAGACACATCCCCCGATGTTTATGGTGGTATAAATAAGTGATGACAGCGGATTATGCCTTCACATTGGGCAATTCGAGTCCGAGGCCCTTCTTCTTATCGACAGCCTTGAGGATTAGACCGATGACGAGGGCTGCGACGCCGAGACAGGCGAGCATGATGAGGGGCCAGGTGTAGTCGTACTTGGTGGGGTCGGTGACGCCTTCGTTGGTCATGTCGAGCACCTTGCCGATGAGGAGCGGGAAGAGCCACAGGCCGATGTTCTGGATCCAGAAGATCAGGGCGTAGGCCGAACCGATGATCTTGGGTTCAACCAGCTTGGGCACAGAGGGCCAAAGCGAAGCGGGAACCAGCGAGAACGACGAGCCGAGGACGAGGATGGTGAGGTAGGCCACGATGACACCGCCCACCTGGTTGCCCTTGAACATGGGCAGGATGAAGGCGAAGGTGAGGTGGCAGGCGATGAGGAGCAGCGAGCCCAGCACGAGCATCGAGGCTGCCTTGCCCTTGTAGTCGACGTATTTGCCGAGGATGGGGGTGATGCCCACGGCGAGGAGCGGGAAGACGGCGAAGATGGATTCAGCCGACTGGCGCATATAGCCCATGTAGCAATAGCTGATGAGGGCGATGATGGAGATGCAGAGCACGCCGTACTTGGTGTTCTTGTTCTTCATGAAGTTGAACATGAAGGCGGTTGCTGCAACGATGAGCATGACGACATACTGCACGATGGTGACCGAAGTGGAGGCCCAGAACGAGTCGGCGGGAACTTCGGAGAAGGTGAGGTTGCACTGCAGCATGTTGACGGCATACTTCTGGAAGGGGAAGATGGCGGAATAGTAGAGCACGCAGAGCAGCGAGACGAGCCAGAAGCCCATGCTGCTGAGGATCTTGCCGATGTCGCTCACCTTGAACGGATCGTCCTTCTCTTCGGCTTCGCCGGTCTGAGCGTCGAGCTTCTTATCCATGAAGAAATAGACGACGAACATGATGAGGGCGATGCAGAGGAGCACAACGCCGAAGGCTACGGAACGCGACACGTCGATGTGTCCGCCCAGCTTGGCGAAGAAGGGCGAGAAGATCATACAGGTGGCCACACCCAGACGAGCGAGGGCCATCTCGGAACCCATGGCGAGGGCCATTTCGCGACCCTTGAACCACTTGACGATACCGCGCGAGACGGTGATGCCGCCCATCTCGGCGCCGCAGCCGAAGATCATGAAGCCGCAGGCTGCCACCTTGGCCGAAGCGGGCATGCCCTCGTAGAAGGGCGAGACGCCGAGCTGTTCGAAGATGGGGATGTGGTTGAGGTTGTTGGTGAACCAGGTCTCCAGTCCGCTGCCCATGAAGCTTTCGCTGATGGCATAGTACTTGATGAGGGCGCCTGCCAACATGACGGCACCGGAGAGGACTGCGGTGAAGCGCACGCCCATCTTGTCGAGGATGATGCCGGCGAAGATGAGGAAGAAGACGAAGACGTTGAGGAAGGTTTCGGAGCCCTGCATGGTGCCGAACGCCGTGGAGTCCCATCCACGCTCGGAGAGCATGAGGTCCTTGATGGGCGAAAGGATGTCCATGAAGATGTAGGCACAGAACATGGCGAGTGCCAGCAGGAGTAGCGCGGTCCAGCGCAGGGCGGCGGAGTCGCGAAGGGTCTTGAGTTGAGTGGTCATGATTATTTTGAAATGTTAGGAGCGAAAGGGGGCGGCCAAGGATGGCCGCGGCGGGGACACGGGGGGGGACGGAGGGGGACGGGAGGGCGGCCATGCACGGCCGCGTCGGGGACAGAGGGGGACGGAGGGGCGGCCGGGGCTTACTTCCGGCGGCGGGCGGAGTGGGCTTTGCCGGTGGTTTCGATGCGGGTGTCGAGGTCGTCTTCCTTGGCTTCCTTGGCTTCTTCGACGGCGGCCATGTCCACTTCGGCCTTGGTGCGGCGATTCCTGCGGTCGGCATCGGAGGAGGTGCTGGCGGGTTCGCCACGGCGGGCACGACGTTCGGCACGGCGGGCAGCGCGGATGCTGTCCTGGGCGGCGAGGTCGGCTTCGGTGTCCTCATGGACCCAGATGCTGTCGCCGAAACCGCGCAGCTCAGCTTCGATGCGGGCACGCATCAGCTTGAGGGTGTCGGGGTCGGGATATTGCTGCATGAGCGAGAGGCCGCGGGTGTTCTGCACCTTGTAAATGTCGCCCTTGTACTGTTCGAGGGTGAAGAACTCTTCCATGGTGAAGCGCGGGGTGTTGTTCATGCCGTCGCTCATGATGAGGTGGTCGCGCAAGAGGGGGCGCAGGTCCTCGTAGTTGAGCCAGAACATGGGGTAGCGCACCAGGTCGCCTCCGAAGTCGCCTGCGCGATGGAGCACGGGGCAGATGGCGAGGATGCGCGGACCGTATTTCGAGGTCTTCTGGTTGAACTCCCAGCGTTCCTTGATGAAGTAGCTGAGCACTTCGTTGCAGGGCACGTCCATCTCTTCGACGACGAAGGTGGGCTTGCCGTTCTGTCCGACGGCGGGCTTCTCCTGATAGAGGATCTGGAACTTGTCGAGGATGTCGCGCGGATTGACCGCATATTTCTCGTCGAAGATCTCACGACCATCGAGGTACTCGTAGCCCTTCAGCCGGCCCGTGCAGATGCCGTCGAGGATGACGCGGAAGAGGTTGGTCAGTCCGTCCATGGGCTCTTCGGGATAGTAGAGCGAGGCGTTGACCGGATTCTGCATGTCGAGTTCGCGATAGACGGTATGCTGCCAGGGCGTGAAGCCGTCGTCCTTGCGCTGGTATTCGGCGAACGACTGCTGGCGCTGGCTGTTGCCGTCGATGACGGGCTGGTTGTCCTTCTTTGCCACACGGCGGGTTGGCGTCACGCGTGCGGGCGTCACTCCGTCCTGCCCAGGGCCTTCGGGACGACGGGGCGGCCTGGCTGCCTGACCGTCGTTGGATGGCGTCGGAGTGGATGGCGTCATGGAGCCCCTGACTTCGGTGGGCCGGGCCGATGCCTCTCGCTCGCGCCTTCTTTCGGAGGACTTGTCCTTGTCCTTATCCTTGTCCTTCTTCTTCGATGCCGAAGATGACGAGCTGCGTGAGCTGCTGGAGCGACGTACGCTGACCTGTGCGGTGGCTTCTGGCATGACGATGCCCAGCATGAGCGTGAGCATGATCAGACGGATGATATGTTTCATTGATTAATTAACAATTAATAATTAACAATTAACAATGGCTGCTTGTCGAGAAATATTCAATTGACGATGACTTCGATGGGCGAAAGGGTGCGCTCGATGCCATCGGGACCGACAGCCTTGACGCGGGTGATGAAGAACTTCTTGCCATGCTGCAGACGACTGATGGCTGTGCGCTGACGATCGGAGTAGGCCGACGTCTGGCTGTCCTCGGGGATGTCGTTGCCCATCGAGTCGAAGATATCGATGCGGAACGACTTGACGGTGAACTCGACGTTGAGGAGGCCGTCGTCGATGGCAGCACGGATGCCTCCGGCAGCGAGCAGGGCCTGCTTGGAGATGGGTGTGCCGCCCTTGTAGCGCACCGAGTTGCCTGCCGCATCCTTGCACAGGAGGTAGGGGGTGGGGTCGGGCAGACGACGCACGCGGAAGGAGGTCTGGCTGACGGTCATGGTGCGTCCGTTCTGGTTGGCTGTGACGGTGATGACGGCATCCTGATCGACAGTCTTTGGCTTTGCCACCCAACCCGACGCGGTGCGGGTGAGCGTGCCGTTGGTCATCGAAGCGCTGACTTGTCCGGCTGCCACACCGGGCACGGAGATGGAGAGCGGATTGTCGATGCCGGCGTACATCACGTTCATCATTGTGTTCGAAACGGTGGCGACGGGTTCGCTGACGAAGTAGCTGGATTCGAAGGGGAGCTTCTCGGTGGTTCCGTCGGGCTTTTCGACCTCGAGGTAGCCCTGGAGGGTCTGGATGCCTTCGCGACCGGCTGTCACGCTGTAGTAGCCCTGCTTGGCGGGATTGTAGAGCTTGTCGCCGATGTAGATGGAGGGCGTCTGGGTGGTATCGACTGCGGCCATGACGATTTGTGCCTCATAGACCGAGCCGCGCATCACGTTGCGGGAGGTGGGGATCACGAAGGCGCTGACCTGGTTGACACGCACGTCGCCACGGTCGATGCTCTGCATGAGGCTTTCGACGGCCTGGCCTTCGGCGTTGCGCACATCACCCTGCAGCTTGGCGAGGATGGTGACGGCAGCTGCCACGGGGATGTTCTCGAACATCTGGTTCTCCCAGCTGGCAAAGCCGGAGCCGGTGGTTGTGGTGTTGAGGTAGTTGGCTACGACGCGGGCATCGGCATCGGGAAGGAAGGCCACGAGCTGGTCCTTGTAGGCTTCGAGCCGCTTGCGGAGCAGGGGACCCTTGCCTCCCAGCGGGGAGAGCATGACCTGGTTGACGGCTTCGAGGTTCTCGCGGTTCTCGATGTTGTTGGGGTCGCCGTCCTTGCCGTCGGCATTGCGGACGATCTCGAGCTTGAGCGAATCGATGAAGCCCACAAGCTGTTCGGCACTGGTGCGAACCTCCTGTGCGTGGGTGTACCAGCGGGACACCTTTTCGGGGTTCTTCTCCTGGGCGAGGTCGAACTCCTGGTATAGTTTCTGGTTGCGTGACTGTGCGCCGGCATTACTGGCATCGAGGGCATCCTCGACGTGCTTGAAGCCTTCGAGGACATCGCCTGACACGTTCATGGCGACCATGGCAAGGAAGACGATGTACATGAGGTTGATCATCTTCTGGCGGGGCGACAGTCTGCTGTTATTGGCACTCATTTATTGGGGGTTGAGGGGTTTTGTTGGGGATGCGAGGGCAGCCATGCACGGCTGCCGCGGGGACAAGGGGAGGATGCGAGGGCTGCCAAGGATGGCTGCCGCGGGGACAAAAGGGGGGATTAACGGGGCTGGTTGAAGCCGGGCTGCTGGGGCTGCTGATTGAAGCCGGGTTGCTGGGGCTGCTGGCCGTAGAGGGTCTGCTGGGGATTGTAGGCCATGTTGGGCTGAGCGATGGGCTGCTGGGGCATCTGCATGCCGTAGCCGGCGGTCATGGCCTGGAGCATGCGGGCATAGACCTCGTTGAGCTGCTGCAGGTTGCGTGTCATCTGGTCGGTCTCCTGGCGGATGCGGAACGAGTCGTTCTGTCCGCTTTCGTAGAGGGCGCGGATGTTGTTGAGGCCCTGGTTGACCTGCTCGATGGTGCCGAGCTGGGCGCTGACGCTCTTGAGCTGAATCTCGTAGATGGTGTTGAGGCCCTGGACGTTGCGGTTGAGTGTGGCCATCTGCTCGGCATAGGTCGTAGTGGTTTCGAGGGCAGCCATGGTCTCCTGGAGTTTGCTGAGGGCCAGGCTGATCTCGTTGAGCTGCTTCACATACTTCTCGGTGGCTTCGGTCACCTGGTCGGCCTGTTCGGGCGTGACACCCACATTGCCCGAAGCAACGAGGGGAGCTGCTCCACCTACGGTGCCGGGATTGCCAGTGAAGGCTGCAGCACCACCCGTCGAAGGAGCACCTCCGCCCACAACGATGGTGCCTCCTGCCGGCATGCCGCCTCCGATGATGGTGACGTTGCCGCCCACATTGCCTGTGTTGGCTTCACCGCCACGGCGACGTGGTTCGGGAGCGCCATCCTTCATGCGGTCGAGGCGATTGCGTGCAGCCTCCTCCGTGTTGGGGATGTCGAGTTCGGGATAGACCTTCTCCCATTTGTAGTCGCGAGCCGGGGTATCGAACGCGGAAAGGAAGAAGATGACGGCCTCGGTACCCATACCGAGGATAAGCATGAGGTCGGCGCCGGGGACGTGCGTCAGCTTGAAGAGTGCACCCAGGATGACGATGGAGGCACCGATGGAGTAGAGGTAGTTGAATCGCTTTTGTCCCTTCTCGCCCTTGAAGACCTGGAGAATATGGAGGATGTTTCGGAAATTCATGATTTTTTTGGTTTGGGGGTTCTAGATGTTCTAGATTATCTAGATTTTCTAGAGGCTCTAGATGCTTTGGATTTCTAATTGGTTATCTTCTTCTTACGGAGCGGCTGCCACCGCCGCCACCTCCGCGTTCTTTCTTCTGTTTGGGTTGTTTGGCAGCCTTGGTCTTGCTGCTGGTCTTGACGTTGGCCTTGTTGTTGCCGAGGTAGGTGCGGACGCATCGGAAACCGATGAAGGAGCGCTGTTCGTTCTGGTATTCCCACGAGCGGACGTCGCCGCGGATGTAGTGTTCGGCATCCTTCCACGAACCGCCGCGAATCACCTTTCGCTTCATGCGGTAGGGGTCTTCCTTGGCAGCGTTATACTGGTAGTCGGGGTTGATGTCGCTGGCGCTGTGGACGCCCGATTCGGTCCATGCCGAGGAGGTCCATTCGGCGACGTTGCCCGACATATCGTAGAGTCCGAAATCATTGCTGGGATAGGCTCCGACGGGCGAGGTGATGATGTAGCCGTCGCGGCTGTAGTCGCCATTGCCGGGCTTGAAGTTACCATTGTAGCATCCCTTGTCGGTGTGGGGCACGTCGGTCTTCCACGAGAAGGTCTGGTCGTTGTTGCCGGCACGTGCCGCATATTCCCATTCGGCCTCGGTGGGCAGTCGGTAGGGCTCGACCTGGATGCCGCGCATACCGTGGCTTGAAGCGAGGTACTCGGTGCGCCAGCGGCAGAATGCATTGGCCTGCTCCCAGCTTACACCCACCACGGGATAGTCGTCGTAGATGGGCGAAGAGAAGTAGTAGCGTGCATACTGGTCGGTGAACGCATTGGCAAAGTCGTTGACCCAGACGGTGGTGTCGGGGTAGATGTTGACGATGTAGGTGTTGAGGAAGTCCCACTCGGACGTGAGCGGACGCACGATGGTGGAACGTACGATGTTGCCATCGTCGTCGATGTAGGCGGTATCCTTCGAGATGAGGACCTCGGCATCGTAGTCCACGGCGTGGTCGGTGTTGAGGTCGCGAAGCTCCGGGTTGAGACGATAGCGTCGCTGGGCGTAGGAATTGTAGTCGAAGATCTCGTAGCGATAGTTCATCTGATGGGCATCGAGCATCTTCTTGCCGGTGATGGGGTCGGTGCGATAGACGCTCTCGATGGCACGCTGTTCGTCCTCGTTGGGCTTGCGCCAGGGGATGGGCTTCGACCAGTTGAGGTGGGGCGTGATGGGTTCGCCGTACTTGTCCTCCTCGATCTTGAAGTCCTCGTTGCCACCATAGGCAGGGTCGGCGAGGCGTTCGCGGATGATGGAGTCGCGCACATAGTGCACAAACTGGCGGTACATGGCATTCGAAACCTCTTTCTCGTCCATCCAGAAGGCATCCACGGAGATTCCCTTGGCATCGAGCAGATCGCCCCAGAGCGAGTCCTGGCTCTGGGCTCCCATTTCCATCGAGCCGCGCTTGACGAGTACCATGCCGTAGGGCTGTGGTTCGTTCCAGGAACGTCCGCGCACACCCGTGACCTCGCCGCCTTGTCCGCCCATCGACTTCATGCAGCTGGTCAGCATCGTGCAGCCTATGACGGCCACAATGATTGTCAGAAAGATTTTCTTCATATATCTGTTTTTGTTGTTTTCGTTGTTCGAATCGGTTTGAATAGCGCGATCAGAGGATTCGGATGGACTTGGTGCCCCTCGATTTTGTCTTGTCGAGGTCGATGTGCATCGTGTAGGTGGCCAGTATCTCGTGGGAACCGCCTCCTGCAAATCCTATCTGTGAGATGGGGATGTCGTAGGCATAACCCAGCCGCACGTGGTTGATGTCGGCGCCTACCATGACCACGACGGCATCGCCCGGACGGTAGGACAAGCCTCCCCAGAACTTCTGGTTGTAGGTCGTTCGAAGGGTGAAGTCGTACTGCGTGAACTGAAACGTTGACTTCACCAGAACGGAAGGCTGCACTATGAATAACGTATGTTTTAAAGGAATATTGCCTCCAGCATGAAAATAAAAGGTGGGAGTGAGCTCGAAAAAGGCATAATCGGCGAGTTCGATTTCGGTTCCCATGAGGTGGAGGCCCGAAAAGCCGCCGTAGAACCAGCCTCGTTCGTAGAAGACTCCTGCCGAGGGGTCGAAGCCCATGCCCGAGACGTCGCCCGTCGGAATGGCATCGTCGGCAGCATCCCAGGCTTCACCCGAAGGGATATAGACATCGCCGCCCGCAAAGGTCTGGTTGACAAAGCCGGGCTGCAGTCCGACAGCGAGGCGCCCGCCCCACAGCTTGAAGCTGTAGTTGAGCTGCAGGCTGACGAAGGTCGTGGTGAAGAGGCCTGCCTGGTCGTTCAGGATGGTGACTCCCAGACCGGTACGCTTTCGTCCGAGCATGAGGGGCATGTCGGCCGATACGAAGAATGTCTGTGGAGCGTCCTTGACACCCACCCACTGCAAGCGGTCGAAGGCGCTGATGTGGAGGGCCGAGTCGCTGCCTGCCGTAGCAGGGTTGTAGAGGGTCGGAGTGGCCCAGTACATGCTCTCGTTGGTGTCCTGTTGGGCGAGCAGGTCGGATGCAGAAAACAACATGCCGATGGCACACATTGTGTCCACCGCCTTTCGCCAGATATATGTGCCTTGCAACGCTTTCTGCATGTCGTTTTGCCGTTTTTCGAAATAAACGCTAACCATAAAACGAAGTTTTTGCGATTTTATTGCATAAATAGTTTCATTGGAACAAAAAAAGTAGTATCTTTGTGCCCATGAAAGGAAGATTTGCCCCTTCGCCGACGGGAAGAATGCATCTGGGCAACGTTTATTCGGCCCTTCTCTCCTGGCTTTCAGTGAGGAGCCAGGGGGGATCGTGGGTGCTTCGCATCGAAGACCTCGACCCCCAGCGGTCGCGCCGGGCATTTGCCGAACAGGTGGAGGACGACCTGCGCTGGCTGGGTCTGGACTGGGACGAACGGTATGTCCAGAGCGAACGCGAAGCCCTCTATCTGGAGCATCTGAATCGGCTGGCACAAAAGGGCCTGACCTATCCCTGCTACTGCACGCGGGCTGACATCCTGGCCACCCAGGCCCCGCATGAGTCGGATGGGCGAGTGGTGTATGCAGGTACGTGTCGTCCGAAGCATCTGGAGGGGGCGTGGCTCAATGCCGATTCGCATCCTTCGGGTCGGAAGCCTGCCACGCGAATCGTGGTGCCCGACGTGACAATCAGCTTCGTCGATGCCCATTATGGCGTGCAGTCGGTCAACCTGGCCCGTCATTGCGGCGACTTCGTCCTGCGACGTGCCGATGGGGCATGGGCCTATCAGCTGGCCGTGGTGGTCGATGATGCCCTGATGGGTATCACCGAAGTGGTGCGGGGCCGCGACCTGCTGCTTTCGGCACCCCAGCAGATCTACCTGTATCGCCTGCTTGGCTTCGAGGTTCCCGTGTTCTGCCATCTGCCGCTGCTCTGCAACCTGTCCGGGCAGCGCCTCTGCAAGCGCGACAAAAGTCTCGACCTGGGCGAGATACGCAAGTCGGGACATTCGCCCGAATCGGTGCTCGGCAGGCTGGCCTTCTATGCGGGAATCATCGACCGTCCGGAGCCTGTCTCTGCCCTGGAGCTGGTGCCCGAATTCTCCTGGAGCAAGGTTCCCGTGGAGGATATGCTGGTACGTCCGGATTTCGGAGAGGATTCCGGGGAAGGATAGAAGGATTTGTGCGATTTTCTTTCCAAATTGTTTCATCAGAGGTCGAATCATATCATAATTCACCCCATTTTCAATCATTTTTTTCCAAAGATTTGCATAAAAAGTTTTTTTTCATTAATTTTGCGCCCGTTTTCCTATATTAATTATATAATGTATAATAAAGCTCTTATTTTATCCACCTTGCTGGCAGCCCTTCCCGTGTTGGTCGAAGCAGCCCCTGTCAGCCGCCAGCAGGCCCAGGAAGTGGCCCGTCAGTTCATGATTGAAAAGGGCATGACGACCGAAACTGCCGAGATGGCCTTCAAGGCTCCTCGCCGCGGTCAGATTGCCGAAGAGAATGCCTACTTCTACGTGTTCAATGCTCCCCGGGGCAAGGGATTTGTCGTCGTGTCGGGCGATGACCGTACGCCAGCAGTCCTTGGCTATGCCTATAAGGGTACGTTCGACGAGACACGGATGCCGCAGCATTTCAAGTCGTTCCTTCAGACCTACGCCGACGAGATCCAGTATCTCGACGATGCCCAAATCTCCGAGATGCAGCGTGCCACACGCCGTGCCGGCGAGCAGGATTATGAGGCCATTCCTCCCCTGATGGCCAGCCGGTGGGACCAGGGCTTCCCCTACAACGGCCTCTGCCCAAGCGGAAGTCCCACGGGATGTGCAGCCACATCGACCGCACAGGTCATGTATTATCACAAATGGCCTGCTGCCACCGCAGCCGAGATACCATCCTACTACACCTATTCGCATCGTTACCATATGGATGCCGTTCCTGCAGGTACGCCCCTCAACTGGGATGCCATGATTGACACCTACAGCCGTTCGTCGAGCGAAGAGGCGCGACAGGCTGTGGCTGAGCTGATGAGCTACGTGGGTCGGAGCATCAAGATGGACTACGACTACATGGGTTCGGGAGCCTACAGCCATGAGATGACTCCTGGAATCAGTACCTGTTTCGACTACCAGGCCACCCAGCTCTACCGCAGGAACTATCCGCTCGTGGCTTTCGAGGATTCCATCTACCAGCAGTTGGCAGCGGGCTATCCCGTGATCTTCAATGGCATGTCAACGGGTGGCGGACACAGCTTCGTGGTCGATGGCTACGACAGCAACCACTATTTCCACATCAACTGGGGCTGGGGTGGAGAAGATGACGACTACTTCCTCCTCTCGGTGCTCAATCCCTACAACAACACCAGCATCGGCTCGAGCAGTTCGAGCGACGGCTTCAGCTTCGATCAGGACGTCATCTTCCTCAAACCGGGGCTTCAGGCCAAGACCGAGGTCCCGCCCTTCCAGATGTCCATCTTGGGTGTGACCGACCGGAGCGTCCTTATGGAGTACTACAGCACCGCCAACAGTACCAGCTACTTCGAGTTCGGACTGGGAGACCTGGTTGGAGAGAATGTCATTCCAGTAGCCAGCTCCTTGAAGGAGGAAACTATCTTTCCCGGTTGGGGCGAGGAAGACATGGAGTTCGACGTGTCGGGCCTCGAAGCGGGCGACCATCGCCTGGTGCCCATCTACCGTACGGCGAACGATAGCGTGTGGATCTTCGACACCTATCCCTATGCCGATGTGAAGGTAGAGGAGGACGGTTCGCTGGCGTTCAACACAGTCTGGAACAAGATGCAGACCGAAAACTACACGTTCGAAGGCAATCTGTTCGTCAACAAGTCGCAGCCGTTCAAGGTCACCTTCCGCAACGATACCGACCAGGAATATTATGGTCCGATCTATCTCTTCTCCAACCGTGGCGAAGGCAAGTCGCCGACTGTGAGATTTGCTGCCTACGAAGGATTTACCGTGCAGGCACATGACAGCCTTCGGGCTTCGTTCTCGTTCCGGCCTTCGACAAGCGGAGCGTGGACCGTCAGCTTTGCCACCGATCCCTACGGAAAGTGCGTCTTCGGCAGCTGTACCATCGGCATCGATGCCGGCGACCTGTCGGTCGATGGTGTTCGCTATAAGCTCACTCCCGATACGCAGGAAGCCATGGTTGTGGGCGGCAGCGAAGAGTATGTGGGAGATATCTTTATTCCCGACACCCTTGTTTCGAACAATCGAAAATATGTGGTAACGGCCCTTGGCGAGAATGCCTTCTATGACTGTACGAACCTGCTGAGTATCAAGCTGCCTGCTTCGCTTGCTGCCATTGGCGAATCCTGTTTCGAGGATTGCTCGAGCCTGACGAGTCTTCGGATTCCCGCGCTGGTCAAGAGCATCGGCAAGGGAGCCTTTGCAGGGTGCTATAATCTTACCGATATTCAGGTGGACGAGAACAATGCCAAGTATTCAGCCCACGAGGGTATGTTGTTCTCGGATGGGGGCAAGACCTTGAACTGCTATCCTTCTGCCGAAGGTGTGGTAGGCAATCTGCCCGACTCCTTGACCATCATCGGCGATGGCAGTTTTGCCCGTACCTCTATCACGCGTCTGGTACTTCCCGAAAGCGTTCGAAGGTTCGGCACGAAGTGCTTTGAAGGATGCGAAGAGCTCACGACCATCGTGTCAAAGGCTCGGAAGGCTCCTTCCTGCCTCGCGGGGGTACGTTCGGGCAGCTTTGCAGGATTGGATTGCGACGGGATTCAGCTCATTGTACCCGCTGGAGCCGAGACGACCTATGCCAAGGCCGATGGCTGGAATATGTTCCCGAACGTGAGTCTCTTCAAGGCTTTCGGCGTTGCCGATGTCCAGGGCTTCTCTTCGTCAGTCGAAATTAACCTCGATGGCATTGTCGTGGTCGATGATAGTTTCGAAGCTGTAGCCGATGAGGTTCCTGTTTCTGCCTACAAGGTGGGTTATGATAGCGAAGCCGGCAAGCTCTTTGCCACGGAGGTTCAAGGTGTACTTCCCGCCGGCAATGGCCTGCTCGTCAAGGGCCAGTCGATCCTGGTATTCCCCACCACCGACGAAGAAGCCTCGACCGACGTCGCCGGCAATCTGCTCGTTGCAGCCCTTGCCGATACCGACCTCTCTGAAATCAAGGATGCCTACATCTATCAGGATGGCACGTTTGTGGCCAACTCTTCGGATGTTGTTCCGGCAGGCGATGCCTATCTCGTCCTCGAAGGAGTGGCTGCACCCTATCTGCCTCTCGGCATCAGCACCATCCGTGTTGACGCTTCCGAGTCTGTCTTCTATGACCTGCAGGGCCGCCGGGTATCGACTCCAACGTCGGGCCTGTATATCCAGAATGGACGGAAGGTTCTCCGATAAAATTGCAGGATAACGATTTCCTTTGAGCTGGCTGGCAGAAGATGTTCTGCTGGCCAGTTTCGATTGATGCTATCGATTGTCCTTTGCTTGTCTTTGCAGCGAATTTACACCTTATATATATTATATGAGCGAAAAGGAATTGCCCAATCCGGGACGGACAGGCCAGACGGCCTTTGGCATACTCTTCATCGTCAGCTTCTGTCATCTGCTCAACGACACGATGCAGTCGATGATTCCTGCACTCTTTCCTGTTCTGAAGGAAGACTTCAGTCTGAGTTTTGCACAGATTGGAGCCATCACACTGGTGCTTCAGGTCACATCGTCGATCCTGCAGCCGTTTGTGGGCTTTTATGCCGACAAGCATCATCATCCCTGGCAGTTGTCTGTGAGCATGCTCTTCACCTTGTCGGGCATCCTGCTGCTGTCTTATGCCACGAGCTACGAGATGATCCTGATGGCTGTGGTTCTGATGGGATGCGGTTCTTCCATTTTCCATCCACAGGCTTCGCAGGTGGCACAGGTGGCATCGGGAGGACGGAAGGGATTGGCGCAAAGCATCTTCCAGGTAGGCGGCAATGGCGGTTATTCCATTGGCCCATTGCTCGCTGCACTCATCGTACTGCCAAGAGGGCTTGCCGGAGTTCGCCTGCTTGCTTTTGTAGCCATCTTTCTTGCCATCATCTTAGGTTATATAGGTCGATGGCTTGTGCAGGAGATGAAGGAGGTACGAAAGAAGGCTGTCGAGCATTGGGCTACGGTGGAGCAATATAGCCGACGAAGAATCTATTTCTTCATCTTCATCCTCTTCATGCTGATGTTCTCGAAGAACTTCTATACTTCGAGCATGACCAACTATTTCACGTTCTTCCTCATCGACAAGTTCCACATTTCGGTGGCCAATGCGCAGGTCTGTCTCTTCGCTTTCCTTGCTTCGCAGGTCGTTGGCACCATCGTGGGAGGATGGATTGGCGATAAGTATGGTCGCAAGTATGTCATCTGGTTCTCGATTTTCGGGGCAGCACCCTTCACGTTGCTCCTTCCTTATCTCGATGGCTTTGCAGCGACAATCTCCCTTTCCATCTTGATTGGCATGGTCATGGCCTCTGCCTTCTCGGCCATCCTGGTCTATGCCACCGACCTGATGCCGCATCATACGGGCACCGTGGCAGGCATCTTCTATGGCCTGTCGTTCGGATTGGGCGGTCTCGGAAGCAGTTTCTTCGGATGGCTGGCCGACCAGACCAGCATCCTCTTCATCTTCAAGGTCAGCGCGCTGCTTCCCTTGCTTGGTATCATCGCCGTCTATCTGCCCAAGATGAAGAAGGAGACTGCGTAAAATGTTGCTTTGTGTTAAAATTACGCGATTTTTGAAAGAAATATCCGCAAAGTCTTGTTTTTGTCTGCGAAATCGTGTATCTTTGCACAAATAAAAGATTTAGTTATGCAAAACAACGAAAAACCCCATTTCGGATACATATATCCACGTCCTGCAGTCACCACCGATTGTGTCATTTTTGGTTTCGACATGACGGATGAGATTCTAAAGGTTTTGCTCATCGAACGAGGCATCGAACCTTTCAAGGGACGCTATGCCCTGCCGGGCGGTTTCATCAAGATTGAGGCAAAGACCAACGAGTTTGGACTGGTGGTCGAGGAGAAGAACGAGAGTCTGCTCGACTGCGCCAAGCGCGAGCTGAAGGAGGAGACCGGCTTCGATGTCCAGAACATCTACGAACTGGGAACCTGGAGTACGCCAGGACGCGATCCCCGTTGCATTACCATCACCGATGCCTATTATGCCCTGGTGACCATCCAGCCCGTACAAGGGGGCGACGATGCGGCCGATGCCAAGTGGGTGCCGCTCTATCAGGTGCTCAATACCATCAAGAATCTGCCCGATGGGATGCGTTTCCTGGCTTTCGACCACGATGAGATAGTAACAGCGGCCCATGTCCGCCTGCAGCAGCAGTTGTGCTTCGAGCCCCTGGCCTTTAAGCTTCTTCCGAAGAAGTTCTCGATGACGATGCTCCAGAGGCTCTATGAATCCATCCTCGAAAAGAACTTCGACCGACGCAATTTTGCCCGCAAGATGCTCGACAGCGGCATCCTGGATTCTTTCCCCACCGAATCGAGGAGCATCAACTATCAGCTGAATCTCGAGAAGTATGAGGAATTCAAGCGCACAGGCAGGCTCTCGAACCTGATCTTCTGATCTGCAGCGAATCCTTGACAGTTTGTCCGTCTTCTCAATTTCTCTACCAGTCCCTTCTTGCTTCATTCTATTAAAGTGCGTCATTTTGACGCACTTTATTTTTGGCATACACTTTGCACAAATAGATGGCAGAAGGTTCTATTCCCTTTATAAGGATGAAGATTTACACTTTTTTGTACAAAATTCTATCCATTTCGGGAATAATGTTTACCTTTTAGTCCTTTTGACACATAGTAATGTGAGATGACAAGTCTCCGAATGTTTAACCAAACAAGTAGAACAATGAGTAACACAGAAGAAGCAAAGAAGACAGTTCGTGACAATGAAAAGACAACAGCCGATGGCCTCTCGATTTCCGAGATTCGCAAGGTCGTTACCGAACAGCTGGCTGGATATGGTGATGCGGATGGAATGAGCGTCATGAAGTTGGTAAGGCTTCTGGGCAGTGCCATTACTGGACGTAAGGAGGAATACAGGATTTCCTTCAATCGCGAGGACGAGAATCGCTGGTTTGTCGATTTCCCCAACTGGCCCTGGAAGAAGGGCAACCTCGAGATGGTTTGCGGAGCGGATAGGTTTCTGGATCTCCTGAGCGAAGGAAAGGATCGTGTCACGATTATCGCGAAGACCCCTTCCGAGAAGCTGGACGAAGCAGAATTCCAGCAGCTCATGCAGGACGGTTGGCACGAGTTGGAGCAGACTCAGTCCTCGCTGACAGGTGGTGCCACCTATACGGTTCGAGGAGCCAAGGCTGCACAGTTCATGCGCCAGCATCCTCTGACGGGAGAATCGATGCCCCGCACCCTTTGGCTTTGCCCGGTGACGCTCTTCGTCGTAGGTCGTTATCCGAAATACTTCTACGTCAAGGCTGTCGAAGAATAAACCCACTCACAGGTTTCCGGTGGTTTG
>JAEEGH010007979.1_pt1 | contig 25222 bp, 25 predicted proteins | sample 9134181 | NCBI WGS metagenome assembly JAEEGH01 (sample SAMN16246544, study PRJNA631951) | gut metagenome | biome: gut microbiome; feature: rumen; material: DP-attached | host: Bos | place: Iran: Karaj | collected 2018-10
GTGTCCTGACAGATAGGTATCTTTTCATCGGCGGCGATCTTCATGTTAAGTACAAGCTGTTCAAGAATCTTCTTGCCCAGCTCGGATTCTTCGTTTTCAGCGGCAGAAATAATTCTTGAGCTGACATCATTTGCCAGCTCAAGATTTGCTTCTATGCACATTTCTTTAAGATTCGAGATCAAAATGTCGGTGTGAACGTTACGCATTTTCTTCCGATCCTTCCGTATTTGTGTCCTGTCCTTCAGTGTCTTCTGTAACAGCTTCGTCTGATCCTTCCAAATCTTCTTCCGTATCGACTTTACTGATACTTGAAACATATTTATCGGAGTTCTTGATGTTGATGAGTTTGACACCGGATGTATTTCTTCCGATTATGGAGATGTCACTTACACGGATCCTTATCATGACTCCGTCGTTGGTGATCATAAGGATCTCCTCATTAAGCTCAGTAGCGATCACTCCCATGACGTCTCCGGTCTTTTCCGCTATCTTGTAGCATCTTAAGCCCTTACCGCCACGATGGTGGGTGTCAAATTCCTTAAGATCGGTCAGTTTACCGTAGCCCTTTTCAGAAGCGATCAAAAGGTAGCTTCCGTCGGAATCCAGGTTCATTGAAATGATCTCATCGTCATCCGCAAGCTTCATTGCGGTTACACCCGTTGCACCTCTTCCCAGAACACGAAGCTCTTCTTCGTTGAATCTGGTGCACATGCCTTTCTTTGTAACCAGCAGGATGTCATTGTTTCCGTTTGAAAGCTTTACATCCACTATGTCATCATCTTCACGTAAGTTGATGGCTATGATACCTTTTTTAAGTATGTTGCTGTAATCGGAAAGAGCAGTCTTCTTAATGATACCCTTCTTTGTAACAAAGATGATGTGATTATCGTTATCAATGGTCTTTACAGGTAACATTGCCACGATCTTTTCCTCAGGCATCAGCTGCATAAGGTTGACCATAGCGGTTCCTCTCGATGTCCTTCCGGATTCCGGGATCTCGTAGGCCTTAAGTTTGTAGACTCTTCCCTTGTTTGTGAAGAAAAGGATGGTCTGATGGGTAGTACAGGTGAACATGCTCTCCACATTATCGTTATCGATGGTCTGCATGCCTTTGATACCCTTACCGCCACGGTTCTGGCTCTGGAAATTGTCGGGAGCCATACGCTTGATATATCCCAGTCTCGTCTTGGCTATGACTTCATTTTCATCGGGGATAAGATCCTCATCGATAAAATCATCAACGTCGAGACCGATCTGAGTTTTTCTTTCATCTCCGAATTTGTCGCGGATAACAGAGATCTCATCCTTTATTACTCCGAGAAGGAGCTTTTCGTCACCGAGGATAGCCTTGAACTCATCGATCTTTTTCATGAGTTCGGCATATTCCTGCTCCAGCTTTTCTCTTTCCAGACCTGTCAGGGCTCTGAGACGCATGTCCACAATGGCCTGTGCCTGAACGTCATCAAGTCCGAATCTTGTGATCAGTTCTTCCTTTGCAATGTTTACATTTTTGGAGCCTCTGATTATCCTGATAACTTCATCGATATTATCCAGGGCTATAAGGAGACCTTTAACTATGTGGGCTCTTTCTTCCGCTTTTCTCAGATCGTATTTTGTACGACGTGTAACGACTTCTTCCTGATGGTCTAAGTAAACCGTAAGCAGCTCATGCAGGTTCAGAACCTTAGGTTCGTTGTTTACAAGAGCAAGCATGATGACACCGAAGGTGTCCTGTAATTGAGTATGCTTGTATAACTGATTGAGAATGACCTGAGGGTTCACGTCCTTGCGGAGTTCTATGCAGACACGCATACCTTCACGGTTGGATTCATCTCTGATATCTGTAATGCCGTCGATCTTTTTTTCTCTTGAAAGCTGACCGATGAGCTCTACCAGCTTTGCCTTGTTTACAAGATAGGGCAGTTCAGTGACTACGATACGGTTTTTGCCGTTAGCCATGGGCTCAATGTCCGTAACCGCACGTACTCTGATCTTTCCTCTTCCCGTACGATAGGCTTCGTTGATGCCTCTTGTTCCGAGGATGGTTGCTCCTGTGGGGAAATCCGGACCTTTAATTATAGCCATAAGGTCTTCGATCGTGGTCTCCACTCCCGCCTGCTTATCTTCAATGAGCTTTATGACAGCATTTATGGACTCAGTCATGTTGTGAGGAGGGATGTTGGTCGCCATACCTACAGCGATACCTGTAGTTCCGTTTACAAGAAGATTGGGATAACGGGCAGGAAGAACAAGGGGTTCTTTTTCCGTTTCATCAAAGTTGGGAACGAAATCAACGGTTTCTTTTTCTATGTCTGCCAGCATCTGAACCGAGATCTTTGAAAGACGTGCTTCTGTGTAACGCATTGCGGCAGCTCCGTCGCCGTCTACGGAACCGAAGTTACCGTGACCGTCGATCAGAGGATAGTGTGTTGACCATTCCTGGGCAAGGTAAACCAATGCACCGTAAATGGATGAATCTCCGTGGGGATGGTATTTACCCATTGTATCACCGACAATACGTGCACATTTTCTGTGCGGCTTGTCGGGATCGTTACCCAGTTCGTTCATGGCATGGAGTATTCTTCTTTGAACGGGCTTAAGTCCGTCTCTTGCATCCGGTAAAGCACGTGCGACTATGACCGACATGGCATAGTTTACGTAGGAAGTTTCCATTGTCTTTTTGAGATCCACTTCCTGAACTTTATCAAATGTGTTATCAATCGTATTGTTATCCATATTTACCCTCAACCCGGAACCTTATCAGGCGTTGTAATCCAGGTTCTCAACATATTTGGCATTTTCTTCGATGAACTTTCTTCTGGGCTCTACTTCATCACCCATAAGAATTGTAAATGTAAGATCCAGTTCTCCGGATGTCTCTTCGTTGAGGCCGACCTTAAGGAGTACCCTTCTCTCGGGATCCATTGTGGTTTCCCAGAGCTGCTCAGCATCCATTTCACCGAGTCCTTTGTATCTCTGGACCTTGTTATTGGAATCACGTCCGATCTCCAGCATGATCTTATTTAATTCCTCATCGGAGTAGGCATACCAGATCTTTTTGTTTCTCTCCACCTTATAGAGCGGAGGCTGAGCAAGGTAGACGTATCCCTGCTTTATAAGTTCCGGCATATACCTGTACAGGAAGGTCAGCATAAGGGTATCGATATGAGCACCGTCAACATCGGCATCCGTCATTATGATGATCTTGTGATAACGGAGCTTGGAAATATCGAAATCTTCTCCTATGCCTGTTCCGAATGCGGTTATCATGGTCCTGATCTCGTTGTTTCCGAGGATCTTGTCAAGTCTTGCCTTTTCAACGTTAAGGATCTTTCCTCTTAAAGGAAGGATGGCCTGGGTTGCACGTGAACGGGCAGTCTTTGCGGAACCGCCGGCGGAATCTCCCTCTACGATGTAGATCTCGCAGTGCTCGGGATTTTTGTCAGAGCAGTCAGCAAGCTTTCCCGGAAGTCCACCTGCATCAAATGCGGATTTTCTTGCGGTTTCCTTGGCACGTCTTGCAGCCTCTCTTGCCTTCTGTGCAAGAGCAGCTTTTTCACAAATTATCTTTCCAACCTCGGGATTCTGCTCGAGGTAGATCTCAAGTGCTTCGGAAACTACAGCTTCCACAGCACCTCTTGCTACCGAGTTACCCAGTTTCTGCTTTGTCTGTCCTTCAAACTGAGGCTCACCGATCTTTATGCTGATGATGGCTGTCAAACCTTCGCGGATGTCGTCTCCGATCAGCTTTTCCTCTTCCTTTTTGATGTACTTCATCTTGAAGGCATAGGCATTGCAGACATTTACCAATGCATTTTTAAAGCCGGTAAAATGAGTTCCTCCTTCAGGTGTCGTTATGTTATTTACAAAGCTGTAGCAGCCTTCGGAATATCCGTCGTTGTGCTGCATGGCAACTTCAACGTAGACATCCTTCTTTGTTCCTTCACAATAGATGACATCCGGATAAAGTGGTGTTTTTCCTTTGTTCAGGTACTGAACGTACTCCTTGATACCCCCCTCGTAATGGAAGGTCTCTGTCTTTGGAGTTTCAAGTCTGTCATCGGTAAAAATGATCTTGATCCCCTTTGTGAGGAAAGCCATTTCACGAAGTCTTTGTTTTAATGTATCATAATCGAAATTGGTGTCTTCAAAGATCTCATTATCGGGGAAGAAAGTGACCGTGGTTCCTGTCCTGTCGGTTTCTCCGATCTCCTGTACCGGTGCTTTCGATTTTCCTCTTTCGTATCTCTGGAAGTACTTTTTTCCGTCAAGCTCAACTATTACTTCAAGCCATTCGGAAAGCGCATTAACAACAGAGGCGCCTACTCCGTGAAGTCCGCCGGACACCTTGTATCCGCCACCGCCGAATTTTCCGCCTGCATGAAGAATGGTAAAAACTACTTCAAGAGTTGATATGCCCTTTTTCTTGTTTACAGCAACGGGAATACCCCTTCCGTTGTCCACCACTGTTACCGAATTGTCTTTGTTGATAGTTACATCGATCTCGGTACAATAACCTGCAAGCGCTTCATCTATGGCATTGTCTACGATCTCGTAAACAAGGTGATGAAGTCCGCGCAGCGATGTACTGCCTATGTACATTCCCGGACGTTTTCTTACAGCTTCCAGTCCTTCAAGTATTTGGATTTGATCCGCTCCGTATTCGGTGCTCATTAGTGCCTCCGTCAGATTCTTTCTATAATCCCGTTCGTTACCTTGTAGAGTGTGTTCATGCCGCTTCTGTATCCGACAAATTCTTCAAGTCCCGTACAGGTGATTACAGTTTGAATACCGTCTATAAAATTTAAAAGTGCCTGTTGCCTTGTTCTGTCAAGTTCCGATAAAACATCGTCAAGAAGAAGGATGGGATTTTCCCCTATTTTTCTCTTCACAAGTTCTATTTCAGCCAGTTTTAAAGAAAGTGCCACAGTACGCTGCTGTCCCTGGGATCCGAAAAGCTTTATGTTCTGTTCTCCTGTATAAAAACTCAGATCATCCCTGTGGGGACCGACACTTGTTGTTTTTGAGTAAAGATCTTTGTCGAGACTTGCATTTAACCGGCTCTTAAAATCTTCAGCCTCAGAGTTTGGCTCGTATACAACCTTCAGATCTTCACATCCCCCTGAAATCCTTTTGTGGATCTCAGTTACCAGTTCATTGATATCTTCAATAAATCTCTTTCTTTCCGTGATGATAAACTTCCCGCATTCTGTCAGCTGTTCATCCCAGACATCCAGGGTTTCTTTAAGATCGGGCCTGAATGATATCTGTTTTAAAAGATCGTTTCTTTGATCAAGTAATTTGTTGTATTTTGAAAGATACTGAAGGTAAAGCCTGTTTAGCTGGCAAAGTTCAGCATCCATGAATCTGCGTCGTTCGGCAGGTCCGTTTTTTATCATGCTGAGATCTTCGGGTGAAAATAGCACAACATTGGCAAGTCCGTAGAGCTCGGATGCCTTTTTTATGGGTATCCCGTCTACAGCTACGCTTTTTTTCCCTCCGCGTCTTAACTGCATGTCTATCTTGTGGTTAAAATCGTTCTTTTTAAGGTACATTCTGAGATGAGCCTCTTCTTCACCGATCTTAACCATATCTTTGTCTTTGCTTCCCTTGTGGGATTTTGTGGTCGAACAAAGATAAATTGCCTCAAGAACGTTCGTCTTTCCCTGAGCATTGTTTCCGTAAAGGATGTTGACATTTTCCGAAAGCTCCAGAGAAAGGTCTTTATAATTTCTGAAATTTGTAAGTTCCAGTTTTTCTGCGATCATTTTACGATTTTCAATTCCTGACCGTTAAAGGAAACAACATCTCCGTCATAGAGTTTCTTTCCTCTTTGTGTTTCAACGCTGCCGTTAACCAGTACTTCTCCGTTCTGGATCACTATCTTCGCTTCTACACCGGATCCCACAAAGCCTGCAGCCTTGATTGCCTGTCCGAGCTTAATGTATTCATCTCTTAAAACTATTTCTTCCATTTTTGCTGCCTTTATCTTACTGCGTTGAAATTAATGGGTAATACAAGGTAAATGTAATTTCCGGCTTCGTTTTTGATGAAGCAGGGTGCTTTTGAATTGGTCATGAAGATGTTAAGCTCTTCATCATCTATTACTCTCAGAACTTCAAGCATAAACTTTGGATTGAAGCCGATAAGGATGTCTTTGCCTTCCTTATTGATCTCAATGTCCTGATTCATGGCACCGATCTGGGAATTAACCTTAATGTTCATGTTGAAATCTTTAATATCCAGAATGATGGGCTTCTTATCAGTTTCCTTTACAAGAAGGGTGGAACGGTCGATACTGTCGGCAAATTCCCTTCTGTTGATGGTGATCTTTGTTTCGTAATCTCCGGAAAGCATCTGATTGATCTTGTAGTATTCACCTTCTATGAGACGGGAAAGAACAACGGTGTTTTCAAACTCAAACATTACATGAGTATTTGTAAAATAGATGGCAACATCGTTTTCCACTTCGCCGGAAAGGATCTTCATGATCTCATTCAATGTCTTTCCCGGGATGATAACCTTTGTGGGCTTGTACTCGTTTTTGAGTTCAAGGGTTCTGATAGCTATCCTGTGTCCGTCCAGAGCAACTACTTTCAGCTCGTTTCCGTTGATCTCGAAAAGTTCGCCGGTCATTATCTTCTGACTTTCATTGTCTGAAATGCAGAATACTGTCTGTCTCAGGATCTCTTTTAATGAGAACTGGGAAAGAACAAGAGCCTCCTTCTTTTCTACTGTGGGAAGATCGGGGAATTCCTCGTCGCTCTTGCTCACCAGAGAGAATTCAAGCTTTTCGCATGAAATGGTGGTCATATAATAGCTGTTTGTCTCTATGGTAATGTCATTATCGGGAAGCTTTCTTACGATGTCGGAAAAAAGCTTTGCATTAATGGCAATGCTTCCTTCATTTACGATCTCACCGGGAACGATGGTCTCGATAGCTATTTCCATATCATTGGTAATGAACTTAATATTATTTCCGTTTGCTCTGATCACGATACAGTCAAGGATAGGCATTGTGGTCTTACTTTGAACCGCTCTCAGAGAAATATTAACACCGTTGATGATATCCGATTTTTTGCATACGATCTTCATGCTTGATTCTCCTATATATTATTTATTTTTTAGTATTAGTATTAGAGGCCGTTGATTTGTTGAAAAGTCTTTCTGACCCTTGATTTTCTGATGTTTCTGCTGTTAACAGGTGTCTTAATAAAAAGTTTATAAGTGTTCATTTCTGTGAATAAATTATAAACACCCTCTGTGGAAAAATAAAAAATCTAAAATCTAAAATATTATCAACAAATTATAAACACTATATATGAACATTCTGTGGAAAACTTGGTATGAGTTTCTTCCTATTATATAGTATGTTATATAAAAAATTATCAACCACTAAATGTTGATTTGTGCATATCTCATTCAGCAGGGATTGATCTTTTTTATTATCATCTTAATGTTGTCATCAAGTATCGGATCCGACTTGATCTCTTTTTCGATACGGTTGATGCTGTTGATGATGGTAGTGTGATCTCTTCCTCCGAAGCTCTTTCCGATCTCTGTAAGAGACATGTCGAGATACTTCTTGCAAAGATAGATGGCAATATGTCTGGGATAAGCGATCTTTGCCGTCCTGTTCTTTGAGAAGATCTCCTGGGATGTGAGTTCGTAATGTTCTGCTACAACGTCAACAATATAAGAAAGTGTGAGGGCTTTCTTATTGGAATTGGTGTCTTCTATATAGTCATGGATAGCTTCAAGAGCCAATTCCATAGTGATATCTTTGTGCTTTAACCTCGAAAGTGCAATGACCTTATCCAATGCAGCCGCAAGAAGTCGAACATTTGAAGTGACTTTTTCGGCGATGAGCTGCAATATGGAATAGTCAATGTTTATCGCGTTGTCTTCCACGCGTTTTGTAAGAATGGACAGACGTGTTTCATAATCCGGAGCACTGATGTCTACGGTAAGACCCATCTGGAATCTTGAACTGAGACGTTCATCGAGAATGTCCATTTCCTTGGGAGGACGATCGGATGAAATAATGATCTGCTTTTTGGATTCATACAAAGCATTAAAAGTAAAGAAGAATTCTTCCTGAGTGGATTTTTTATTGATAATGAACTGAATGTCGTCGATGAGAAGAACGTCGGCGCTTCTGTATTTCTGACGGAATTCATCATTTTTGTTGTTTCTGATGGACTGAACGAGCTCATTGGTAAAAGCTTCGCTGGTGATGTATATTACCTTTTTTCCCTTCTGCATTTCAAGAATGTGATGAGCAATGGACTGCATAAGGTGAGTTTTACCGAGACCTACACCTCCGTAAATAAACAGAGGGTTGTAAACTTCTGCGGGATTTTCGGAAACTGCAACGGCCGCTGCATGAGCCAGGGAATTATTGGATCCTATTACGAAGGTTTCAAAAGTGTATTTGGGATTTAAAATCCCGTAGAGGTCGTGAGAAGGTTCATTGATGGCAGCTTTTGTGTTGTCATTGATCCTGCTCTTGAGTTCGAAAGTGATCTCATAGTCCTTGCCTGTAACTTCGGCAATTGCGGTACGCAAAAAAGTCTCATATTTATTTTTGATAAAATCCAGACTTGCAGCACCGATCTTGAAATCATCCACGCATATGATTATGGTACTGCCCGTAATACTGCAGACAGAAAGAGGAAGCAGCCATGTGCGATAGGCTACGTCCGTAATGGAATATTCTTCCTTCATATATTTTAAAATATCATTCCATTTTTCTTTGATTACGTTTTCCATCAGTTCACCGCATAAAAAAGTTTTATTTTTTGCTTATGCATCCAAAAAGCTCTAAAAAGGGCAATATTTTGCGCATAGCACAGCTAATTTATTATATCAGAAAACGCCCTGAATTTCAATTAAAGATGAAAGTTTTTTGAGGCTGTTGCAAAAAATATCTTGACGAACATTGGCTTTTTGATTATAATAACTTTCGCTTTATTTTGCGATATTTATATATTTAAATATATAAATTGTACAACTGTTGCAAGGAGGTGCATTAAGATGGCAAAGATGACATTTCAGCCTAAGAAGAGACAGAGAGCTGTTGTTCACGGTTTCCGTTCAAGAATGAGCAGTGCCGGTGGAAGAAAGGTTTTATCAGCAAGAAGAGCAAAGGGCAGACACAAGATTTCAGCTTAATATAAAATTTGCCGGGTCGCATTAAATGTGACCTTTTCTTCTATGTAAGCAAAGTTTACAAGGGTTGAACAGGTAATTGTTTTGGCGGAGTCTATAAAGAAAAATTCGGATTTTCAGCTGGTTTATAAGACCGGGAAAAGTTTTGCCAATAAGTATTTGGTAATGTATGCAAAAAAAAATGATTTAAATCGTAACCGACTTGGCATCTCCGCCGGCAAGAAAGTCGGAAACAGCGTGGTACGTCACAGGATCGCCAGACTGTTAAGAGAAAGCTTTCGTTTAAATGATGAGAAGTTCCATAGTGGTTGGGACATGGTTGTGGTGGCAAGACCGCTTGCCCAAGGAAAAAGCTTTTGTGACATTGAAAGTGCATTTTTGCATTTGGCAAAATTGCATGGAATAATAAATAATGAAAAGACTGTTTATTAAATTAATTGTTATATATCGCAAGTATCTTTCTCCATTAAAGGGAAGGCCAACATGCAGATTTGTGCCTACCTGTTCTCAATATGCGATCGAAGCCTATGAAAAGTATGGCGTGGTAAAGGGCTCCTACCTTACGGCAAAAAGGGTTCTGCGTTGTAATCCTTTAAGTAAGGGCGGATTTGACCCCGTACCTTAGCCATGCTTTTTTTCTTTAATAAATATGTTCTTGAGAAAAAGGACTAATATAAAGTTATGGGAGGTAGTGTTTTGAATTTAGTTATTTTGACCCAGGTGGGCGGTATACTTAAACCCTTTGCCTGGATTTTCGGCAAGATATTCAACTGGCTGTATGATCTGGTTGCTCTTACAGGCGTTGAAAGCATTGCGATCACTCTCGTTCTTTTTACCATCATCGTTAAGATGGTAATGCTTCCTTTGACAGTCAAGCAGCAGAGGTTTTCCAAGCTTTCCGCAAAGATGCAGCCCGAACTTAATGCCATTACGGAAAAGTACAAGGGCAGAAAAGACGAGACATCTCAGAGACTTGCAGCACAGGAACAGCAGAGAGTGTATGATAAGTACGGAACAAATCCCATGTCGGGCTGTCTTCCTCTTTTGATCACTTTCCCTATCATTATCGCAATGTACAGGATCATTTATGCGATCCCTGCTTACGTCGATAAAATCAATGTTCTTTACACTTCCATTGCGGAAGCTGCTATGGGACAGGAAGGCTACTTTGAATTCTTCAAGAATTCGGCTGAAACCCTTGCTGTAAGCATTAAGAAATGGGATGAAGCAGGAGCAAATGTTTTCACTGTTACTCATATTATCGACATCCTTACAAAATTCGGTACTGACAACTGGGCAGGACTCATTGAAACATTCCCTGCTTTGAATACACCTCAGATCACGGGTTCCATCGATAAGATCAATTCGATCTTCTCGGTTTTCGGAATGAACATTTTGAATTCCCCTTCTTACTATGCTAAGCAGAACGGATTCTTCAATGTAGCTCTTTGGGTTCCCGTACTTGCTGTTGTTACCCAGCTGGGAAGTTCCCTTCTTCAGAAGACCCAGAACAAGACTCCCAAGGGTAAGAGAGAAGATAATGCCATGGCACAGAGCATGAATTCAATGCTTTACGTTATGCCTTTCATGTCAGGTATCTTCTGTTACGGATTTTCACTTGTTATCGGTATCTACTGGATCATTCAGACAGTTATTTCCTTGGTACAGCAGATCTTTATAAACATCTATCTCGATCATTCGGATATGGATGCATATATTGAAAAGAATGCGGCTAAGATCGCCAAGAAGAGAGAAAGACTCGGTGTCCTTCAGAATTCTTCTCAGGTTTCAAATCTTGCCAAGTACCAGACCAGATCCATAGATTACTCACAGTCCGCACCTGTGAAGACCACGTCTTCATATGCAAGTATGGGTTCTTCTTCCGCTAAGAATCTGAAGAAGAATACTTCTGTAAAGACTGACGACAGTACGGAAAACACCGGCGATGATGTTCAGGTAAAGGCTCCTGAAAAGAAATCCGTTTCAGGATACGCCAATTTACTTAAAAGAGATTAAATAAGAGGAGAAGTGAATATTATGAGAAACTGGATCGAAACAACGGGTAAGACCGTTGAAGAAGCTTTACTGGAAGCTTCCGTTGCACTTAAGACCACTGAAGAAAACATTGATTATGAAGTGATCGATGAAGGTGGTTCAGGATTCCTCGGACTTAACAAAAAGCCCGCCAAGATCAAGGCAGCCGTAAAGGAAACCAAGCTTGACAAAGCTGCTGATTTCATCTCCGATGTTCTTAATGTAATGGGCATCAAAAATGAAGTTAAGAGTTCCTACGATGAAGCTGAAATGACAATGAATTTTGAGATCGTGGGAGACGACATGGGAGTTCTTATCGGCAAGAGAGGTCAGACCCTTGATTCCCTGCAGTATCTTGTGAGCCTTGTAGTGAACAAAGAATCCGATGATTACATCAAGGTAAAGCTTGACACTGAGAACTACAGAGAGAGACGTAAGCAGACACTTGAAAATCTTGCTAAGAATATCGGAAGCAAGGTTAAGAAGAGTGGAAAGCCTGTTGCTCTTGAGCCCATGAACCCTTATGAGAGAAGGATCATTCATTCTGCTCTTCAGGATGATAAGTATGTGGAAACACATTCCGAGGGTGAAGAGCCTTATCGTAAAGTTGTTATCAGCTTGAAGAAGGGTGTCAGACCTTACAACAAGTTCCATAACAATCGTGGCGGTTACGGAAACAACAACCGCGGAGGATACGGCAACAAGAAGGGCGGATATGGCAGGAACGCCTTCAACAAGAAGAGCAATAAGCCCCGTGAGCCCTATCGTTACGGAAATATTGAAGAGGGCGAAGTTTACGAGGGTGTTACGGCAACTATTGATCCCAGTGAACAGATTTGATGCGTGATACTCTTTAAAAAGCTAACATTATTGAACATAAAAGGGTGTCATTTGATTTGACACCCTTTTAATTTTTCAGATCATGAAGAACGATACCATTTGTGCAATTGCAACAGGCGCAACAAACGCCGGAATAAGTATTGTAAGGATCAGCGGAGATGATGCTTTCACCGTAGCTGACAGGATTTTTGTTGCCAAAAAACCGGGAAAAAAGCTTTCTGAAAGAAAGACTCACACCCTTACCTACGGATATATCATCCGTAACGATGAAGTGATCGATGAGGTGCTTGTTTCCGTAATGCGAGGTCCTCACAGTTACACTGCTGAAAATACTGTTGAGATCAATTGCCATGGTGGTTACATTGTGACAAAAAAGGTTTTGGAATGCTGTCTGGGAGCAGGAGCAAGACTTGCAGAACCGGGTGAATTCACCAAAAGAGCTTTTCTTAACGGAAGGATCGATCTTTCACAGGCGGAGGCTGTCATAGATCTTATAAATGCTTCAAATGATGCCGCAATCAGAAATTCTGTGGCCCAGCTCAGCGGGAAACTGAGAGACAAGGTGGTGTCCCTCAGGGATAAGATAATAAGAGATACTGCTTACATAGAAGCTGCTCTGGACGATCCGGAGCATATCGATCTTACAGGATTTTCGGATGATCTGGAGATTCATTTAAATGATGAGATCAAAGAGATCGAATATCTTATTTCGGGATTTGAAAATGGGAAGCTGATACAAAACGGTATCAGGACTGTTATCCTTGGAAAGCCAAATGCAGGAAAATCTACTCTTTTAAATGCTCTTACCGGTACTAAAAGAGCCATAGTCACCGATATTCCCGGAACTACCCGTGACATTCTGGAAGAGATCATTGTTCTTGACGGTATCACTCTTAACATTGTAGATACAGCAGGCATACATAACACCGATGATATTGTTGAAAAGATCGGTGTCGAAAGGGCTGTTGATGAGATCGATAATGCTGATCTTTGCCTTTTTGTGGCGGATGCATCCAGAGAACTTGACGATGATGACAGAAAGATCATTGATCTTTTAAAAGGAAAGAATGCCTTAGTGCTTTTAAATAAATCGGATCTTACGCCTGTTCTCTCTGCAGAAGAACTTAAAGCCGCATGCGGAAGAGATGTTATCTCTGTTTCCGCAAGAGATGAAAAGGGGATCGATGTGTTTGTTTCTGAGATCAAAAAGCTCTTTGGTCTCGGAACTTTGGAAAAGAAGGAAGATATATTCATATCGAAATTACGACATAAGGAACTTCTTCAAAATGCCCTGGATTCCTTAAATGAAGTATTAAAGAGCATAGATCTCGGTATGTCTGAAGATTTCTTTTCAATAGATCTGATGAATGCTTACACTTCGCTGGGCGGTATTATCGGTGAAGAGATAGATGATGATCTTGCAGACAAGATCTTTAAGGAATTTTGCATGGGAAAGTAGGTTGGTGGAATTAATGGATCATATATATGAAACTTATGATGTAGCTGTCATCGGTGCAGGACACGCCGGATGTGAAGCAGCTCTTGCCAGTGCCAGACTGGGTATGAATACGATCGTTTTTGTTGTAAGCACCGACTCTATCGCTTTGATGCCCTGTAATCCCAATGTAGGCGGTACTTCCAAAGGACATCTGGTGAGAGAGCTTGATGCCCTGGGCGGTGAAATGGGAAAAAACATTGACAGGACTTTTATTCAGTCTAAGATGTTGAATTGTTCCAAAGGACCTGCAGTTCATTCTCTTCGTGCGCAGGCAGACAAGCAGGAATACTCCCGTTCCATGATACGTGTTCTTGAAAATCAGGAGAATCTTACCTTAAAACAGGCAGAAGTCTGTGATATCCTGGTTGAAGACGGACATGTAACAGGTGTCAGAACCTACAGCGGTGGAGTTTATCCCTGTCGTGCAGCTATCATATGCACGGGAACGTATTTAAATGCAAGATGCATTTACGGGGATACATCAACTTACACGGGACCCAATGGACTTCCTGCTGCAAATCATCTGACGGATTCTCTTAAGAAGCTGGGTATCGAGATCTACAGGTTTAAGACGGGAACGCCCGCCAGGATCGACAAGCGTTCCATTGACTTTTCCAAGATGGAGGAGCAACGGGGGGATGAGAGGATCGTTCCTTTTTCCTTTGAAAATACTGAGGATGACATTAAGCGGGAGCAGGCTCTTTGCTGGCTGACATATACAAATGAGACTACTCATGAGATCATTCGTAAGAATATAGACAGAAGTCCTTTGTATTCCGGGGATATTAAGGGTACAGGTCCCAGGTACTGTCCTTCCATTGAGGACAAGGTGATGAAGTTTCCGGACAAGGACAGGCATCAGGTTTTCATTGAACCTGAAGGTTATTATACCAATGAGATGTATATTTCCGGCATGAGCAGCTCTTTGCCTGAGGATGTTCAGGTACAGATGTATCGTTCCGTTCCCGGGCTCGAAAATGCCAAGATCGTGAGAAATGCTTATGCCATCGAATATGACTGCCTGAATCCCATGCAGTTAAAACCAAGTCTTGAGCTTAAAAAGATCGGTGGGCTTTTCAGTGCGGGACAGATGAACGGTAGTTCAGGGTACGAAGAAGCTGCAGCCCAGGGAATAATTGCAGGCATTAACGCTGCCAGACTTCTGAAGGGACTGGAGCCTCTGATACTTGATCGTTCCCAGGCATACATTGGAGTCTTGATCGACGATCTTTGCACTAAGGAAACTCATGAACCGTACAGAATGATGACTTCCCGTGCCGAGTACAGACTTATCCTTCGTCAGGATAATGCGGATCTCAGACTGACTGAGATCGGTCATCAGATCGGGCTTATCGATGATGAAAGATATGAAAAGTTCTGTTTAAAGAAAAAGCAGATCGAAGATGAGATACATAGACTTAAAACCACTATGATCGGTGGAAAGGCTGCAATTCAGGAATTCCTTACCTCACATGGCAGTACGCCTTTAAAGACAGCTGTTTCTCTCGGAGATCTGATCACAAGACCTGAATTTGATTATTATTCTATAGCTGAGATCGATCCCGACAGACCGGAGCTTTCGACGGATGTTTGCGAACAGGCTGAGATCGAGCTTAAATACGAGGGTTACATTACTAAACAGCTTCAGCAGATTCAGGCTTTTAAGAAGACGGAGAGCAAGATGATCCCTGATGATCTTGATTATGATGAAGTGCCTTCTCTTCGTATCGAGGCAAGACAGAAATTAAAAGCTATAAAACCTTTGAGCATCGGACAGGCTTCCAGGATTTCAGGAGTTTCACCTGCCGATATCAGCGTTCTTTTGGTTTATATGTCCAGGTTTAAGAATTAGGAGATCTATGAGAGATAATACAGTTTTTAAAAACGGTCTCAAGGAATTGAATATCGATCTTTCGGACAAGCAGTTAGAGCAGTTCGAGATCTACTATGATATGCTTGTTGAAAAAAACAAGGTTATGAACCTTACTGCCATTACCGAATACGAAGATGTTCTAATAAAGCATTTTCTTGACAGTCTTTCTGTTGTAAGATCGGAAAAGGCAAGAAAACTGCTCTCTTCATCCTGTAAACTGATCGATGTTGGCACAGGGGCCGGTTTTCCGGGGATACCTTTAAAGATCGCTTTTCCTCATATCCATGTTACACTAATGGATGCCCTGAACAAGAGGATCAATTTCTTGAATGAAGTGATCTCTGCATTGGAACTTAAGGACATCGAAGCAGTTCACGGAAGAGGTGAGGAGCTTTCGAGAAAGGATCTTTACCGGGAGAGCTTTGACATTTGTGTTTCAAGAGCTGTAGCCAAGATCAATTCTCTTTCCGAACTTTGTATTCCCTTTGTTAAGTTAGATGGATTTTTCATCCCCTATAAGTCAGGGTCCATTGACGAAGAATTAGAGGAAGGAAAAAATGCTGTTCATAAACTTGGGGGCCATTCTACAGACGTAGTGAGATTCACGGTTCCTATGAGTGATTATGAAAGAAGCCTTGTTGTTATTGAGAAAAAGTCAAATACTCCTGCACAATTTCCCAGAGCAGGCGGAAAAGTCTTCAGTAAACCGCTCTAATTCAGACAATTAGTCTCTCATCGTTTTTTGACATTGTTTACGTGTATTTGATCGTTTTTGGGTGCTTAAATCGCACGAGAGACGTATTTCTCTAACGACTCTGCATCACGAACAATGTAGCTGAGCAGGATGCGATAATTGTAGCGGTGCGTGTACTGTAACGTTTTTTATGGAGGATCATATGTATATAACAGGGAAATATCTTTTGGGAGGTCTTGGAGATCTTTCGGATGTAATTGCAATCCGTGATAAAGTTTTTATTGATGAACAGGGTGTAGCTCCTGAACTTGAACATGACGGAAAAGACAATGAAGCCATTTTTGCTCTTGCCTTTGAGGAAGGAAATGATTTTAAGAAACCTGTTGCTACCGGCAGACTTCTTTTCCTTGGTGACGAGTTTAAGATCGGAAGGATCGCAACCTTAAAGGAGTATCGCGGAAAAGGCTATGGAGATTTTGTTGTCAGGATGTTGATCGACAAAGCATTTACCATGGGCGCCAAGGAGATCTTTGTTGATGCACAGATTCAGGCTGTAGGTTTTTATAAGACTATTGGTTTCAGAGAGATCGGAGACGTCTTTGAAGAAGCGGGGATTCAGCATCAGAAAATGGTGGTTGAACCACACACATGTAAAAGACAGTGTTCATGCTGAACGGATCATTAATTGATCTGTTACGGAACAATGAGTTTACAAATGTTTTTTTCTTGTTTATAATTGGTTTTGCATCTCTTTCACATGATTTGAGGATTATTTATGATCGGATTGGACATCTCTTCAACTCAATATCTTGAAATGACCTATTTCATTGATTCTTTGATCACGGATTATGAGGCCAGACTTGTCTATTATGATCAGCAGATCTCTTCTCTGGGTGTAGATCCTGAACAACTGGACGATCATTCTTTTTCTTCTTCCGAATATGATAATTCATCTTCAATAGACTATTTTTACGAACTTCGAAAGAATGATAAAGAGGTAATTGATAAGATGTATAAGCTTAAAAGTTACTATCTGAATCTGCTCAGTATTTCGGAGTTTACTCTATATAATTCTGCTGATAAGGGTACCGATGTCGATGATCTGAATGTTTCCGGTATGAATCTTAAGAAGCTTACTCTCAGGGAACTTGAAAGAAGTAAGTTTTCTTCCGATCTTCATGATTCATCGATACAGCTTCTTACGGGACTTGTACATAAATGTGAATTGACCCTCAGGCTTATGGATTTTGATCTTACAAGATCCAGATTGGAAATGTCTTCTGTTATTTCAATTCTGAAAACCGCCATTTCTGATCTCAGAGGATTTATATTTAATCTCAGAGCACCATCACTTTCAGACTTTTCTTTGATCGAATCAATTGAAGATTATTGTAATTATAAAAACAAGGACAGAAAGGTAAAGGTAATTGTAAAAACCGTCGGAGTGGAAGATAAACTTTCACCTATTTCGAAATCAAATTTATACAGGATCTGTCAGGAAGCATTTAATAATGTGCTTGCCCATTCAGAGGGAGACAGAGCTGATATTATCTTTACTTTTTCTGATGACGTTGTAAAACTCACCGTACGTGATAATGGATCCGGGTTTGATGATTCCATTCTTTCAGATGATCGTCTCGGAAAGAAAAACTTTGGTCTTTTGATCATGAAAGAGAGAGCAGAGATAATCGGGGGAACTTTTGAAATCAGATCTATCGATCATGGTACCGAGGTAAATGTTACTGTTCCTGTTTTTCCGGAGGATATTGTATGAATAAGATAAGAGTCTTTCTCGCTGATGATCATTCAATCATTCGGGATGGGTTAAAAAAGTTATTGGAATTTGAAGAGGATATCGAGGTTGTTGGTGAAGCGGCTGACGGCTTGGATTGCATTTCTAAAGTAAAAGAATTGAAACCCGACGTGTTGCTGCTGGATCTCAGTATGCCAAAGATGCATGGTCTTAATGTCATAGAAGAACTTAACAAAGCTGATATTGATACCAGAATCCTTGTTGTAACTGTTCATGATGAATTTTCTTATTTCAAAAAAGCATTTTACAGTGGTGCATTGGGCTACATACTTAAGGATTCGGACTTTGATCAGTTTTTGGTCGCCATTCATAAAGTTTTTTCTCGAAACCTTTATATTGATAAGAAGTTACTTCCGCAGTATAATGAGTTTATCTCGTCAGGTTATGAATCAGATGTTAAGTTTACAAAACGTGAGGAAGAGATCCTCGTCCTGATCGCTACCGGCTACAGTAACAAAGAGATCGGAGACAAGCTTTTTATCAGTGAAAAGACTGTTAAAAACCATATTACTGTTATTTTCAATAAGATCGGTGTTAAGGACAGGACACAGGCAGCATTATATGCCATAAAAAATAATCTTGTGGAACTTTAATGTTTCACGTGAAACATAAGGAGCATTTATGGGAAAAACTATTGCTATAGCGAATCAAAAGGGCGGAGTTGGTAAAACTACCACGACTATCAATCTTGCTGCTTGTCTGGCTGAGCTGGGTCACACTGTGCTTGTTATTGACATAGACCCTCAGGGAAACACATCATCCGGGCTCGGAATTAATAAGAAGAAGCTGAAGGCAACTGTTTATGATCTGATCCTGAACGAAGTAAAGCTTGACGATGTTCTTACAAAGAGTGTTGTAGATCGTGTTACGGTCATTCCTTCCGATGTTGATCTTGCCGGAGCGGAGATCGAGTTGATCGGTGTTGATGAGAAAGAGTTCCTTTTAAAGAAGATCGTTGATCCCATCAGAGAGCTTTATGATTTCATATTGATCGACTGTCCTCCTTCACTTAACACACTTACGGTTAATGCCATGACTACAGCGGACACGGTCATTGTTCCGATACAATGTGAGTACTATGCTTTGGAAGGTCTTTCTCAGCTGGTTCACACCATCGACCTTGTTCAGAAAAGGCTTAACCCTGAACTTGAGATAGAAGGGATCGTATTTACGATGTACGATTCAAGAACCAATCTTTCCGTACAGGTTGTTGAGAATGTTCAGAAGAATCTGAAGCAGTATATCTACAAGACAATGATCCCAAGAAATGTTCGTCTTGCGGAAGCGCCCAGCCATGGTTTACCCATCACTTTGTATGATCCTAAATCTGCAGGGGCTGAAAGCTATCGTAATCTGGCTAAGGAAGTTTTGGATCACAACAAGAGAAAATGGTATTAATGTTTCACGTGAAACATTTGCGGTCGAGGAGATCTGAAAGGAAGAAAAATGGCAATTAAAAGAGGATTGGGAGCAGGACTTGACAGCCTTATAACAGATGATTATATCACTGAAGGAAAGATCCCGGGGAAATACGTTCAGCAGGAAACAAAGATTTCGATAAATGATATAGAACCAAACAGAGGACAGCCAAGAACTCATTTTGATGAAGAAGCATTGGATGAACTGGCGGATTCCATTAAACAGTATGGGATCATTGAGCCACTGGTGGTTCAGAAAAAAGGTAAAAGATACGAGATCATTGCCGGAGAAAGAAGATTCAGAGCGGCAAGAAAAGCAGGACTGAAAGAAGTACCTGTGGTAGTCAGAGAGTTTGCGGATGCAGATGTATTTGTAATCGCATTGCTTGAAAACATACAAAGAGAAGACCTGAATCCGATCGAAGAAGCCCAGGCCTATCAGAGACTGATCGAAGAACTGAATCTGAAACAGGAAGATGTGGCAAATAAGGTCTCGAAGAAAAGAAGTACCATTACAAATTCCATGCGTCTTTTAAAGCTTTCCAAGGAAGTAAAGGAAATGCTTTCCGTCGGAGCCATAAGCGAAGGACACGGAAGAGCCCTGCTCGGTATCAGTGATGAAGCTCAGCAGCTGGCCCTTGCCAAAAGGATCGCAGATGAGAATCTCAGCGTAAGAGAGACGGAACGTCTGGTCAGCGAGCTTAAGGATAAACCGGAAAAGGATGAGAAAAAACGAAATAATAAACCGAAAAATACGGACAGAGCTTACAGAGCAGCCGAAGATAAATTAAAGGAAGCTTTGGGCACAAAAGTTGAGATCAAGCAAAAGAATGAAGCCGAGGGAAAGATAGAGATCAATTACTACTCCATCGATGAACTCGAAAGGATCATTGAGTTGATCGAAAGAACCGGAAAGGAAAGCTAAACATGGTCACAGTATCGGAATTTGAACTTCTGAAGATAGCAGTATTTATTCTGGGAGCAGTCCTTGCAGTCTTTGTAATACTTGCTATGGTATTACTTGCAAGAGTGATCGGACTCCAAAAAAGATACAATGCATTCATGAAGGGAGCCGACGGAACGAATCTTGAAAGCTCGATTCTTTCCAAATACAAAGAGTTTGATAAAGTAAAGAAAGAAACGAAGCTGAATGCGGAAAAACTGGATGTTACATGTGAAACATTGATAAATGCATTTCAGAAAATGGGCATAGTGAAGTATGATGCTTTTGCCGAAATGGGCGGAAAACTGAGCTACTCATTATGTATGCTCGATGACAGAGACAACGGATTTATAATCACATCAATCCATTCGAGAGAGGGATGCAACTCTTACATTAAAGAAATAATCAGGGGAAAATCTTACGTAATCATGTCGACTGAAGAAAGACAAGCTTTAGAAGCGGCACAAAAAGGGACCAAGTATTCAGATATCGAGTAACTCACTAACCTATGATGAGGTAGATTATGCGAAGGATCCAGACTGAACAGATTAAAGGTAATGAAATAGTTGCCAGAGACATTTACAGCGGAAACGGTGTAATTATCGTGGCTGCCGGCACCAGATTAAAGCTTGAATACAAACATAAATTACTGGAGATGCATATATATGACATTTTCATCGAAGATGAGATTTCAAAAGAGATCGATGAAAACGAGTTTTCTGATGAAATTGTAAAAGACCTTTGCTCCACAACATTGAAAAATACCATTGAAAGCTTTGCCTACATGACAGATGAAGAGACGGTGAAGCTCAGTGATATTGCGGAAGGTCTGATGGAGAGCGTACTCAGCAAGAAAGAGGTACTGTACAATGTATCGAAGGTCAGAAGATATGACAGAAACCTGAGCGATCACTGCCTGAGTGTTGCTGCCCTTGCGGTGCTTACTGCACTGAATTCCGGTTTTTCTGTGGAAGAGACAAAAGAGATCGCCATCGGAGCGCTTCTCCACGACATCGGCTATCTCAGTATGAAAGTCGATTATAAAAACGTGGAGATGGAAAAGCTCAGCGAAGACGCAAAGAAAGAGATCAAAAGGCATGTGGTCTACGGCTATATGACTGTTGAAAAACAGGAATGGCTCAGCGCCACGGCAAAGGATATCATACTCTATCATCACGAGAGAGTGGATGGATCCGGTTACCCTTTCAGACTGTGTGGGGACAGAGTTAAACCTGAGGTCAGGCTGGTATCCATTTGTGATGCATTTGATAATATGATCTATGGAATGCTCGAACCGAAAAAGAAGGTTTATGAAGCCATGGAGTTTATCATGGGAAATGCAGGCACCAAATTTGACCGGGAATTTTCTGTCAAATTCAATGGTTCCGTGGCAGCCTACCCCGTGGGAACACTTGTTAAAACCAATACGGATGAGGTCTGCATAGTAATAAAACAAAACAATCAATCCCCCACCAGACCTATTTTGAGAAAGCTTAACATCAATATGGACGGTGAATGGGAAGCAAGCACGACAGAATACGATCTTACAAAGGAGCTTACGATGTTTATCGTAGACACCCTGGAAGAGTGATCTGTATCAGAGGATAATATATGAATTGTATGTTACAGACTGTCGGGTACAGCAAAGTTGAAGGAATCGAAGCCGAAAGAAAACTTAAAGATGAGTTGATCTACGGCTTTTCAATGAAGAGGACCCGAACAGCAAAAGTCAGTGAGACAAGGACAGCGGTTGAGATAATGTGTGAGATCGCTCCGAATACAGGAGTTGTTTACCGAGGCGAATACGATAAACTCGGTATTTTCCTTACGGACTGCTTTTTTCCGGCTCACATTTCACAGAGGCTGAGCCTTAATGAGCCCATAACCATAAGTAAAAGAATGGATTCAAACGCTTTTACTGCAATGGCTTATGATTACACACACAAGATCCCGGTAGTTTTTTATCTGCAGAATGAAGTGGATATGTACCTGAATTATGATCCGGATGGAAAAGAAGAAAACTGTGAAGTCTATCTTTCAGCCATGGCGGATGAGGGAAAGATCATCCTTCCCATAGAAGGTACAAAGGTAGGGATCGGAAAAACCAACAACGATAATTACACAGATGAGGAAAGTTCCGAAGAAGACGATAACATAGATACAATAGAAAAACAGCTCAAAAAGCTGGCCGAAAAGGAACTGAACGACTACATCAACATGACCAGCAGGTTCAACGATGAGGATCTTTACTCGATCATAGAAACCACTTTTATGCCTTGCGGTACGGAGGTGGATACATATACTATAATCGGAAAGATCATTTCGGTTGAAAGTCAGGAAAACTTCAATACAAAAGAAGAATTGTACATTCTCGGGGTAGAATGTAACGACATGATCATGGAAGTATGTATCAACAAAAACAAGCTAATGGGCGAACCGGAAGTCGGAAGGCGCTTTAAAGGAAATGTCTGGCTTCAGGGCTTCGTAAAATGGAATAAGGAGAAAAAGAATGACTAAACATGTGAATTACAAGACTCAGGGAGTCTGCTCAAAAGCCATCGAGTTTGACATCGAGGACGGCATTGTAAAAAATGTCAACTTTGTAGGCGGTTGTAAGGGTAACACTCAGGGCGTTGCAAGACTGGCGGAAGGCATGTCTGCGGAAGAAGTGGTTAAAAGACTGAAAGGCATCCAGTGCAGAGGAGACAATTCCTGCCCAAATCAGCTTGCTCTTGCAATTGAGTCAATGGGCGAAAATTAGTCCGAAAACAGATTGAAGAACTATAGGATGATAAAATGAGTAAAACAGAGTTTAAGCCCGGGAATATGCTTTTCCCGGTTCCGGTAGTACTGGTCAGCTGCCAAAGACCCGGAGAAAAACCGAATCTTATCACACTGGCCTGGGCCGGAACAGTCAACAGCGATCCTCCCATGGTCTCCATCTCCGTAAGAGCGGAAAGATACTCTCATGACATTATTTCTGAGACAGGTGAATTTGTGATCAATCTGGTAAATAAGGAAATTACATTTGCAACGGATTGGTGCGGAGTAAGATCGGGACGTGATTTTGACAAATTCAGGGAGATGAAGCTGACAGAGCAGAAATCTCTTAAAGTGAATACTCCGGGGGTGGCTGAAAGCCCGGTAAATCTGGAATGCAGAGTGACGGAGAGCAAAGACCTGGGAAGCCACACCATGTATCTGGCTGAAATTGTGGCAGTTACCGTGGATGACACGTATCTGGACAATAGCGGAAGATTCAGGGTGAACGATGCAAATCTGACAGCCTACGTTCACGGAGCTTACAGAAGCCTCGGAGAATGCATCGGTACCTTCGGATACTCGGTTAAATCCAACAAGACTTCAAAACAAAAGAAAAAATGATAAAATAAGGAGCACTTCGTTTGAAGTGCTCTCTTTATATGGTGTGTTCTATTTGATGGCATTATCCAGAAGGAAGTTGTAAACCTTCTCGATCATTGCAGTATCGCGGAGTTTCTGATCACCGTAATCGGAAACAAATTCCTCGGAAGTTTCGTAACCGTAATCGCTGCGGTTAGCATCAACCCAGGTGTTGAATTCCTCATCGGAGATCTCCATTTTTTCATATATTGAAATTGCCCTTAATATATGCTCAAATGGAACACGGGTGGAGGCTGTAAGATCGGAAACCTGTCTGAGTGCTTCAAGTGAAGGGACTCCGAAATAGTAGTAAAGGATGTCGTTGATGTCAGCCTTTAAAATAGCCGATGCATAAGCTGCTTTCTTGTAATAGTAGTAGTACATCTCATCGGAATAGTCGGTGAATTCCTGATCCACAAGATTTTCAATCCTGAAGTTCTTAATAAGGAAATCTGCGATCTGATCGTTGTAGGACTGCTCGGTGAGAGCGTCCAGAAGAGCTTCCTTGTAAGCGGATACGGAATCGTAATTGAGATTATCTTTTACAAACTCATCCGTGAGCTCGGGGAGTCTGTTTTCAATAACGAAATTGACCGTTACTTTAAAATTTGCTTCCTTGCCGCGAAGTTCTTCTGCCTGATAATCTTCGGGGAAGGTAACGATTACGTTGACAACATCATCTTTTTTTACGCCCACAAGCTGATCCTCGAAGCCGTCGATAAAAGTACCGGAGCCGAGAACAAGTTCGTATCCGAGCCAATCTTCGTAGGTGCCTCCTTCAAAGGGTACTCCGTCAATGGTCCCCACAAAGTAGATGAGAACGGTGTCACCAAGCTGAGCCGGTCTGTCAACTTCCACTTCTTCAGAATAGTTGGATAGTTCTTCTTTGATGCGGTCGTTCAGTGCTTCGTCAGTTACCGGCTCCAATTTTATCCCCTTGTAATCGGAAAGAAAAACGATGGTGTTGTTCTTTTCGTTGGTAACGATAAGAGGAATGGGAGAAGGTGTGGGTGTAGGGGTATTGGTTGCAGTAGGAGTCGGAGTCGGAGTCGGAGTGTCCGTGGGCGCGGGAGTGGAAGTAATCTCGTAGGAAGGTGTCGGGACAGGTTCCTGCTTGGAATTCGTACAAGCCGCGGTTGCTGCGATCATGGATAATAAAGCTACTGTAAGGATAAATTTCTTTTTCATATAATTCCTTATCTTTCATTAGATTATTTCAAAAGAGAAGCTGTCAAATTCGGCAATGTTTTCTCTTTTAATGGCATTAAACTTAAAATAGACGGCATGTTTACCGTGAAAACTTGCGGACAGCGGAAACGTGAGGTCTGTATACCCTGAACTCTTAAAGATCTCGGCTTTTCCCACAGTTTCACCGTCATATGCATCAATTATAACTTCTAAAGAAATGTCAGTCAATGCATTTAGGCGAACAGTAACATGGGAAGGACACCGATCACCGAAATCAAGGTATCTGAAACCGACGGTTGTACCTGATGAAATGTTGACAACAGGGGAAGAGATGCTATCGTCGGTGTC
>JAEEGH010007981.1_pt1 | contig 25220 bp, 17 predicted proteins | sample 9134181 | NCBI WGS metagenome assembly JAEEGH01 (sample SAMN16246544, study PRJNA631951) | gut metagenome | biome: gut microbiome; feature: rumen; material: DP-attached | host: Bos | place: Iran: Karaj | collected 2018-10
AAAGATTCATGCTTAATAGTGTTCTACTCTCTCTCGCCGTAGCCCTTTTGGGCTGCGGAGGGGGTGAGGACGATCCCCAGCCAGCCGCAGCCAGCCTGACCATCTCGCCAGAGACCGTCAACGTGCCGGCAGAAGGCGGCACCTACCTTGTCAATGTCACGACGACAGGCCAGGAGTGGGGCGTGGCCATGGGAGGCGAGAACTTCTTCACGGTCAAGACTCAGAATACGGCAGACCAGGCGGGTACGATCACCATCACGGTTCCTGCTAATCCTGTGGCAGAGGCCCGCACTGGTTCTGTCACCGTCATGTCGGGCAGCGCCCGTAAATACCTGACCGTCAACCAGGCTGCCGCTGAACAGGCTGCCTACAACGCACCAGAGGGATATCAACTGGTGTGGCACGACGAGTTCAACGAGGGAACGGAACTGAATCCTGCCGACTGGACACACGAGGTGCAGGGCAGCGGCTGGGTGAACCACGAACTGCAGAACTACGTGAACCATACGACGCCGAAGGGCCGTTACGTCACAGAGATTATGGACGGCAGTCTGCTCATCCACTGTTTCAAGGAGGAGGGCAAGGTCTACTCTGGCCGTGTCTATGCCAAGGTAAAAGAGGGTTGGACCTACGGCTATATCGAGGCCAGCATCAAACTGCCGAAGGGCAAGGGTACATGGCCCGCCTTCTGGATGATGCCCGTGAACTTCCGCTCGTGGCCTGCTGATGGTGAGATTGATATCATGGAGGAGGTGGGCTACCATCCTGACTATGTATCGTCGAGCCTGCACGCCAACGCCCATGTACACTCCAACGGCACGCAGGTGACCCACGAGATGTACTGCAAGGGCGCAGAGGGTGAGTTCCACACCTATGCCATCGAGTGGACGGCTCAGAACATCACCACCTTCGTCGACGGCAAGAAGCAACTCTCCTACGACAACCGTGGCTTAGGCCGCGACGACTGGCCCTATAACGATCCCTTCTATGTCATCTTCAACCTCGCATGGGGTGGAGACTGGGGTGGATCGCAGGGCGTAGACGAGAATGCGCTGCCGGCTACGATGGAAGTGGATTACGTCCGCGTCTTCCAGAAGAAGTAGTTAACATAACAACAAAACAAGTTGTTTTGTATCGTTAAAGCCTATCTCTTTGATGCATACAAAGGCCTTGTACGAGCACAAAACAACTTGTTTTGTATTCAGAATAGATAATAGATAGACCATCAAGGATTATTCCCGCTGCATGAAACAGCAGATACTCATACTCTTACTGCTTACTGCTACGGCCAGCCCTGCGCTGTCGCAGCAATACAGGCAACTGACCGACGTGCCGACGATCTATATCGAGACAGAGGATCGCCGCTCGATCACGAGTAAGGAGGCGTATATCTACTGCTCGATGGTCTATGTCGACGGCGACGAGGTGACCCGCTACGACAGCACGCAGATCCGCGGACGAGGCAACTCGACGTGGTGGAGTTCAGACAAGAAAGCCTACCGGCTGAAGTTCGCTCACAAGCAGCGACTCCTGGGTGAGGGCTTTGCGAATGCCAAGAGTTGGACCCTGCTGGCCAATCATGGCGACAAGACGATGATCCGCAATGCCCTGACCTACGACCTCGGACGCTTGCTAGGCATGAAGTTCTGCCCTGCGGCCAAGTTCGCCGACCTCTACCTGAACGGCCAGTATCGCGGCACTTACCAGATCAGCGACCAGGTGCAGGTACACAAGAAGCGTGTCGACATCGACGAGGAGAACGGCTGGTTTCTCGAAGTGGTCAACGAGAACTCCAGGGAGGAGCCCCTCATCACCACTACCCGCTACGGCATCATGTACAATATCAAGAATCCCGAAGGCGAGTTCCTGACCGTCGGCAAGCGCGTCGCCATCGGCCAGTGGCTGCAGCGCTTCGAGGAGGCGGTGGCGTCGGACGACTTCACAGACCCGGAGCGAGGCTATCGCGCTTTCGTCGACGAGGAGGACCTGATCAACTGGTATGTGGGTGCAGAGATCACAGGCAATATCGACGCGCTCTACAGCATCTATATGTTTAAGGACGGCGATGACGACAAGATGCACTTCGGCCCGCTCTGGGATCTCGACCTCGGCTATGACAACAGTTCGGAGAAGAGTCTGCTCAGGCAGATGGAGGCCTATCTCGGCCTGTGGAACCGGCCCTTCGAGAAGATCATGCAGCGGCTGTGGCAGGACCCGTGGTTTGCCCAGGCCTGTAACGACCGCCTCGGCGAACTCGTCAACAACGGCCTGCAACAGTATCTGCTCGACCATATCGACAGCCTGCGCACCGCCATCTGGCAGACGCAGACGGAGAACTTCAGCAAGTGGCGCATTGAGCAGCCTGTGTATGACTGGGCGAAGAAGGTTTACTATAGCAACTACGACCGCTACATCACAGACCTGAAGGACTTTGTCAAGATACACATCCCCTATCTGCAGGAAGCCTTCGCCAAGCGAATGCCGACAGGCATCGACGCGCCTGAGGAAATCGTCAATCGTCAATCAGTCAACCGTAAATACTTCGACCTTAACGGTCGTCATATCCCTCAACCAACACATCAAGGCATCTATATTCAAAACCATCAAAAGAGGATCAAACAATGAAAAAACTATTCTCCATGATCTTAACCAGCCTCCTGCTGGTCGCCTGTTCACAAAAAGGTGGACAGACACGGCCGGCAGGCTTTGTCACCATCCAGGGTCACGACCTCATCCAGCCCAATGGTGAGAAACTCTTCATCCAGGGCACGAACCTCGGCAACTGGCTCAATCCCGAAGGCTATATGTTCGGCTTCAGCCGCACGAACTCTGCCTGGATGATCGACCTGCTGTTCAAGGAGGCCGTGGGACCCGACTTCACGGTGGAGTTCTGGCAGCAGTTCAAAGACAACTATGTCACGAAGGCCGATATCGACTTCATCGCCCAGCAGGGTGCCAACACCATCCGACTGCCCTTCAACTACAAACTCTTCACGGACGAAGACTATATGGGACAGACAGGCAAGAAGGACGGTTACGAGCGCATCGACTCCGTGGTCAGTTGGTGCAAGGCCAACGGACTCTACCTGATCCTCGATATGCACGACTGCCCTGGCGGACAGACGGGCGATAACATCGACGACGGCCATGGCTATCCCTGGCTCTTCGAGAGCGAGACCTCGCAGCAACTGTTCTGTCAGATTTGGCGCGAGATTGCCGACCGCTATCAGAGCGAGACCACCATCCTGGGCTACGAACTGATGAACGAGCCCATCGCCCACTACTTTGAGAACCGCGACTCGCTCTACCGGTTGCTGCAGCCGCTCTACAAGCGGTGTGTGAAGGCTATCCGTGAGGTCGACCAGAACCATATCATCCTCTTAGGAGGTGCCCACTGGAACAGTTTCTTCTGGATGCTCGACGATGCCTCCTACGACGATAAACTGATGTACACCTGCCACCGCTATGGCGGCCCAGCCACCAAGGAGGCCATCACCCACTACATCAACTTCCGCGACTCCATCAACCGTCCGATGTACATGGGTGAGTTCGGCCACAACACCGACGAGTGGCAGCGCGACTTCGTCAGGGTGCTCAAGGAGGTTAACATCGGCTACACTTTCTGGCCTTATAAGAAGGTAGACGGCTCCTGTATGATGGGCATCCAGCGCCCTGAGGGCTGGGACAGCATCGTGGTGAAATACTCTGAGACCTCCCGCAACACCTATCAGGAGTGGCGCGAAGCCCGTCCCGACCAGCAGACCTTCCGCAGACTCCTGAAGGAGTTTGCCGAGAACTGCCGCTTCGACCGCTGTCAGCCCCAGACAGACTACATCCAGACGATGGGGATGGTGAAAAAGTAAAAGGATGAAAAGGTGAAAAATTAAATAATGAACGAATATGAAAATGAAGAATTGCATCATGAAGGGAAAAGGATTGGTGATAAGTATTTCACTTTTTCACCTTTTCACCTTTTCACCTTTAAGGGCTCAGACGCCTGTCTATCTCGATGAGTCGAAACCGATTGAACAGCGCATCGACGATGCCCTTTCGAGGATGACGCTTGACGAGAAGATTGCCGTGATCCATGCACAGTCGAAATTCTCAAGTCCAGGTGTGAAGCGCCTCGGATTCCCTGACCTCTGGACAGACGACGGCCCTCATGGCGTGCGTCCTGACGTGCTCTGGGATGAATGGGTACAGGCTGGACAGACCAACGACTCGTGTGTGGCCTTCCCTGCCCTCACCTGCCTGGCTGCCACGTGGAATCCCGCTATGGCCCGTCTCTATGGCGAGAGCCTGGGCGAGGAGGCCCTCTACAGGAACAAGAGTGTGATGCTGGGTCCTGGCGTGAACATCTACCGCACGCCGTTAGGAGGCCGCAACTTCGAGTATATGGGCGAGGATCCCTGGCTGGCCTCACGCATGGTCGTACCTTATATTATAGGACTGCAGTCGAAAGGTGTGGCGGCCTGTGTGAAGCACTATGCCCTGAACAACGACGAGGAATACCGTCATCAGGTGAATGTCATCATCAGCGACCGTGCCCTCCACGAGATTTACCTGCCCGCCTTCAAGGCTGCTGTGCAGGAGGCTGAGGCGTGGTCGATCATGGGTGCGTACAATCTTTATAAAGACCAGCACAACTGCCACAATGATATCATGCTCAACAAGATCCTGAAACAGGACTGGGGCTTCGACGGTGTAGTCATCTCCGACTGGGGTGGCTGCCACGATACCGACGAGGCTGTCAGGAACGGACTCGACCTCGAGTTCGGCACCTGGACCGACGGATTGACAATGGGCAAGACCAACGCCTACGACAGTTACTATCTCGCTGATGCCTACAAGCAGGGCATCAAGGAGGGGAAGTACTCGACGAAGGAACTCGACGAGAAGGTACGCCGTCTGCTCCGTCTGTTCTTCCGTACGACGATGAAGAAGAACAAGCCCTTCGGCTTCCTCTGCTCCGACAGTCACTATGAGGCAGCGCTGAAGATTGCCCAGGAAGGCATTGTGCTGCTGAAGAATGAGACCTCTCCCAGCCTCCCCAAGGGGGAGGGGCTATTACCTCTTACTCAGGAAAAGTTGCAGAAACTGCATTCCACTTCCCCCCTTGCGGGGGACAAGAAGGGGGCCTCCATCCTCGTGGTGGGCGAGAACGCCATTAAGATGATGACCGTTGGCGGTGGCTCCTCATCACTGAAGGTGCAACGCGAGATCCTGCCCCTCGACGGTATCAAAGCCCGGTTCAAGGGCGCACAAGTGGATTACGTCCGTGGTTATGTGGGAGACACCGTACAGAGTTACAATGGCGTGACAGTAGGCCGTTCGCTCTATGAGACCCGTTCTCAGGAAGAACTTACCGCTGAGGCTGTGGCAAAGGCTAAGGAGGCTGATGTCGTCATCTTCATCGGAGGTCTGAACAAGAGCGACCATCAGGACTGTGAGGGCCATGACCGTCTGTCGTACGACCTGCCCTACGCCCAGAACGAGGTCATCGAGGCCATCCTGAAAGTGAATCCCCGCCTGGTATATGTGAATATCTCCGGTAATGGTGCTGCCCTGCCGTGGCTCGACAAGGTACCTGCCGTCGTACAGGCCTGGTTCATCGGCTCTGAGGCTGGTGAGGCCATCGCCTCCGTCCTCTTCGGTGATGTGAACCCCTCAGGTAAACTGCCCTTCACCTGGTACGCCTCGCTCGACCAGTGTGGCGCCCACGCCCTGAATGCCTATCCCGGCACATGGCGCGAAGACCATAAGATCATCGACGAGGAATACAAGGAAGGCATCTTCGTGGGCTACCGCTGGACGGACCGCCTCCAGGCAAATCATAAAGCTCAAAACTCAAAACTCAAAACTCAAAGTCCTTTGTTCGCATTTGGTCATGGTCTGAGTTACACCACCTTTAAATTGGGTAAGATGACGGCCGATAAGACATCGATGACAGAGGGCGACGAGATCACCTTCACCATCCCCGTCACTAATACGGGTAAGATGGCAGGTGCCGAGACCGTACAACTATATATCAGCGACGTCGAGGCCTCTGTAGAGCGTCCCGTCAAGGAACTGAAGGCCTTCCAGAAGGTGTTCCTTCAGCCAGGCGAGACCCGTCAGGTAAGTCTGACCATCGACAAGCGGGCCTTGAATTTCTACGACGAGGCCAACAGCCAGTGGACGGCTGAGCCGGGCAAGTTTGAGGCTCTCGCAGGCACAGCATCTGACAAGATCGTCAGCCGTTGCTCATTTATTCTCAGATAAAGTTGTTAATTAGTTAGATAGTGTATGTTTGTGACAGGAACCTGGCACTGGGAAGTGGTGGGTTTCTGTCTTTTTTTTCTGGCGGAAGCAAATTTTTCACTTTTCACTCTTCACTTTTCACTTTTTTTCGTACCTTTGCCCACACAAAGACCAACTTTATGAAAATAAGACTACTACTTACCTGGCTATTCATGGCTTCTGCTACCTTCTCTCTTGCTCAGGGAAAGGACTACAAATCGCTCTTACTCGAAATAGACAAGGCCATTGAGCAGTCCCCGGAGATTGTGGGACAATACGAACGGCAGATCGAAGAGACACGACAGCAATACCTCCATGCCCGTCAGCCTGAGGAGAAATACGATCGGGCGTTCAGTCTCTATGAGCGCTACAAATCGTTTATGAACGACTCGGCTCTCTACTACCTCAGCGAGGCCATGCACTGGGCTGAGCGGATGGGGATGAAGGCACAGGTGGGAAACTGTCTGGCACTGAAGGCCTTCCAATGCTCCACCGTGGGCTATTACAACGAAGCCCTTGCCTTCCTGAAAAGCATCGACAAGCAGCAACTCGACAGCGTCGGGCTGCGCCACTACTACCAGTCACAGATGCACGTCTACGGCGAGTTGGGCTATTACTCCATCATCCCGCCGATGAAGGAACAATACTTCAAGCAGCAGACCACCTGGCGCGACTCGCTCTTCGCCCAGATCGACCATCAGGACCAGGACTACCTGATGTACAGGATCCAGGAACTGACGGCGCGCGACCAGTATGTGGAAGCCCGTAAGATCAGTGACCAGTGGCTGAGCCGGCTGAATCCTGACAGCCGCGACTACGCCATTGCCTGCTATTACCGTTGGATGAGCAGCGACAACGATGACGACCGCAAATACTGGCTGGCACAGTCGGCCCTGAGCGATGTGAGCCACGCCGTGATGGACCAGGCCTCGCTCCTCTCCTTGGCAGAACTCCTGAATGCTGACGGCGACCTGGACCGTTCGTACCGCTATATCCGCTTCACATGGGACTGCAACAACCGCTTCAACACCCGTATGCGCTCTTGGCAGATCACGCCGATACTGAATGTGATCGAGAACAATTACCAGCAGGCTGTGGATCATAACACGAAGGTGCTCCGCATGTCGATTATCGTGGTGAGCATCCTTGCGCTGCTGGTGCTGGCAGCCCTCTTCTTCGTGCATCGCAGGAACAAGCAGTTGGCCAGTGCACGGAATGCCCTGAAGACCTCGAATGACGAACTGGCCTCGGCTAACAGCCTGCTCGCCACACAGAAAGACGAACTCGCCGCCCTTAATGGTCAATTGTCAATGGTCAATGGTCAATTAACTGAGAGCAACCGTGTGAAGGAGGAGTATATCGGACGGTTCATGAGCCTCTGCTCACAGTATATCGACAAACTCGACAACTACCGGAAGATGGTGAACAAAAAGATGAAGAACAAGGAACTCGACGACCTGTTCCAGATCTCCAAGTCTACGGAGTTGAAGGAGAAGGAGCTCGAAGAACTCTACGAGAACTTCGACACCGTGTTCCTCCATCTCTTCCCCAACTTCATCGACGACTTCAACGCCCTACTCTTGCCAGAGGTGCAGGTGCAGCCCAAGGAGAACCGTCTGACGACGGATATCCGCATCTTCGCCCTTATCCGTCTGGGCATCGAGGACTCCTCGAAGATCGCAGAGTTCCTGCATTACTCCGTGAACACGATCTATAATTACCGTGCCCGACTGAAGAACGGTGCCGTCGGTAACCGTGAGACCTTCGAGAAGCGGGTGAAGGAGTTGTAAGTTTTGTTTACAGTTTACAGTTTACAGATGATTACATATAGAACAGATTTTAAAACAGTTATATTATGAAGATTCAAATTTCAAGATTCAAATTTCACAATTCATCGATGAATCGTCTGCTCTTCGGCGCAGCATTCTTCACTCTTCACTCTTCACTCTTCACTCTTTTGGCTTCCGCCCAGCCGGCCATCCCTCGTGATGCCGCCTTGGAGGCAAAGGTAGAGAAGACCCTCGCCCGCATGACCCTCGACGAGAAGATCGGACAGATGCTTGAACTGAACCTCGACGTGATGGGTAAGATGACCGTCGAGAATGCTCAGGTAGACCGCGAGAAGGTGCGTTCTGTATTGCAGCAGTATGGCCGCTCTGACGCTGAGGTGAAAGAGATGCTGAAGATGACCGACCAAGAGATTATCGATAAGTTGGGCGCCTTCCCCGTGGATATCTACAAGGGCGACACCAAACGCGTGTGGCAACTCAACGAGACGATGCTCGACACGCTCATCTCCAAATGGAAGGTGGGATCGATCCTCAATGCCCCAGGCACCCGTGCCCCAAGCGTAGACCAGTGGCAGAAGTGGATCCGCCTGATTCAGGAGAAGTCGATGAAGTATCTCGGCATCCCCGACATCTACGGCCTCGACCACAACCACGGCGTCACCTACACCGCTGGCGGCACCCTCTTCCCCCAGCCCATCAACATGGGTGCCACATTCAATACCGAACTGGTGTTCAAAGGTGCGGAGATCACGGCCTATGAGAGCCGCGCCGCCAACTGTCCTTGGGTGTATAACCCCGTGGTGGACCTGAGCCGCGACCCCCGCTGGCCCCGTGTCTATGAGAGTTTCGGCGAGGATGCCATCGTGAACGCGAAGATGGTGGCTGCCGAGATCAGAGGCTATCAGGGCGACGACAACAACCACATCGACCGTTTCCACGTAGGTACCAGCACGAAGCACTACTTCGCCTACGGAGCCCCCTGGTCAGGTAAGGACCGCACGCCTGCCTACCTCTCGCAGCAGATGATCCGTGAGAAATACTTCGAGCCCTTCAAGGCCGCAGCCCTCGCAGGCACCCTGACGATGATGGTCAACTCCGCCTCGATCAACGGTGTGCCTGTGCATGCCAGTTACGAGTATCTGACGAAGTGGCTGAAGGAAGACCTGCAATGGGACGGATTCCTCGTGACCGACTGGGCCGACATCAACAACCTCTTCTCCCGCGAACACGTGGCCAAGGACAAGAAGGATGCCATCCGCATCGCCATCAATGCCGGTATCGACATGTCGATGGACCCCTACAGCGTCGAGTTCTGTATCCTGTTGAAGGAACTGGTCAACGAGGGCAAGGTGAAGATGTCGCGTATCGACGATGCTGTGCGCCGCATCCTCCGTGCCAAGTATCGCCTTGGCCTCTTCGATGAACCCAACACGGGTGGCAAGGGCTTCGAGAAGTTCGGCTGTGACGAGTTCGCCGCCGCCTCTTTGAAGGCCGCCGAAGAATCCATCGTCCTCCTCAAGAATGAAGGTAATCTCTTACCTCTTACCTCTCACCTCTCACCTCTCAAAAAGATCCTCCTCACTGGCCCCAACGCCAACCAGATGCGCTGCCTCCACGGTGGCTGGAGTTACACCTGGCAGGGCTCGAAGGCCGAAGACCTCTCAGAGAAGTACAACACCATCTACGAGGCCCTCTGCAATAAGTATGGCAAGGACAACATCATCCTCGAGCAGGGCGTGACCTACGATGAGAACAAAGCCTACTACGACGAGAACGAGCCTGAGATTGACAAAGCAGTAGCCGCCGCTGCCCAGGCCGACATCATCATCGCCTGCATCGGTGAGAACTCTTATACCGAGACCCCTGGCAACCTCACGGACCTCTGGCTCTCAGAGAACCAGCGCAACCTCGTGAAGGCCCTTGCCAAGACGGGCAAGCCCATCATCCTCGTGCTGAACGAAGGCCGTCCGCGCCTCATCGCCGACATCGAGCCCTTAGCCAAGGCTGTCGTGGATATCCTCATCCCTGGCAACTATGGTGGCGATGCCCTCGCCAACCTCCTCGCCGGCGATGCGAACTTCAGCGCCAAGATGCCTTACACCTATCCCCGTGAGATCAACTCGCTGAATACCTACGACTATAAGGTCTCTGAGGAAGTGGGAACGATGGCTGGCGCCTACAACTACGATGCCAAGGTCTCGCTGCAGTGGCCCTTCGGCTACGGTCTCAGTTATACCACCTACGAATACTCGAACCTGAAGGTGGACAAGGCCTCGTTTACGGCTGACGATATCCTGACTGTCACTGTCGATGTGAAGAATACCGGTTCGCGCGCTGGTAAGGAGGCCGTGCTGCTCTATTCCTCAGACCTCGTCGCCAGCATCGTGCCAGACAACAAGCGCCTGCGTGACTTCACGAAGATCGCCCTCGAGCCAGGCGAGACTAAGACCGTCACCTTCCAACTCCCAGCCAAGGCCCTCGCCTTCGTCGGAGCCGATGGCAAGTGGACGCTCGAAGAGGGTGACTTCCTTCTGAAAGTCGGCAACCAGCAGATCGGCACTGCCTGCACCAAGACGAAGGTCTGGGACACGCCGAATATCTGATGCTTTGGGACAGGCGTCTGGGGCTTCAGTCTGAAGATATGAGCCTCTTTGGCGTCATACCCTGGCGCCTGTCCCAATGGCTAATTTTAACCGGCTTTTGTCAAACATTCCCGCGCCTTTCAATTTTCAATTTTCCGCTCGGCTTTGCCGCTTGCTACCAAAGGGACGCAAGAATCTTCAATTTATTAAAGTGCCTTCCACCCTTTGTTCCGATGCCTCCTTTGCTTCGTTCCAACGCCTACTCTTATATAGTGCAAGGCATCAGCACGCCTCGTGCAAGGCATCAGCACGCCTCGTGCAAGGCATCCCGACTAACGGCAGCAGGTATTCCCGACACCCTCCCCCACACAAGCCAGGGCGGCACGTTGCGCGTTGCAGCGTTGCAGTCCATAATGAAGCCCTATTTATCCTCTATTTATACTTATATTTATATATATATAAATATATATATAAATATAAAATTTCTTTTAGACATTTAGCCCTATTAGATAAACAACTGCAACACTGCAACGCTGCGCGGAACTGCACAATTACTGATGTCTAGGAGGACATAAGGCTATTTCAATTATGTTAACATTAATATCTCTTTTGCTCATTTTCGGATAGAGGCCCCAATAATTATAATACACAAACATAGGCAAAACAATATCACCAGAAAAGAATAAATCAAGATAAGTTTTCCCGTCTCTTTCATAAAAGTCTTGTATTTCAAGATTCTGATAAACATTGTTTGATAATTTCTGCCCGATAATTAATGTATATGACTTAAAATCAATCGATGGCATTTGCTCCTTACCTGTATAGATTGCTTTAAAATCGTCATAACTATTTATGAAATAGCAAGTTTCAGAATTGTCAAGGAGGAACGCACTATTATTCTCACCCCATGACGTAAGTGGTAATTCCTTATTAAAGAAATCATAAAGATCATCAAAGTTACTTTTGTCTCCAGGAACTGGAATAATTTTGCCATCATCTCTACTGGAGGGCTCGGAAGTGTCGGAGGACTCGGGAGTCTTTGTAGTGATAACATCGTCATCGTCACTACTGCAAGCCGTCGTCACCATGCCAGCCATCAGCAGCACGACACTCATCGCAAATAACAAATTCTTTTTCATAACTACTAAACTTTTAAAATGATTAAACGCTTTCATTTGTAGACTTTCTACATAGATATAACTGAGAAAACCCAAAAGGTTGACGGGATTTTGCTATCTTTTAAGATACTTTAACGCTTACAGACATCGTTCGAGGACAGTCGACAGCACTGACGTTTGGATCTGCCGATCTTACCTTCATCAGGAACACACTTGGACCAGACGTGATAGTCCCAACGAACTGTCTGTCAGGACAATCTGTGATCTTCTTATCGGAGAGCCTGAATCAGAGCGTCAAGTTGCTGTTGGTTCATGCCGTGAGAGAGCAGATAGTCGCTGAACGCCTTGGCATAGTCAACGTTCGGCAGTTGTGCTTCGTCGCTGATGCCTGCATAATACATCAGGCACGGGTTGAGCCTCAGCGATACCAGCGTGTTGCATGCATCACGGTCTTTTTCCGGCGTGACGCTATAATAATTATAATAGGTGACCAGATAGTCGGCCACAATCTCCTCGTACGTCGCTCCGCACAGTCCTTCAAGCAGGGCGCACACATATCCTGTGCGGTCTTTTCCCTCCATGCAGTGCACGACATAGGGTGCGGGGCGCGACGGCAGTTCCTTCAGTGCTGCAATCAGCCGGTTGTTGTAATCTTCTGCCGTAGGGTCAGCCTTCAGCGGGCACAGTATCACGTTGCCTCCATCCCAGAGCGTACGGCTGAAGGAAGGCATGTCGTAGGACTGCATCATCTCTTCTGTGTCGGCGAGGTTGAGCACGGTCCCGACCTTGACGCTTTCCAGATATTCCGACACATAGTTGGCGCGGTTGTATAAGTTGGTGAATGGCGTCGAACAGCGGTATAGTACACCGTCTGCTATATGGCCGGCCTTCGCGGCACGGACATTGGCATACTCTGCGTCGGAGAGGTTGGGATAGTCGTTGCGGTCGTTGGTGTATTGCATGCTCATGGCCTTCTGAACGCCGAGACAACCACCCTTTTCCTTCATCCTGACGGTGACGCTGTGACCCTCCAGTCCTCTGAGTTCCTCGGGCAGTCCGGTGAGGCTGGCCGTGAAGCAGATGCTGGGATAACTGGGATAAGCCACGGTCAGGTATTCTCCACTGCGGGTGTAGTAGCCGTCGTAGTAAGGCACGACGAACGTCTGGTCGTCAAAGGTGATGCTGATGACGTCGCCGACTGTGAATCCGGCCTCCTCCATGTCTGCTTTCGTAAAATCGAACATGGCTCCGTCGTATTCGTTATACGTGGAGATGATGCCTTTCAGTACCGGCTCGTCGAAGGGTTCGACGGGATTGCCTTCGTTAGAGCAAGAGGTCGCTAAGGTCAGTACACTTACAAGAACGAACAGGAAGGCCGACTTCCAACGGGTCTGTGATGATGCAGAAGGGTTTAAACTTCTGGATTGAAAATATAACATAGCCTAAGTCTTTGTCTCTTTTTTGGTGCAAAGATAAGAATAATCATTGAAATTAGTTGCATTTTATTTTGCATTTCGCCCGATTTGCACTATCTTTGGCTTTGCCGAAGTTACTCACGTTCGAAAAATTCCAAAATCTTTTGGCTTTTTACTCACTTATTCGTAACTTTGCACCCAAATTCAGAAAATACGTATTTAAGGAATGGAAAACAAGACTTTCAAGCGCACGACGGTGACGTCGGCGCTGCCTTATGCCAACGGCGGCGTGCATATCGGCCATCTGGCTGGTGTGTATGTGCCTGCTGATATCTATGTGCGCTATCTGAGACTGAAGAAGCGCGAGGTGCTGTTCATCGGAGGTTCGGATGAGCACGGTGTACCCATCACCGTCCGTGCCCGTAAGGAGGGCATCACGCCACAGGACGTGGTGGACCGCTATCATAAGATGATCAAGGACTCGTTCGAGGAGTTCGGCATCTCGTTCGACATCTATAGCCGTACGACCTCGGAGACGCACCATAAGTTTGCCGCCGACTGGTTCCGCAAACTCTACGACGAGGGCAAACTGACGGAGGAGACCACCGCCCAACTCTACGACGAGGAGGCCAAGCAGTTCCTCGCAGACCGTTATGTGACGGGCGAGTGCCCCTACTGCCACAACGAGGGCGCCTATGGCGACCAGTGCGAGAAGTGCGGACGTGACCTCTCGCCTACGGAACTCATCAATCCGAAGTCGACCATCTCTGGCTCTACCCCCGTGATGAAGGAGACGAAGAACTGGTATCTGCCGCTGAACGAGTATCAGGACTGGCTGAAGCAGTGGATCCTCGAGGAGCACAAGGAGTGGCGTCCGAATGTCTACGGACAGTGTAAGTCTTGGCTCGATATGGACCTGCAGCCCCGTGCGATGACCCGTGACCTCGACTGGGGTATCCCCGTGCCCATCGAGGGTGCCGACGGCAAGGTGCTCTATGTGTGGTTCGATGCACCCATCGGCTATGTATCGAACACCGTCGAGTTGTGCGCCAAGGAGCCTGAGAAATGGGGCAACTGGGAGAAGTGGTGGCAGGATGAGGACACCCGTCTGGTGCACTTCATCGGCAAGGACAACATCGTGTTCCACTGCATCATCTTCCCCGTGATGATGAAGGCTCACGGCAAATTTATCATGCCTGACAACGTGCCTGCCAACGAGTTCCTGAATCTCGAGAACGACAAGATCTCGACCTCGCGTAACTGGGCCGTATGGCTCCACGAGTATCTGGTGGATATGCCTGGCAAACAGGATGTGCTGCGCTACGTGCTCACTGCTAATGCCCCTGAGACGAAGGACAACAACTTCACTTGGAAGGACTTCCAGGATCGTAATAACAACGAACTAGTGGCGGTGTATGGCAACTTCGTGAACCGCGCCCTACAGTTGACCAAGAAGTACTGGAACGGAGTGGTTCCCGCTTGCGGCGAGTGGCTTGACGTTGACCGTCAAGCAATTGAAGAATTTAAAAATGTAAAAACTAAAATTGAAGAGCTGCTGGAGCAGTTCAAGTTCCGCGATGCCCAGTTCGAGGCGATGAACCTCGCCCGCATCGGCAACCGCTATATCACCGAGTGTGAGCCGTGGAAGGTGTGGAAGACTGATCCCAAGCGTTGTGAGACTATTCTCAACATCTGTTTGCAGTTGACGGCTAACCTCGCCATCGCCTTCGAGCCGTTCCTGCCGTTCTCGAGCAAGAAACTCCGCGAGATGCTCAATATTGACTCGTTCGAGTGGGAGCAACTGGGTAGCACAGACCTCCTGAAGGCTGGCCACCAGTTGGGTGAACCTGCCCTGCTCTTCGAGAAGATTGAGGACGAGGTGATCCAGAAGCAGCTCGATAAGCTCGAGGCTACCAAGAAGGCCAACGAGGCTGCCAACTATAAGGCTGCGCCCATCAAGGATACCGTCTCGTTCGAGGACTTTGAGAAACTCGACATTCGCGTCGGGCTGGTGAAGGACTGCCAGAAGGTGAAGAAATCGAAGAAACTGCTGCAGTTCACTATCGACGACGGCTCAGGCACAGACCGTACTATCTGCTCAGGTATCGCTGCCTTCTATGAGAACCCCGAGGAACTCATCGGCAAGCGCATCCTCTTCGTGGCCAACTTCGCCCCCCGTCAGATGATGGGCATCGAGAGCCAGGGTATGATCCTCTCTGCCGTCGACGCAGACGAGAGCCTCAGCGTGGTGACGACAACCAAAGATGTAAAACCTGGCAGTCAGGTGGGCTGAGAGGTCTGCTGACAGGCAGCCTACTCGATACTGAGAATCAGGCGACGGTAGGCTACCAGACGGAAAGGTCCGTCATCGTGTACCTCACAGATGACATGCAGAGTCTGCCCCTTGGCATCCGCAGGAATATGAATCGTGGCTATCGGCTGGTCTGGCTGGCTGATAGCCACTTTTGTTGTGCCTATCTCAGGCTGCAGCCACCAGAGGAACGCCAGACGGTCGCCATCAGGGTCTGAAGAGTCTGAGGCATCGAGGGTGAGGGTGTCACCAGCCTTCACCTTCATATTAACAGGAGATAGAGTCTTTTGCTTATCCTTCACATCCGAGGCCAGACGAATCTGGGGATTATGGTTGCCCTGGCCTTCGGCAGCCCATTGCATACGGGCCGTAAAGTCGTTCAGTTCATCAGGGTAGAAACGCATCTTATAGCCTATGCTGATGCTACGAACAGGCTCCTGCCAACTGGTCCAGGCCGTGGTCAGCGAGTCGGCGCACAGCCCCCTCTCGTGGTAGCCCGCCCATCCTGCCTGACGGGGATCTTCCGGATCGTTGAGCCCATTGGGCATCAGATAGAGGAAACTGGGCGTATCGCCCTCGACACCCCACTTGTAGTCAGGATACTCCCTGCCCAGGGCTCCCTTGCCCTGGATGAGCGCCTGATGCTGCGGCCAGTAACGCTTGCCCAGTTCGCACTGCGCCTGCCACGTTCCTTCGTCCCAGACGAACAGAAGGTCACGGTTAAAGTCCTTCCGCAGCCATTGGTGGGAACTGTAGGCACGATCCATACGTCTATTATACTGCATGTCCTGGTCAGTGATGGTATAGATGCGGAACTTATTTACGAAACGCTTCAGGGCCTCAGCCGATCTTGTCTGCTTCACGCGCCAGACAGCCTGCGCCAGGGTGTTCGCACCACCCCAGGCAGCAACATAGATGGGACGGTCGTCAGCCTCGTCGGCCAGTCGGATGAGCAATTCACTGCCAGGCGAGTCGTTGCCCTCGCCGATCACCTTGATGCCCCCTCGCTGACTGCCCATCACGGCACGACCTTTCAGATAGTCGGCACTAGGCCAATAGCCCAACTGCTGAACGCCGTTCTCCTCTTCAAGCGGCAGGAACGACGGTTGGGCAGAGCGCCTCATCAGGTTTGGTACATCCTTCCTATAGGCCTCGATGACGCGCTGCAGATAAACCGCCCACTCCACAGGGTAAGGGTCGCAGTTCCACCCGACGGTAGTGATCAGCGCCTCTATCTCATACTGGTCGGCATAAGCCATCAGCCTCACCATCGACTCCATATCGTCGGGTTCGACATCTGCAGGGGCTATGTCGGTACACACTACGAGGCGAGGTTTCAGGCCCGCCTCTCCCTTCGCCTGTCCCATCGTGGCGACAAGCAACAACAAAAACGTCGATACGACGCTGACTACTCGGAATGCTTTTACCATATTCTAAACTGTATTTGCCGACAAAGGTACAAAGAAAATATGACATTTCTTTTGTTTATTGCATGAAATCATGTATCTTTGCCACCGAAATGAGTCTGATAGATATCATCCTCTTGGCTGTGGCACTGGCGATGGACTGCCTGACGGTTTCGATCGTCAGCGGGGTCTTGGTGTTTACAGTTGACAGTTTAAGTTCTTGCGTCCCTGCGGTAGCAAGCGGCAAAGCCGAGCGTACAGATGATTACATTAATGGTTCAGAAGGGCTTGCCAGCAAATCAACTGTAAACAGTCAACTGTCAACTGTAAACTTAAGAATGGCTTTCTTCTTCGGGCTGTTCCAGGCAATGATGCCGTTGATAGGTTGGCTGGGCATCAGCCACTTCCAGACCTATATGGAGGCCTATGACCACTGGATTGCCTTCGGGCTCCTGGCTTTCATTGGCGGCCGGATGGTGTGGGAGAGCCTGCATCCCGAGGAGGAACAGCATTTCAATCCCCGTCGACTGCGCACCCAGTTGCTGCTGGCCGTTGCCACCAGCATCGATGCCCTCGCCGTCGGCATCTCCTTTGCCTGCATTGGCTATACATCTGTGGGGCAACTTACGCTGCCACTTATCATCATCGGAGCGGTGTCGTTCCTTTTCAGTCTCATCGGCTATCAGGTGGGGGCCCGCTTCGGCAAAAGCGCCTCCCAGCGTTTGAAACCTGAACTGCTGGGAGGCGTTATCCTGATACTGATAGGTGTGAAGATCCTTGCGTCACACTTGCTCGCAGAGACTATCTGACCAGCCTCACCTCATAGATCTCACCGATCTGACGGTGGGGCTTGGCCACGAACTTCACCCGTACCTGCTTCTTACCCTTCAGCGCCTCCTCGGGCACAGGGTAGGTCTCGTACTTGAACTCTGAGATACGATACTTACCCGTATTGTTGACGGAGGTCACCAGCACGTCGTCGACGAAGATGTCAAACTCATGACTCTTCCACTCGCCCACACCCCAGTATTTCAGGCGCAGGCTGAGGTTGGTCTGTCCACCCGTCTGCATCAGATAACTGAAGTAGTGGCCGTTGCTGGCGTCACGGTAGAACACGTCGTTGGAGTTGCCCACAAACGAGTCATCCGTCTCCATAAAATGGTCTGACTCTGGCTGTTGCTCACCTGGTTGCACCTTGTCCACTGTACGATCCTCCAATGCCTGACGCTCCTGCTCCTGTTTGGCCAGGTTGTCGAGGTAGCCTTGATAGTTGTCCTCCGAGAGGGCGAGCCAGTACATCATGTAACGGCTGTCGTGGAGTTCGAAGAAAGGCATCAGTTCGTTGCGAATCTCGTTGACCATCTTGGTAGAGAGTGTGAAATGTAACGGCTTGCCGGCTACAGGCTGCAACTGGTTGGCGATGTCCTCTATATTATTATTAATAAGGATAGGTGCCTGATCGGTAGGCAGTTTCTTACCTACGGCCAACTGCCCGAAACGGCTGTCGTCGGCTATCAGCATGGCGAGGTCCTCTGTGCCAGTCTTCATGGCCAGCATAATGGGACCGTGCATCAAGGCAATGTACTGCGGCAGGTTGGGCATATACTTCACATAGTTATACATCGGGAAGTTGATCTCCACGACATCACCCTTCTTCCACTGGCGGTCGATGGTGACATACGACGAGGGACCTGTGACGATGGCGACGGGCTGGCCATTCACCTTCACAGCAAACTGTCCCGGCTTCACCCAACCCGGATAGCGGACGTTGAGCGCGAACTTGCCCTTGCCCTCAGCAATGGTTATCTTACTGGTCTCGGCATAGGGGAAACCGGTCTCCTGACGAATAGTGACACCTTTCGCCTTCCAGTTCAATTCAGAAGCCACGAAAAGGTTCACATACAAAGCATTACCCACATGGGTATAGATAAACTGACCATACTTGCCGTGGTTCTCCATACCCGTTCCCACACAGCACCACATGGCCTCGTTGGGAGCCGAGTAGTTGCGATAATGACGCGGACGGGCGGAGGTGAAGTAGACATAGCCGCCATGCTCGGGGTGCTGGGTAGAGAGGATGTGGTTGAAGGTAGCCAGTTCGTAGTAGTCGGCGAAGCGTGCCTCCGGATTACGGCGGTGCAACTCCTCAGAGAGTTTCAGCATGTTGTTCGTGTTACAACTCTCCGGACCGTCGATATCATTGACAAAATCCTTGCAGGCCTCCTTGCTGGGGAAGTGCTCACGACGGCTGTTGCCACCAAAGGCCAGCGAACGCTCACCCGTGACGATGTCCCAGAAGTAGATACCGGCATTGTGGTAGGCCTCATCGCCCGAGAGTTCGGCGATACGCTCGAACCCCACCACCTTCGGCACCTGCGTGTTGGCATGCATATTGTCGAGACAGTCCTGTCGCTGTGAGAGGGGATTCAGCAGTCTGCGGTGCGAGAAGCGCTTGGCCACATCGAGGTACTTCTTGTCGCCCGTGATGGCATAGGCATCAGCCAGCACCTCGTTCATGCCACCGTGCTCCGTATCGAGCGCCCGTTCCATCTGCTGGTCCGTGAGTCCTGCCGTCAGGTTGATGGCCCAGTCGCACAGGCCGAGGAAGAGTGACTTCGCCTGTTCGTTGCCGCAATAGACCCAAGCATCGCGCAGACCGGCATAGATCTTATGGACATTATAAAAAGGTACCCACGAACCGAAGTAGGCCTTGAAGTCGCCCTGTTTGAAGGTAGACCAGACACGGTCGCTATTCGGCACACCACCGATGTAGCCTTTGCCCCATGAGGGATGGTTCTTGGCATTGGCATCGGCACAGGCCTGCAACTCGCTGATCCAGTATTCCATGCGCTCCTGGCACTCTTTGCTGCCCGTAGCGGCGTTGATGGCCAAGGCGGTCAGATAGTGACCGCCCACATGGCCGTCCAGTCCTGCCCAGTTAGGATACAACTCGCCCTTCGGGGTGAGGCCGGCCTCCTTCAGGAAAGGTGCCAGCAGGCGGTCGTTGTCGTACTGCAACAGTACCTTGATGTTCAGGTCGCGGGCATGTTTCAGCGGACCGTCGAGCAATGTGACGTCACCAAGTGGGAACTCGTCGGCATAGAGCCGGTCCTGTGCCTGAATGCTGCCTGCGCAGAGGAACAGCATCAGGAGAGGAAAAAGTCTGATTCTTTTATGCATGATTTTGAGATATTGATAATTCTGGCACAAAGATACAAACAATCGCCGACATATCAAAGCGATTTGAGAGATTTTTGAAAAAACAAAGAAGGAGTAACAGATACCTTAAGGCACTTTCCGGGTGCTTTCCCTCACTTCCAACCGTGCATTGGCGGTAATGTGGCAGACCACGTCATGGCCGTTCATCTGATCTTGCAGCAACTTGAAGACTTTCGTGCCAAACTCTTTCGGGCTGTGTCTTACAAACGTTATCCGGGGAGTTGCCATCTCCGACACCCAGTCGCTCATGAAGCCGATAATCGACAAATCCTCTGGCACACGCAATCCCTTGCTGACAACAGCCTGGATGGACGAGACGGCTAACAATCCGTGAACAGCAACGATGGCATCAGGCGGTTCAGGCAGGCTCAGCAGTTCCAGTGTGTCAGACAGACCAGAGTTGAAATTGAGAGAACTGCACTTCACCAATTCTTTCCTGACAGGGATGCCCCGTTCGTGCAAGGCCTCGATATAGCCATGCTTGCGGTCTGTAGTCTGTTTGAGCAGGTTAGGTCCCCCTAAGAAAGCAATGCGCCGGGCCCCGCCGTCAATCAGATGAAGCGTGGCCTGTCGGGCGAGTTGCTCATCATTGATGGCAACAGATGAGATATCGATGTCTGCCGTCCGGTCGAACAGGACCAAAGGTATGTGATTCCGCTTCAGCCGTTCCAGGTGGGTAAAATCCGTCGTTTCCTGAGACAGGCTGAGGATGACGCCTTCAACGTGCATGCTTTCGAGAAGTTCCACACACTCCACCTCACCAGCATAACTGTCGTCTGAGTCCATGATGATACACAGCAGTCCCGCCTTTCTGGCTTCTGCCTCCACCCGCTTCACAAAGTGAGCATAGGGGCTGAACGACACGTCGGGCACCACAATGCCGATGGTGCGGGTGGTGTCGAAGCGAAGACTGATGGCAAAGGGGTTCGGGCGATAACACTGTTCCTGGGCCAACCGCTCTATCTTCTCCCTCAAAGCAGCACTCACGCCGCTTTGGCCTCTCAATGCCCGTGATACCGTGGAAACATTGATTCCGAGGATCTTGGCGATGTCGCGCTGTGATATACGTTTCTTCAAGTTTTGAACGTTTTGGGATAATAATTGCAAAATTAGTGGATTCTGTCTCAATAAAACGCATCATATATATGATTTATTACGCAACGCGTTGCGCTTGGCACAATAATAAAAACCGTCTGACTCCATCAAGCAGACGGTTCTTTCACATTTATATTGAATTTTTGTGTGGTTGTCCCGGCGAGAGATAAGACAGGTACGATATCTACTGCCATTCCAACAATGCAAAGGAACGGCAAAATATCTGAATACGCAACACTTTTTCGCAAAAAACAGCCGCAACGCTTTGCGCTTTTCTAAAAATAACTTACCATTGAACGATACTCGATGGTATTTACGCTTGAAAATACAAAGAAACTTCATGATTTCTTTGGTATTCTGCCCGCTTAATCGTACCTTTGCAGCAGAAAGCATTGATTTAAACAGTCATGAATCGTCAAGAGATAACCTTTGATACGTTTGTTCGCGGCCTGTTGGCAGTGATCATTGTCGTCGGCATCGTCATGCTGCTCAATAGGCTGAGTGGGGTGCTGACACCCTTCTTCCTGGCATGGCTCATCTCCTACCTGTTGTTCCCGATGGTCAAGTTCTTCCAGTTCCGTTGCCGGATGAAGTACCGCATCCTCGGCATCCTGTGCTCTTTCATCGTCGTGGGTGGCGTGCTGACGGGGCTTTCCTTCCTTGTCATACCACCGATGATTGAAGAGAGTGTCCATGTCAAGAACCTGCTGGTAGACTATCTCTCCCAGTCTGAGACGCTCAGCAACATCCCCAACATCCTTCAGAAGTTTCTGCGTGAGCATCTGACCATCGACGAGATCAAAGGCATCGTGACCCAGACAGGCTTCCTCGAAGGTATCAAGTCGGCTGTGCCTAAGGTGTGGGAATTCATCATGCAGTCTATCAGCGTCGTGTCGGGTGTTTTCTCCCTGACGATGGTGTTCCTCTACACTCTCTTCATCCTGCTCGACTACGAGAAGATCTGCAACGACTGGCCTAACCTGCTGCCCGTCAAGTATCGCCATTTTGCCATCCAGTTGATGAGCGACATCGAGGTTGGCATGAACAAGTATTTCCGTGGTCAGGGCATCGTGGCGCTTTGTGTCGGCATCCTCTTCAGCATAGGTTTTGTCATCATCGACTTCCCGATGGCCATCGGCCTCGGCCTGTTCATCGGCCTACTGAACATGGTACCCTACCTCCAACTTGTCGGTTTCATCCCAACCATCCTTCTGGCCATTGTCAAAGCGGCCGAGACCGGCGAGAACTTCTGGGCCATCATGCTCATGGCACTCATTGTGTTTGCCGTGGTGCAAACCATCCAGGATACGTTCCTCACACCGAAGATCATGGGCAAGGTGACGGGCCTGAACTCGGCCATCATCCTCCTATCGCTGTCGATATGGGGTTCATTATTAGGCGTACTGGGCATGATCATCGCCCTGCCGATGACGACACTGCTGCTGACATATTATCAGCGATATATCATCAATAAGAATTCAAATACTCATTAAGGGCTTCGACGAGACGGTCGTCTTCTTCCGGTGTGCGGGCAGTCACCCTGAAACAATGATTGTCGAGACTACGGAAGTTGGAGGCATCCCGAATCAGGATGCCGTAATGGTCGATGAGCCATTTCTTCAGGTCGTGGGTGCCGCTATGATCGATGTTCACCAGCATGAAGTGCGTCGCCGTGTCCATCACCAGCAGTCCGTCGATGGCCGACAGTTGTTGGCGCAGGCGCTGGGCCTCTGCCAGATAGTCAGGGAGGTCGGGTACCATCTTCGGATCATGCTCCAACAGGTATTTGCCCGCCTCGATGGCGACGGCATTGACGGTCCAGGGCTGACGGATCTGCCGCAGGCGGTCGATGATGATGGGTGAACTGAAGATAAACCCTAATCGCAGGCCGGGGATACAGTATTTCTTCGAGAGCGAGTGGACAAGCATGACATTATAGCAGTCGGTCAGATCGTGAGGCTTGAGCATCGGACTGAGCGTATAGTCCTCATACGACTGGTCGACGACATAGAGGTAGCGCGGGTTCTGGCGGATGACGTGATTGATGAGTTGCTTGTTCACCACATTGCCCGTCGGATTATTGGGATTGCAAAGCCAGTAGAGGCGGTCTTCTGGCAGAATCTCGAGTTCATCGTCAGTATTATACGACAGCAGGTGATTATAGATCTTACAGGCATCCTCGTATTCCGTAAAGGTCGGCTGCGGGATGATGGATGCCCATCCGCTATAGAGTTGTGCGATGAGGTAGATAGCCTCCGTAGCACCATTGGTGACCATAATGGTCTCCTCTGGTACGCCGAATTTCTCGGCCAGCATCCTCTCCAGCCCGACGGCCTCCGGCTCAGGATAATGGCCCACGATGCCGAAGCGGCTTGCCAAGTGTGCCTGCAACCCCGACAGGTCAGCGCCGAAATAGATGTTGGAACTGAAGTCCATCTTGATTTGTGCGCCATAACGATAGGCGTCGTCACCGTGTCCGAATATCATAGATTTTAAAATTTGAAGTTTAAACTTTGATATTTATGATTACTTCTTTACCCTGATGGTGAGCGTCTCCTTGTCGAAGGCGATGTTCTCCCGTTCGATGAACCGCCCGAGGTCGCCACTTGCCGCCAATGCCTCAGGCGAGCCGATAGTCATAGGACTCATGTCTCCTTCCTCTGCTTTCCTCATCAGCCAGATGGTGTCAGCCAACTGGAGGGCCAGTTCCACGTCGTGGGTAGAGAGGAAGATGGTCTTCTGCGCCTGACGGCTGATGCTACGGAGCAATAGCAGCACCTCCACCTTGCTGGGATAGTCGAGGAAGGCCGTTGGCTCATCGAGAAAGATGACGGGCGTCTGCTGGGCCAGCGCCTTGGCAATCATCACCTTCTGCCGCTCGCCGTCGCTGAGGGTGTGAATAGGCCGGCGGGTAAGGCTCTTGACACCCACCATCTCAATGGCCTCATCCACGATGCGGAGGTCTTCCTCGGAGTAGGTCCCCCAAAAGCCTGTATAGGGTGATCGCCCCAGCGATACCAATTCCCTGACGGACATATTCCTCACGTCGGGCTTCTCCGTCAGCACCACCCCAATCAGTTTGCTCAGGTCCTTGTCCGACAGAGAGGCTATTTCTTTTGTGTAAAACAAAATCTCCCCTCTGATAGCAGGCTGAAAGGCAGAGAGTGTGCGCAACAAGGTCGACTTACCCACACCGTTGGCACCCAGCAGACACGTCAACTCACCGCTGCGTATGCTGCCGCTGATACCCTCGGCCACCGTCTTGACGCTATGCTTTGTCTGGTAACCGATGCTCAGGTCCTTCAGTTGAATCGTTTCGTTATTCATCGCTGCAAAGATACAACTTTTTAGGAAAGAAATGAGAATAATGACCAAAAATTTATACTAAAGATGACAAGAAACAATGTTTTATTCTAATTTCTGGCATAATTATTCTAATTATTCCAATTTCTTTCCTAACTTTCTGCCTTCCATACCCCTATAGGAGGCATCCCTTACTTATCCCCCACTCAACAAGTAGTGGGCATTCGTAAAAAAACCGAAAGTCTGGAACTTTCGGCTAAATATTATAAAAACACTTCTCGCTTGATCACTTCCAAGGATTTTCGTAACAGACAGGACCGTTCTCGAGTTTCTGGCACACGATCTCAATCTCCTCAAAGTGCTGCTGGCCGTCCTCCCACTTCTCGACGTAGTTGATGCAGTAGCAATTGGTGCCTTTCAACTCCTTCATGGCTGCACCGTCGACGGTATTCACGAACTTCACGGAGAAGTCCTTCGGGCTCGTCGGGTCGAGCATCCACTGGATCAACTGGTTGTTGCCGTCGTTCATGGCCTTTACACGAATACTCACTCTGCCGCCACGGGGAATACCGGCTATCTGTCCTTCACGATCGGTAGCCTGATCGAACTTGTAGTCTACCATCATCACTTCACGCGGTTCGAAATCCTTAATCTCCAATACTACTGGTGTTACATTCTCTGCCATATCTTGTTTCCTTTCTA
>JAEEGH010007983.1_pt1 | contig 25212 bp, 16 predicted proteins | sample 9134181 | NCBI WGS metagenome assembly JAEEGH01 (sample SAMN16246544, study PRJNA631951) | gut metagenome | biome: gut microbiome; feature: rumen; material: DP-attached | host: Bos | place: Iran: Karaj | collected 2018-10
CCAGTTGTGACGATATGCTTGACTATGAGGATGGTGCCAGCACCGCTGTGGGTAAGCTTGACAACCCCAGCGATACGGCCACTTATGTGTTGGGTATTATCTCCAAGATGCAGGCATTGGGCGTGCGCACCAACATCCTCGGTGAGGTGCGCGGCGACCTGGTGGAAGTGTTGAGCAACGCTACTTCTGACATGAAGAATATCGCCAACTTCGATTTCTCAGACAAGACGGCACTCAACAACAACCGCTTCAACCAGCCCAGTGACTATTATGCAGTCATCAACAACTGCAACACCTTCCTGCGCTATGTGGACACTCAGAAGGAGACCACGCAGCCGAACGGTTTGGATGAGAACGGCAACATCAAGTACCGGAAACTCTTCGAAAGGGAGTATGCCGTTGTGAAGTTTATCCGTGCATGGGTATATCTTCAGTTGGCGATTAACTACGGTGAGAACATTCCGTTCCAGACAGAGCCCGTGCTGACCATCAGCGAGGCGATGGAAAATCCCAACCGCAAGAACATGGTTGAAATCATTGACTGGTTCCTCAATAACGACAATTTGGAAGAGTGCCGTGATATCATTGACGAACAGGGTTATCCCCACTGGTCGCAAGGCGCCGGTTCTTTCATCGCAAGCTGTCACTACATGAACCTGTTCTTCCCCGGTGACGTGGTCATCGGTGACCTTTACTTGTGGCGCGCCGTGCTCAATAAGAGTAAGGACGATGCTTTGAATGCCGCCCGCCACTACTACCACTACCTGAGTACCCGCAACAAGAACGCAGGCTATATGGTCTACACCGGTTGGGAAGGGGTAAGTTGGAACTTCGATAACGGTGCTTATGATGCAGTTAATGACACCTATAATCCGACTGGATTCACAACGACCACGTCACATCCCGGCGGCATGATCGGTTCGCAGAGTACATATAACTTCGAGAACGAAGTGGTCAGCGTGCTTTTGATGGATACTGCAAGCTCCGAGGGTAACTACAACATGCTGAATAAGTACTACACCTCCAACTATGACGGTGCGTTCGAGCCGGCATGCATCAAACCCAGTAACCGCCTGAAAGAACTTTCGGACACCACTACTTATTGCGGTGGCTACACCACCTTAAATAATAGGGAAGAAGGCGACACCATTTTCTCCAAGGACAAGAACGGTAAAGAAACCATTGTCTTCTCTGAGGAATTCAGAACACAACATGCAACCGGTGATTTGCGTTACCCGATTTTCATCAATGAAGACGCTCAGATTTATGATGAGGATGAAGGTCAAGTGTCCACCATTCGCAACTCAAAACACACGGATGGCAATGCCAAGCACGTGACGGTGTATCGTTTGACGGAAGTATTCCTGAAGCTTGCGGAGGCTATGAACTATGCCGGTTATCCCCACTATGCCAATGCGATCCTTTCGTTCGGCGTGAACGATGAGACAATGGATGCATGGATATTGCCGAACTCGGACGTTAGCGCAGAGAGTCTGCTCAAGCAGTTCTCTTGGGATGAGCAGTATTATGTGACGCCCGTTGAGTTGTCGGCCGACACCATGAGAATCCTGGACGATGACGCATTGAGAACGAAGTACAGGAACAACTCCGATGCTCGTGGTTTTAATCTCGGTGTTCACTTCCGCGGCAGTGGCAGTGTGCAGTGGAACGACCGCTATTATCAGCTCACCAACCTGGAGAGCATCACTCCGGCGCCTCCTGCTCCCACGGGCAGTGACGGTAAGGTGCACAAGTTTAGGCCCACCCCCGTACCTATGCCTACCAAGCCTGTTAAGCCTTCTCCCGGTGTAGACCCAGAGTCAATAACATTGCTCCTCTATCCGTTTAACCCCGCTCATCCCGATGATCCGACGACGGCCAATGTTGACGAGGTGACGGATGTCACGGTGGATAACATTTATCCGGAAGATGAGTGTAAGACTTTGTGGAAGAACTACTATCTGAAGGTGTACAACAACAGAACGGCAACGTCGAAGACCAACACGAAATGGACCAATTTGTCCAGAAATCCTTATCTGAAGAGCGTTGAACATAGGTCCAATGGCACGTTCTATCCCTTCAACCCTTTGTACGATCCTGCAACAACGACGGAGGAGAACTATAATGACACGACGGATGTCCTGAACATTGATAATGTGTTTGCCGAGGCTGAGGTTAAAGCCAAGTGGTTGGAATATTACCAGAATTGCCCCAGTGTGACCGACGCTCAGGCCGAGATGGAAGCTAAATGGGAGCATCTGTCGGCTTATCCTTACGCAAAGGAGGCCAAGTTGATTGCTATTTATAACGGTGAATGGGTTTTCTATCAGAATGATCTGTTAAATTATAACATCAGACTGGAACAGTACGAACAGTATCTGGAGAACCTTGACGCTTACGAACGATATCGTGAGTATCTCGTGACCACCTATAAGGATTGGAAGCACCAGACACGTGCCCAGTGTTTGGAGCAGGACCAGCAGATGGTCGCCAAGATGGTGCTCGATGAGCAGGCCCTTGAGTTTGCCTACGAGGGTAAGCGCTTCTACGACCTGATGCGCTACGCCTTCTGGAAGGGCGGCGGCTTCGCTTCGCCCGACACGAAGACTATGGTAGACGCCATCGGCACGCGTAACAACTACAACTACCATTCAGACAAGTACAACCGAACCATCACAAGAGGTTCCGGAGTAGTAGGAGATCTCAGTAACTACAAGAACTGGTTCCTGCGATTCTGGCCTTCGGACGAGGTGGGTGTCGGTCCTAAGGAATAAATTTCAACACAATCAAAGGAGTTGGTCGAGGCCAACTCCTTTTTACGGATTTAAGAATGAGCAAAAAATTCGCAGAGCACAGTAAGTTAGACCTTTCCCAAGTCGGAAAGGAAGTCTTGAAGCAATGGGACGAAGAGGATGTCTTCCATAAATCCTTTACCGAAAGGGAAGGCTGTCCTTCATTTATCTTCTTTGAGGGTCCTCCATCGGCTAACGGACATCCCGGTATTCATCATGTGCTGGCACGCAGTCTTAAGGACACCTTCTGCCGTTTCAAGACGATGAAGGGCTACCAGGTAGGTCGCAAGGCCGGATGGGATACACACGGACTTCCCGTGGAACTCGGTGTGGAGAAGGAACTGGGCATCACCAAGGAGGATATCGGCAAGACCATTTCCATTGAAGAGTACAACGACAAATGCCGCAAAAACGTGATGATGTTCACCTCGGAGTGGACCGATCTCTCCCATAGGATGGGTTACTGGGTGGATATGGAACATCCCTACATCACCTATGACAACAAGTATATTGAGTCGTTGTGGTGGCTCCTGAAGCAACTCTACGAAAAGAATTTGCTCTATAAGGGCTACACTATTCAGCCCTATTCTCCTGCCGCCGGCACGGGACTTTCCAGCCATGAGTTGAATCAGCCCGGTTGTTACCGTGATGTGAAAGACACGACGGTGACGGCACAGTTTGCCGTGACGTCGGAGCTGAACGGTTTGACGGACATGTGCGGCGGACTGCCGGTTTATATCCTGGCTTGGACGACAACCCCTTGGACTCTGCCTTCCAATACGGCATTGTGTGTCGGCCCGAAGATTGACTATGTGGCTGTGAAAGGTAAGAATCCCTACAGCGAGGAGACTGCCGTCTATGTAGTTGCAGAGGCTAGGCTCTCGTCATATTTCCAAGCAGGGGAGGGCGAGACGCTTGAGATTCTTTGGAAAGGCAAGGGCACAGATTTGGTCGGCCTTCGTTACCGCCAGCTGATGCCTTGGATCAAACCCTCTGAGCTGGTTGACGGCAAATGCGTGGACAAGAGTGCAGAGGCATTCCGCGTGATTCCCGGCGACTATGTGACGACCGAAGACGGTACGGGCATTGTGCACATTGCTCCGACTTTCGGTGCGGACGATGCCAAGGTGGCCAAGGATGCCGGCATTCCGAGCCTGTTCGTTATGGATAAGGCCGGCGATACCCGTCCGATGGTGGATTTTCAGGGCAAGTATTTCCTGCCGGAGGACATGAATGCGGAATTCTACAACAGCCTTGTTGACAAGGACGCTTATGCCAAACATCAGGGCGCTTACGTCAAAAATGCCTATGACCCCAAGTACAATCAAGGCGGTCGCTACGATGAAAAGGCTGCTCAGAAGGATATGGACCTGAATGTCATCCTTTGCATTGAGATGAAAGATGAGGGGACGGCATTTAAAATTGAGAAGCATGTGCACAACTATCCCCATTGCTGGCGCACGGACAAGCCCGTGCTTTACTATCCGTTGGATTCCTGGTTCATCCGTTCCACGGCAGCCAAAGAGCGCATGATTGAGCTCAACAAGACAATCCTCTGGAAGCCCGAAGCTACCGGAACTGGTCGTTTCGGTAAATGGCTGGAGAATCTGAACGACTGGAATCTCTCGCGTTCGCGCTATTGGGGCACACCGTTGCCCATTTGGCGCAATAGGGAGACTCGTGAAGAAATCTGCATCGGCAGTGTAGAGGAACTTTACAATGAAATAGAGAGAGCCGTTAAGGCCGGCGTGATGACCTCCAACCCTCTTAAGGAGAAAGGTTTTGTTCCCGGGGATATGTCGCAGGAGAACTATGACCGTATTGACCTTCACCGCCCCTATGTGGATGAAATTAAACTGGTAGGAGAGAGTGGTGCCGTGCTGACACGTGAACTCGACCTGATTGACGTGTGGTTCGACTCCGGTGCCATGCCTTATGCTCAGATTCACTATCCTTTCGAAAATAAGGAGTTGCTCGACAGCGGTCGTTGCTATCCCGCCGACTTTATTGCCGAAGGTGTGGATCAGACCCGAGGCTGGTTCTTCACGTTGCATGCCATTGCCACGATGGTCTTTGACTCGGTGGCTTACAAAGCCGTCATTTCCAACGGACTGGTGTTGGACAAGAACGGCATGAAGATGTCCAAGCGTTTGGGTAACGCTGTCGATCCCTTTGCCGCCATTGAAAAATATGGTGCGGACGCTGTGCGTTGGTACATGATCACCAACTCCCAGCCTTGGGACAATCTTAAGTTCGACGAGGAAGGTGTTAAGGAAATCAGTCGCACGTTCTTCGGCAAACTCTATCAGACCTACTCCTTCCTTGCTATGTATGCAAACGTAGACGGATGGACTGGTGCTGAGCCGGCTGTAAGCCGCGACAAGCTCAGCGAGATGGATCGCTGGCTGTTGTCTTCTTTGAATTCTTTGGTAAAGGAGGTTTCTTCCTGTCTTGAGAGCTATGAACCCACGAAGGCCGGTCGTCTGATTCAGTCTTTCGTGATTGACGACTTGTCCAACTGGTTCGTGCGTCTGTCCAAAAAGCGTTTCTGGGGCGGCGAAATGACCGATGACAAGCAGGCTGCTTATCAGACACTTTACACCGCATTGGATACGGTTAGTCGCCTGATGGCTCCTGTAGCTCCCTACTATGCCGATCGCCTCTATCGCGATTTGCATCAGGCTGCTGCGGATGACGTGAAGAGTGTTCACCTGGCTTCTTACCCCCAGTGTGACGAATCCGCCATCGATGAGGAATTGGAAGCCCGCATGAAGATGACGCAGCAGATCACATCCATGATTCACGCTTTGCGCAAGAAGGAACAGATTGCTGTGAAGCAGCCCCTCAAGCGCATTGCCATTCCGGCTTTGTCTCCCGAGGAAAAGGCCCGTATTGAAGCTATGAAGCAGCTGATTCTTGATGAGGTCAACGTGAAGGAGATCGAGTTTGTGGAAGGCAGCGGTATGCTCACGAAGAAGGTGAAGTGTAACTTCCGCGTGATGGGTCGCAAGTTCGGTCCCCGCATGAAGGCTGTCGCTGCAGCTGTCGACACACTTTCTCAGGCTCAGATTGCCACGTTGGAACAGGGAAGCATTGCTTTGCAGCTTTCCGACGGCACCGAGGCCGTAGTGGAAGCGGCAGATGTGGATATCTTCAGCGAGGACATTCCCGGTTGGACTGTAGCCAATGAAGGCGCGCTCACCGTGGCTCTTGACTTGGAGATTGACGAAGCACTCCGTCTCGAAGGTGTGGCCCGCGAGTTGATTCGTGCCATCCAGCAGTTGCGCAAGGACAGCGGCCTGGAAATCACCGACCGTATCAGTCTCACCGTGCCGGAGAGCGAGCAGAATGTCAAGTGCCTGAATCAGTTCAGGGAAATGATTGCATCTGCCACGCTGGCTACGGAAATCAATGTTTCCGGCAGCGAACTCAGTTTGAAGAAGAAGTGAGCAGGAAGCGCCTTGCAGTAGTCCTGGGCACCATCTTGGGTGTCTTGCTCGTGGACCAATGCTCGAAACTTTGGGTGAAGACCCACATGGCTTTGCACGAAAGCATTCGTGTGACGGACTGGTTCTATATTCTCTTCACAGAGAACAGGGGCATGGCCTTCGGTATGGAACTTGTGGACAAGTACTTGCTTACGGGTTTTCGCGTTGTCGCCGCCTGTTGGCTGGCGTGGTATATGTGGAGGCTCATCAAGCGCAACGAGCGTATAGGTTATCTCGTCTGCATAGCGCTGATCACGGCGGGTGCGTTGGGCAACATCATTGATTGCGTCTTCTACGGTGTCATCTTCAACGCCCCTGACCCTCCTGCAGTAGCCCACTTCACGTCGTGGGGTTTCGGCTACGACGTGCTCTTCAGGGGTCGCGTTGTGGATATGCTCTATTTTCCCCTCGTGTCTTGGAACTGGCCCTCTTGGATGCCGCTTGTAGGTGGAGAGCACTTCGTGTTCTTCTCTCCGATTTTCAATCTGGCCGATTCTGCCATATCGTGCGGCGTTGTGGCCCTCATACTGTTTTATCATGAGAGGTTTCAGCGTTAAGTTTTTTCTCGCGCTGGTCTGTCTGTCGGCCTGCAAACCATCGTTGCCCGATGGAATACTGTCAGAATCCAAAATGGAGTCTGTTCTTTATGATTACCATTTGGCAATGGGTCTGGCTGAAAGCGAAGAAGGCAGTGTGCCGGAGAACAGGTATATCCGAGTCCGTCAGGTGTTTGAAAAGCACAATATCAGCGAGGCTGAATTTGACAGCAGCATGGTGTATTGGTGCGAGCATTCCGAGACGTTGAAGGAGATTATGAAGCGTGTGAGCCTTCGTCTCGACCGCAAGGCGGAGGCGCTCGGCGTCAGCAGCGATCAGCAGATCAGCGATGCCTATTCGGCTTTGAGCACCGAGGGCGATACGGCCAATGTTTGGTTGGGCTCCAATTTCCGTCTGGTGCTGGCCACCACGCGTCAAAATGTATTCCGTTTTACCATCACGGCAGATTCCACTTACCGTCCCGGGGACACCTTCCTTTGGGCTTTTACTCCACAGACGCTTTCCTCGAGGGGTCAGCAGGACGTTTATGTTCAGTTCTCCGTGCAGTATGAGGGCGACAGCACGGTTGCCGTGTCGCGCACGCTTTACGATGACCGCCCCGCTATCGTTGAAATCGGAGAACGCCTGATCCGCAAGGGAAGCCGCATCCGCCAGGTTTCCGGTTGTGTCTATCTGCCGCCAGCCCTTAAGGGCCAGTTTGCCGTGACGTCTTTGAGCCATATCGCTCTGGTGCGCTACCATCATGAGCCGCCGGTTGTTGCCGTTGCAGACAGTGTGGATGCGGAAATCGAAGTCGACAGCATAGAGGAAGATACGTCAGAACATGTACGTCTTTCCCCGCATGAGGTGCGCGGTTCTGGAGCCAAGGAGCACACCATCAACATCGTCAAGGAGAAGAACAGCAAATGGGTGAAGCGCAAGAAGAGAAAGTAGCGTATCACCGTTTGCTTCTGGAGGACGGCACAATGGTGGAAGGTCCTGTGGTGGTGGTTTATCGTGGGGGTGTCATGCAGACATACTATCCTTTGGAGCGGGAAGAGGCCGGCGTCATCTGGCGTGGCGGCGTCGGAACTCCGCACATATGATGCCTGTAGCCATTGCCACGTTGAGCGACTCGGAGGTTTGACGTCCGGTGGGGTAGGGCGGCACGAACAAACGATAGTTCACCAGTCGCTCTGTCGTTTGGCTGATGCCGTTGCCTTCGTTGCCCATCACGATGATTCCTCCGGGAGTCAGATCCTTTTCGTATAGGTTGTCGCCGTCCAAGAATGTGCCGTAAACGGGAATCCCTTTATTGGCCGCCTGAGCGAGCCACTGCGTCAGGTCGGTGTAGTGCACGCGGACTCTTGCCAGAGCGCCCATGGTGGCTTGCACGGCTTTCGGAGCGAAGATGTCGGCGGAGTCCGACGAGCATACGATATCCTCTATGCCAAACCAGTCGGCCACTCTTACGATGGTGCCCAGGTTGCCCGGATCCTGTACGGTGTCAAGAGCCAGATACAGTGTTCCTGCAGCGGGTTGTGGCAACTCCCATGCAGGAATTTTGAAGAGGGCAATCGGCCCTTGGGGCGACTGCAGCAGCGAGGCTTTGTTGAGCTCGTCTTCCGTCAAATCGTCGAAGAGCGCCTCCAGCTCAAACGAGCCTTGCAATTCCGTCACCAATTTTGGGCCTTCCGCCACGAAAAGCCCCTCGGCCTGACGGCCTTTTTTTCTGGCCAGCGCATGAATCTGTTTTATGCGATTCTTACTAATCATGGTGCAAAAATACTAAAATTGTGCAGAGTGTGGCGTTGTCTTTTCCCGTTTTTTCAAGAATTTGAAAAAAATGTTATACATTTGCATTTATGATGCGTTTCCGCGCCCTGATTTATGCGGTCACAGGCCCCGTTTTGGCGGTCTTGTGCCTGATGTCCTGCTCTTCCAAAAAGTATCTTTCGGAAGGGCAGTATCTTTTGGATCGCTCGGAGGTGCATCCTTCTTCGTTGGACGGCTATGTGCGTCAGCATCCTAATCAGCGCTGGTTTTCTTCCGTCAAGGTGCCTTTGGGCATTTGGCTCATGGCTGGCAAGGGCGACAGCCGTATGCGTCGCATGATACGCCGTATGGGTGAGGCGCCCGTTATCTACGACACGCTCCAGTCTTCCAGAAGTGTGGTTCAGATTGCCACCGCCGTGCGTGCTCAAGGCTATCTGCAGGCTCAAGTGACTCGAACAGAGCAGCCCAAGGGGCACAAAATGAGGGTTCGCTATGACGTGGACTTCGGTCCGCTTTATCACGTTCGCGACCTCTCGACCGAGGTCCGCGACGAGGCTCTTCTGCCGACGCTGGAGCCGCTGATGGGAGAGAGTCTGCTGCACGAAGGCATGCCTTTCGATGCCAATGTGCTGGATGAAGAGCGCAGCCGTATTGCCACGGAGCTGAACAATCGGGGTTACTACCATTTCAACAAGGACTTCATCACTTACGTTGCGGATACAACCCTCGGCCGCCACCAGGTGGCCGTCACCATGATCGTGCACCCCTACGAGCAGCACGGCGACACGGTGGTGTCCCACCGCATCTATCGCTGGGGTGAGACGACTTTCACGTTCGACACCACGGCGCAGCATCCTTTGCATATGCGCCCCAATGTGCTCCGCAACACGGTGTCCATGCCGAAGGACAGCCTCTACCGCGAGCGCGAAGTGCAGGAGACTTACGGCCACCTGTTGCGTTTGGGCGCTCTGGCTGCCAGCAACATTCAGATAGAGGAGCGGGACTCGGACCGCCTGTATCCCAACATTATACTGACGCCGGCACGCCTCAACACCGTGAAGTTCAACCTGGACGGCACGAACTCGGCCGGCGACTTCGGCGCCGCTGCGGAAGTGACCTATCAGAATCGCAACATCTTCCACGGCTCCGAGTTGTTTGCCGTCAAGGCGCGTGGTGCTTTCGAAGCCATCCGTCAGCTCAAGGGCTACGACCGGCAGAATTTCATAGAGTATTCTTTTGAGACGTCGCTGACGTTCCCGGAATTCAAATTCCCCTGGGCCGGCCGCAATTTCCGCCGGCGCCTGCAGGCCACCACGGAGGTGTCGCTCAAATTCGATTCTCAGGATCGTCCCGAGTTCCATCGCCGTGTTGTTACCGGAGCGATGCGCTATCGTTGGGGACGCTACGGGGGTAAACACACTTACCGCTGGGATCTGCTTGGTCTCAACTATGTCTTCATGCCCTGGATTTCGCAAACCTTCCGTGAGACGTATTTGGACAACCCCACGTCGCGCAACGCCATCCTGCGTTACAACTACGAGAACCTCTTCATCATGAACTGGTCGTTTACGTTTGCCTTCTCCAACATCAAGGCGATGGGGGCGACCAACATCTACGGCAAGGATGCCTGGACGGCGCGCATCTCGCTCGAGACTGCCGGCAACCTTCTGCATGGTCTGTGTACGGCATTTTCCAGTCCTGTCAATTCCGACGGCCAGCACACGCTGCTGGGTGTGGCCTATGCCCAATACGCCAAGGTTGATCTGGATTTCTCCAAGAGCATCCGCTTCTCCGACGATCATTCGCTGGCGCTGCATGCGGGGCTGGGTATGGCGTTGCCCTACGGCAATGCGAGTATTCTGCCTTACGAGAAGCGCTACTTCTCCGGCGGTGCCAACTCCGTGAGAGGCTGGAGCGTGCGCGAGCTCGGCCCGGGCCGTTTCCGCGGTTCCGACGGCCGCATCGACTTCATCAATCAGACCGGCGACATCAAGTTGGATCTCAATGTGGAGTATCGGGCGCATCTTTTCTGGAAGCTCGACGGCGCTCTGTTCATTGACGCCGGCAACATATGGACCTTCCGCGACTATTCCGAGCAGCCGGGCGGTCAGTTCTCCTGGGACTCGTTTCTGGAGGAGATTGCGGTGGCCTACGGCATGGGTCTCCGTCTCAACTTCAATTATTTCCTTTTGCGCTTCGACGGCGGCATGAAGGCCGTCAATCCGGCATTCGGCGAGGAGCGTTATCCTTTGGTGCATCCCAAATTTTCGCGTGACTTCACATTCCATTTCGCGGTGGGATTGCCTTTCTAATCTATGGGTATAAATACAACAAGATATGCAGTTCATTTCATTCAGTTCCGGTTCCAGCGGAAATTGCTACCTGCTCAGGAGCTCCGGCGGTACGTTCTTGCTCGATGCCGGCCTGTCGCCGCGCAAGGTGAAGCAGTATCTCTCTGCCTGCGGCCTCAGCCTCTCCGACATTGACGCCATCCTCATCACGCACGACCACACCGACCACATCAAGGGCGCCGGTCTTCTGGCCGAAGAGTGCGGCTGCCCGGTCTATACGACGCAGGCGGTGCACGAGGGCATGGGGCGCAACTATTGCATGACACGCAAGGTGCCCGCATCTCAGAAGCACTTCATTGAGAAGGAGGTGCCTTTCCGTTTGGGAGACTTCACGGTGACGCCTTTCGAGGTGCCCCACGACAGCAGCGACTGTGTCGGCTACGAGATCCAGTGTGAGGACTCTGTGTTCACCTTTATCACGGACGTCGGCCATGTGACGGACCGCATCCGCCAGGCGGTGTCGCGTGCCAACTATCTGGTCTTGGAGGCTAACCACGATGTGGCGATGCTCAAGATGGGGCCTTATCCGGCTCACCTCAAGGGGCGCATCAGCGGCGAAAGGGGCCATCTCTCCAATGAGACCGGCGCCCGCCTGGTGGCCGAGTGCGCCACGCCGGCTTTACGTCATCTGTGGCTCTGCCATCTTTCCGAGGAAAACAACCATCCGGAGCTGGCGCGCAAGACCTACGAGCAGGTGCTCTCAGAATACGGCATAAAGGGTGGGGTGGACTTCTCTTTGACGGTTTTGAGGCGTCTTGTACCCTCTGAAATGTACGATTTGTGATATTATTTCAAAAAAAATGGCTGAAAAGTTTGGCCGTTTGAGAAAAATGCCGTACCTTTGCACCCGCAAATGAGGGGTGAAGCCCCGATGCATGCGTCCTTAGCTCAGTTGGTAGAGCAATTGACTCTTAATCAATGGGTCCAGGGTTCGAGCCCCTGAGGGCGTACCAAAAAGAGGATGACCCACGAGGTCGTCCTTTTTTTGTTGACATGAGAAAGAGATAATACTAATATATAATATGTATAGGACAAAAACTTGCGGAGAACTCCGCATTGACAATGTGGGCGAAAAGGTCACTCTTGCCGGATGGGTGCAGAGCATCCACAATCTGGGCGCCTTGTCTTTCGTCGATCTGCGCGACCGCTACGGCATCACGCAGCTGGCCTTCAACGAAGACGCTTCTGACGAGCTCAAGGCCAAGGCTGCTTCTCTGGGCCGCGAATTTGTGGTGCAGGCCCGGGGCGTTGTGGCCGAGCGCTATTCCAAGAACAAGAACATCCCCACGGGCGACATTGAGATAGTGGTTTCCGAGCTCAATGTCATCAATGCCTCCCTTACGCCTCCTTTCACCATTGAGGAGAACAGCGACGGCGGCGACGACCTCCGCATGAAATACCGTTATCTGGATCTGCGCCGTCCCGTGGTGCGTCAGAATCTGGAGTTGCGCCACAAGATGGCTTTCGAGGTGCGCCGCTATCTCGACGAGCAGGGCTTCCTCGAAATTGAGACGCCGATTCTGGTGAACTCCACTCCCGAGGGTGCCCGCGACTTCGTGGTGCCTTCGCGCATGAACCCCGGCCAGTTCTACGCCTTGCCCCAGTCGCCCCAGACGCTCAAGCAGCTGCTGATGGTGGCCGGCATGGACCGCTATTTCCAGATTGTTAAGTGCTTCCGCGATGAGGACCTTCGTGCCGACCGTCAGCCCGAGTTCACGCAGATCGACTGCGAGATGTCGTTTGTCGAGCAGGAGGACATCCTGCAGATGTTCGAGGGCATGAGCCGCCACCTCTTCAAGACGGTGAAGGGCATCGACCTTCCCGCGTTGCCCCGCATGACTTGGGCCGACGCCATGAAGTATTACGGCAGCGACAAGCCCGACACGCGTTTCGCCATGCCTATTGTGGAGCTGAAGACCAGCGAGGCGGACAATGCTTCCTCCGAGATTGTGCCCACGATTTTCCCCGAAGGCTTCCAGGTGTTTGACGGCGCCCGCTATATCGGCGCGCTTTGCTGTGAAGGCCAGGCTGTGCTCACGCGCAAGCAGATTGACGAGCTCACCGAGTTTGTGAAGCGTCCGCAGGTCGGCGCCAAGGGTCTGGTTTATGCGCGCATCAACGAGGACGGTTCCGTGAAGTCCAGCGTGGACAAGTTCTACGGTCCCGACACGCTGGCCCTCCTCAAGGAGAAGATGCAGGCCAAGAGCGGCGACCTCATCCTGATTCTTTCGGGCGACGACGCCATGAAGGTGCGCAAGCAGCTCTGCGAGTTGCGCCTGGAGATGGGTTCCCGCATGGGTCTTCGCGACAAGAACAAGTACAGCTGCCTCTGGGTCATCGACTTCCCGATGTACGAGTGGAGCGACGAGGAGCAGCGCCTGATGGCCATGCATCACCCCTTCACTTCGCCCAAGCCCGAGGACATTCCTCTGCTCGACACCAATCCTGCCGCCGTGCGTGCCAACGCCTACGACATGGTGATCAACGGTGTGGAGGTCGGCGGCGGCAGCATCCGTATCCACGATGCCCGTCTGCAGCAGAAGATTTTCGAGATTCTGGGCTTCACGCCCGAGCAGGCTCAGGCCAAGTTCGGTTTCCTGATGAACGCCTTCAAATACGGTGCGCCTCCTCACGGCGGTCTGGCTTACGGTCTCGACCGTTTCGTCTCGCTCTTTGCCGGTTTGGACAGCATCCGCGACTGCATCGCTTTCCCCAAGAACAATTCCGGCCGCGACGTCATGCTCGACGCTCCCGGCGTGATCGACCAGTCGCAGCTTGACGAGCTCTCGCTCTCGGTGAAGCTGCCCGAGGCGTAAGCCGATAAAAGCAGCCATAAAAGAAGAGCACTCCTTGCGGGGTGCTCTTCTTTTTATCTCTTGTCCTTGACGGACGAGGGGAAATGCTGTTTACTTCTTCAGCATGTCGGCGAAGTCCTTGCAGGGCTTGAAGGCCGGCAGGTCGTGAGCGGGCACGATGATGGTCTGGTTCTTGGAGATATTGCGTGCGGTCTTCTGTGCGCGATGCTTCAGGATGAAGCTGCCGAAGCCGCGCAGGTAGATGCACTCGCCCTTGCTCATGGTGTCCTTCATGACGGACATCATGGCCTCAATCGTGTTTGTAACGCTGGCGTTGTCCACACCGGTACGCTTACAGATTTCCTTAATCAATTCAAGCTTTGTCATACCTTTTTTGTTATTTATTGTTTGTTTTTATTGATTTCTATGCGCAAAAATAGTAAAAAATGCTGAAATCTCCAAAGAGAAACAATAAAAAACGATATAGAAACTGTATTTTTTTAAAAATAATAATTCTTTACACGCTATTTTTACGAATTTTCCAAATCTTTCAGCCAGTCTTCTTCGCAGGCATCGGAGGGCATTCTCCAGTCGCCTCTGGGCGAGAGACTGACGCTGCCCACCTTGGGCCCGTCGGGCAGACAACTCCTCTTGAACTGCTGTCGGAAGAAGCGTCGGCAGAAGGTCTTCAACCAGTGGGTCACGGTTTCCTCGTCATACTGTCCGGCGAAGGCCTTCAGGGCGAGCATCCTGATCTTCGAGGGGCGGAATCCCCAGCGCAGCAGATGGTAGAGGGTGAAGTCGTGCAGCTCGTAGGGGCCCACGAGGTCTTCCGTCTTCTGGGTGATGTTGCCCTCCTCGTCGGCGGGAATGAGCTCGGGCGAGATGGGCGTGTCGACGATGTCGAGCAGCGTGGCGCGGATGTCTTCCCCTTCCTGCATGGCCACCCATTTGACGAGATGGCGCACCAGCGTCTTGGGCACGGAGGCGTTCACGCCGTACATCGACATGTGGTCGCCGTTGTAGGTGGCCCATCCCAATGCCAGTTCCGAGAGGTCGCCGGTGCCGATCACCATGCCGCCCGTCTGGTTGGCGACGTCCATCAGCACCTGTGTGCGTTCGCGTGCCTGCGAGTTTTCATAGGTGACGTCGTGCTTGGCGCTGTCGTGCCCGATGTCCTTGAAGTGCTGCTCGCAGGCGGCCTTGATGCTGATCTCGCGCGTGGTGATGCCGAGCTGCTCCATCAGGTTGACGGCGTTGGTGTGGGTGCGGTCGCTGGTGCCGAATCCTGGCATGGTGATGCCGACGATGCCTTTGCGGTCGAGGCCCAGCAGGTCGAAGGTCTTCACCGTCACCAGCAGTGCCAGCGTGGAGTCGAGTCCGCCCGAGATGCCGACCACGGCGTGCTCGCAGCGCGTGTGGCTCAGACGCTGCGCCAGTCCGCGCGTCTGTATGGCGAAGATCTCCTCGCAGCGTGCGTCGAGCTCGGGACCCTGCGGCACGAAGGGGTAGGGGTTGACTTCGCGCGTCAGGCTGATGTCGCGCTGGGCCGTGTGGAGCTGTGTGCGCATCACGCCGTAGCCCGTCTCCTGCGCGGCGCAGGCGGCGAAGGTGGTGTTCTTGCGGCGCTCCGAGCGCAGGCGTTCGATGTCTATCTCGCTGATGATGAGCTGTTCTTCCATACTGTTGCGCTCGCCTTCTGCCACGAGGGTGCCGTTCTCCGCCATCAGCACTTTGCTGCCGAAGACCACGTCCTGGGTGCTCTCGCCGAAGCCGGCGCCCACATAGACGTAGCCCGATATGGTGCGTGCGCTCTGCTCCCTGACGAGCTGCTTGACGTAGGCGTATTTGCCCACGCATTCATTGTCGGCCGAGAGGTTGAGGATGACGTCGGCGCCCTCCAGCGTCAGTCTTGACGAAGGGGGCACGGGAGCCCAGAGGTCCTCGCAGATTTCGATGCCGAAGTTCATCTCGCCTGTCTCGAAGATGTGCCGGGCGCCCACTGTGAGCTGCTGTCCGCAGAGCCATGTGGCGGCTTCGGGTGTGAGGTCTTCGGCGGAGGTGAACCAGCGCCTTTCGTAGAACTCCTGGTAGTTGGGCAGATAGGTCTTGCCCACGAGGGCTTTGATCTGTCCGCTCTGCACCACGGCGGCGCAGTTGACCAGCGAGCCTCTCACCTCCACGGGCAGGCCCACCACGATGATGATGTCCAGCCCGCGGCTGAATTCCAGCAGCTGCAGCATGGCGCGCTCGGCTTCCTCCAGCAGGGTCTGCTGATGGAAGAGGTCCTGACAGGTGTAGCCCGTCACCGAGAGCTCGGGGAAGACGACCACCTGCGCGCCTTTGCCTTCGGCCTGTGCGGCGAGTGCTTCGATGCGCTGTATGTTCCACTGGGGGGCAGCCACCTTCACGCGGGGCACGGCTGCGGCAATCCTGACAAATCCGTAATTCATATTGTCCGTTTTGTTTCTTACCGGTGCAAAGATACGTCTTTTTTCTGAAACTGGCACGTCTTTTGCTTGTCAGTATAGTGAAAAAGGCAAAGAAAAGCCCATGAATACAAACTTTTCCAAAGATATGACCTTCCTGGTGGCCTCCTCTTTTCACGAGAGCGGCCGTTTGGGAGGTGACATAGTGTCACCCGTTCACCTGCTTTTGGCCATGTTGCGCCAAAATGGCAGTAGGGGCGCTGTGCTCGTCCGCGAGATACAACCCGATGTCGACGCCATCGTCCGCGAACTGGAGCAGAAAGGCGCCAATCATCTCATCGGTGTGGCGCCCAAGCCCGGCGAGGTGCCGATGGACATTCAGGCCTCGCGTCTCATCCGTCTGGCCATTCTCGAGGCGCGCATGATGCAGTCTCCCGAGGTGGACACCGAGCATCTGCTTCTGGCTCTGCTCAAGGAGAAGGACAACGCCGCCGGCCGCGTTCTGGAGGCGCACGGCGTCACCTTCGAGCAGCTGGCGCGCATCCTCAATCCCGACCTGCTCTCCCGTGAGGAGGACGTCGACGACGAGGAGGCCGACGAGCTCTCCGGCGTGGACGCTTCGGGCGAGACTTCCGGCGCCGCTGTGCCTCAGGTCGCCACCAACGCATTGGACGCCTTCTCCACCGATCTCACCCAGCTGGCCCGCAGCGGCAAGATGGACCCCGTCATCGGCCGCGAGAAGGAGATCGAGCGCGTGGAGCAGATCCTCTGCCGCCGCAAGAAGAACAACCCCATCCTCATCGGCGAACCCGGTGTGGGCAAGAGCGCCATCGTCGAGGGTCTGGCCATGCACATCGCCATGGGCAAGGCCCCTTCCATTCTGGCCGACCGCCGCATCGTGATGCTCGACATCGCCTCCGTTGTGGCCGGCACGAAATACCGCGGACAGTTTGAGGAGCGCCTCAAGAGCATCACCACCGAGCTCAAGCAGCATCCCGAGATCATCGTCTTCATCGACGAGATCCACACGCTGGTGGGCGCCGGCGGCGCAACGGGGGCTATGGACGCCGCCAATCTGCTCAAGCCCGCTCTGGCGCGCGGCGAGATCCGCTGCATCGGCGCCACGACGGTTGACGAGTTCCGCAAGACCATCGAGAAGGACGGCGCCCTCGACCGCCGCTTCCAGAAGGTGCAGGTGGCCGAGACCACTGCGGCCGAGACGCTGGAGATCCTGCGCCTCCTGCAGCCCCACTACGAGATGCACCACAACGTCACCTACACCGACGCCGCCATCGAGGCCTGCGTCTCCCTGAGCGACCGCTTCGTCTCCTCGCGCGCTTTCCCCGACAAGGCGCTCGACGCTATGGACGAGGCCGGCGCCCGCGTGCATCTCTCCGGCGGCGAAGTCACCGAAGAGACTGTGGCCGAGGTCATCAGCATGATGACGGGCATCCCCGCCTCGCGTGTGGGTCAGAAGGAGCGCGCCCGCCTGCTTTCTCTCGAGGGCACGCTTTCGTCCCAGGTCATCGGCCAGGATGAGGCCATCCACCGTGTGGTGCGCGCCATCCAGTGCAGCCGCGTGGGCCTGAAGGACCCCAAGAAGCCCATCGGCACCTTCCTCTTCGTCGGCCCGACGGGAGTGGGGAAGACCTACCTCTGCAAGTGTCTGGCTAAAGAGATGTTCGGCAGCGAGGATGCGCTCATCCGCATCGACATGTCGGAATATATGGAGAAGCACACCGTCTCGCGCATGGTCGGTGCGCCTCCGGGCTATGTGGGCTACGACGAGGGCGGCCAGCTCACGGAGCGCGTGCGCCGTCATCCCTACAGCATCGTGCTGCTCGACGAGATCGAGAAGGCGCATCCCGACGTCTACAATCTGCTTCTTCAGGTGATGGACGAGGGTCGTCTGACCGACGGCAACGGCGCCACCATCGACTTCAAGAACACCGTCATCATCATGACCTCGAACGTCGGCACCCGCCAGCTCAAGGACTTCGGCGGCGGCATCGGCTTCGCCAGCGGCAAGAGTAAGGATATGGACAAAGAGCGCGCCCGCGAGATTGTCAACAAGGCCATCAGGAAGCAGTTCGCCCCCGAGTTCATCAACCGTCTGGACGACATCGTCTTCTTCGACCAGCTCGACGAGGAGGCCATCGGCCGCATCGTCAGCCTGGAGCTGCAGCCCCTCATGCGGCGCATTGCCGACCTGGGCTACCAGCTCACGGTGACGCCCGAGGCCCAGCAGCTTTTGGCCCGCAAGGGCTACGACGTGCAATACGGCGCACGTCCTCTCTCCCGCGCCATCCGCACCTGCCTCGAGGAGCCGCTTTGCGAGGTGATGATGTCGGGCGGACGCAAGCGCAAATACAAAACATCGGTAGATAACGACAAAATCATACTTCAATGAAAACAGGAAACATTGGTGTGACGACGGAGAACATCTTCCCCGTCATCAAAAAATTTCTCTACAGCGACCGCGACATTTTCATCCGCGAGATGGTGTCCAACGCTGTGGATGCCACCCAGAAGCTGAAGACGCTCGCCGGCAAAGGCGAGTATAAGGGCGAGCTGGGCGATCTCAAGGTGGAGGTCATCATCGACAAGGAGGCCGGCACGCTCACCGTGCGCGATCACGGTATCGGCATGACGGCCGACGAGATCGAGAAGTACATCAACCAGATTGCCTTCTCCGGCGCCGGTGAGTTTCTCGAGAAATACAAGGACGCCGAGGCCATCATCGGTCATTTCGGTCTGGGCTTCTACTCCTCCTTCATGGTGTCCGACCGCGTGGACATTCTGACCAAGAGCTGGCAGGACGCTCCGGCCCAGAAGTGGTCGTGCGACGGCAGCCCCGAGTTCACTCTGGAGGAGATCGACAAGACCGATCGCGGCACCGACATCGTCATGCACCTCTCGGACGACTGCAAGGAATTCCTCGAGAAGGGCAAGGTGGAGCAGCTGCTCTCCAAGTATTGTCATTTCCTGCCCGTTCCCGTTGTTCTGGGCAAGGAGAGCAAGTGGGACGAGAAGGAGAAGAAGATGGTGGAGACCGACGCCGACCACGTCATCAACTCGGTGGCTCCCCTGTGGATGCGCAAGCCCTCGGAGCTCAAGGACGACGACTACAAGGAGTTCTATCGCCACCTCTTCCCCATGGGCGACGATCCTCTTTTCTGGATCCACCTCAATGTGGACTATCCCTTCAACCTCACGGGCATTCTCTACTTCCCCAAGCTCAAGGAGAACATCGAGATGCAGCGCAACAAGATCCAGCTCTATTGCAACCAGGTCTTCGTCACCGACCAGGTGGAGGGCATCGTGCCCGAGTTCCTGACGCTGCTCCACGGCGTCATCGATTCGCCCGACATTCCGCTGAACGTCAGCCGTTCCTATCTGCAGGGCGACCCCAACGTGAAGAAGATTTCGAGCTACATCACCAAGAAGGTCTCCGACCGCCTTTCCTCCATCTTCAAGACGCAGCGCGCCGAGTATGAGGAGAAGTGGTCCGACATCTCCATCTTCATCGCCTACGGCATGCTCTCCGAGCCCGACTTCTACGACAAGGCCAAGGACTTCTTCCTCCTGACCGACACCGAGGGCAAGCACTTCACGCTGGACGAGTACAAGACACTCATCTCTTCGGAGCAGACCGACAAGGACGGCCGCACCGTCTATCTCTACGCCACCGACAAGGAGGCCCAGTACGCCCAGATTGAGGCCGCCAGGAAGAAGGGCTACAGCGTGCTCCTGATGAACGGCACGCTCGACGCTCCGCTGATGAACATGCTGGAGCAGAAGCTCGAGAAGAGCGCCTTCACCCGTGTGGACGCCGACGTCCTGGAGCGCCTCATCCCCAAGGAGGACATCAAGGAGCCCACCGAGGAGGAGAAGAAGCAGTACGAGGGTCTGGTGAAGGTCTTCTCCGACCTGCTGAAGGCACCCGAAGACGACAAGAAGGCGCCCGCCTACAACGTGCAGACGCAGGCCCTCGGCGCCGATGCCGCTCCGCTCACGCTGACCCAGAGCGAGTATATGCGCCGCATGAAGGATATGGCGCGCCTGCAGCCGGGCATGGCCTTCTACGGCGAACTGCCCGACAGCTACAACCTCATCCTCAACACCGATGCGCCGCTCATCAAGAAGGTCATCGACGGCGACGAGAGCCAGGTGGCCCAGCTGGTGGACCTCTGTCTGCTGCAGAACGGACTGCTTCGCGGCGAGGCCCTGCAGCGCTTCGTGGACCGCACGATGCAGTCGCTCTAAGGGCTTCCGATGCCTTAAATGCGAAAAAAGTCCGCAGACTCTTTCGGGAGTTTGCGGATTTTTTGTATCTTTGTCCCCGAAAAATGTTTTTACCATGAAGAAGCAGCTCTTTTTCTTTGTCCTGGCTCTGTGTTTGGGCGCATCGCTCCGTGCACAGGAGCTCATACCCGCTCCCGACGACGCTGCCGTCACCTCCGGGCCCTCCGATTCCCTCAGCATGCAGCACATCCGCGACTCCGTCATTGCGAGTCTCAGCGAGAAGCTGGAGGAGTTGAGCATGCAGAATTTCATGCTCCAGGAGGCCCTCGAGCGCACGGGGCGCCAGTTTGCTCTTGACTCCGTTGCCAAGGCCCGCCGGCGTCAGATGGTGGACTCCCTGCGCCGGGTCACGAAGGGAGCGCCGCTGGTGGTCGCCGGCGACACGCTGCTGAGCCTCTTCGGCCGCAAGGGCGGTCTCACGGCCGAGGCGCGCGTGGCGGCTGCTGCGGAGAAGATCGACGCCCTGGGCCGCAGGCTCACCTTCCATCCCGATTCCATCTACGTCTTCGAGGGTGAGTTCACTTCCGACATCATGGCCGGCAGCGAGGTGCTCCTCAGCATTACCGATAAGGACGCGCTTTGGCAGGACAGAGACCGCCAGGATCTGGCTGCAGAGTATGCGAGCATCATCGAGGCCAAGGTCCACGTCATGCAGCAGGACTTCGGCCTGCGCCAGCGCCTCTGGGACCTGCTGATGGCCTGCTGTCTGGTGGCTGCGCTCATCGTCTGCCTTCTGCTGACGGTGCGCCTCTTCGCGCGCTTCAAGCGGCGTTTCATGGTCTGGTCGCTCCGGCGCCTGCATCCTATCGTGCTCAAGGACTACGAGTTTCTCGATGTGCACCGTCAGGGCATGATCGCCATGTCGGTCTATCGCGGCCTGCTCTGGTTCTTCATGCTGCTCCAGCTCATGGTGGCCATCCCGCTGCTCTTCTCCATCTTCCCCGAGACGGAGACGCTCACCATCACCCTTTTGGGCTATGTGTGGAATCCCTTCAGGGAGATTGTGCTTTCCGTCGTGGGCTACATCCCCAAGCTCTTCCAGATCATCGTCATCTGGCTCTGCTTCCACTATCTGATGCGCCTCCTGCACTACTTCACCCGCGAGATAGAGTCGGAGCGCCTCAAGATCGACGGCTTCTATGCCGACTGGGCCCAGCCCACCTATCTCATCCTGCGCGTCCTGCTCTATTCGCTCATGCTGGTGATGATCTGGCCGCTCCTGCCCAGCAGCAATTCGCAGATCTTCCAGGGCGTCTCGGTCTTCATCGGTCTGGTGCTCTCCCTGGGCAGCACGTCCATCGTGGGCAACGTCATTGCCGGCCTTGTGATGACCTACATGCGGCCCTTCCGTCTGGGCGACTACATCCAGGTGGGCGACACGGTGGGGGAGGTCATCGAGAAGAGCGTGCTGGTGACGCGCATCCGCACCCGCAAGAACGAGGTCGTCACCATCCAGAACTCCAGCCTCATGGGCTCCCAGACGAGCAACTTCTCGCTCTCGGCGCGCAACTACGGCATCATCGTCCACACGAAGGTCACCATCGGCTACGACGTGCCTTGGCAGAAGATCAAGGAGATCATGGAGACGGCCGCTCTGGCCACGCCGGGCATCAAAAACAAGCCCCGCCCCTTCATGCAGATCACGGCGCTCAACGACTTCTACGTGGAGTACGAAATCAACGCCTACACCACTGATGCCGAACATCTTCCGGCGGTTTATAGTGAGCTGCACGCCAACATTTTACGACGTTTCTTTGAAGAAGGCGTTGAAATCATGTCGCCCCACATCTTCGCCCATCGTCACGACATCGACACGCAGATGCCCGACGAATACAAGAAGTAGTTTCCGGGGCCTTTCTTTTCAGCTCATCACGTAGGCGATGATGCAGCAGATGGCGGCGACGTGAAACAGTCCCGGGCGCACCCACGCGGCCACGATGCCGGCCAGCAGTGCCGTCACGCCCGACAGCAGAGAGGGGGCTGTGAGAATCATGTCGGGGAAGGTCATCACGGCCAGGGTGACGTATGGAACATAATACAGGAAACTTCTCAGGAAGACGTTCTTTATCTCCCCCTTAATCAGTACCATCGGAACCACCCGGATGAGGTTTGTGGCTATGATGGCCAGCAGGATGCTGATGATGATGCTATGCTTCTCCATCGCTCTTCAGGGGTAGGGGTTTCAGCCATGCGGCAACTGCCGAAATGACTATGGTGAGTACTATTGTTCTGGTGCCGCTGTTCATCTCGCTGACGATGGGTGCTACGGCAGACACCCCGCTCAGCACGAAGCTTGCCATGACGGCATACATCACGTCTCTGTCAGCCCGTGCCATGGGCATGATGATGGCCAGAAACATGCCGTAGAGCGCCACGCTCAGAGCGGATACTATCGATGTCGGCAGCATACCGCCGGCGATGATTCCTGCAGCACATCCCGAAGCCCAGCAGATGCCCGAGATGAGGGCAGCGGAGTAGGTGTAGGCCGGGGGAGTGTAGCCCTTGTGGTTGATGGATATGCCGAACACCTCATCGGTGATGCAGCAAGCCATTAGGAGGCGGTGCACCCACGACAGGGCAGGGGAGAGCTTTTGCGAGAGGGCCGCGCTCATCAGCATGTAGCGCAGATTCACCACCAGACACATGGCGATAATCTCCGCATAGGAGGCATTGACGGCTATCAGCGTGTAGGTACCATACTCTCCGGCGGAGGCGCGGGTGAAGAAACTGCTCAGGAAGCCCAGCGGCGCCGTCAGTCCGGCTTTCACGGCGATGATGCCCAGCGAGAAGGCCACTGCGAAGTAGCCCATAGCGATCGGTGTGCCGTCGCGCAATCCTTGTATGACGGGGGTTCTCATCATAAAACGGCTGCAAAGATACGAAATTTAGTTTAGAGTTTAGGGTTTAGAGTTTAGAGTTTTTTGCTAAGCATTTCATTTTTTTCACTGAAAAAGCCCGTCGGATGACTCCGGCGGCCTCTTTCTAGTTTCAGGATTCAGGTTTCAGGTTTCAGCCTTCAGCCCTCAGACATCTGCTTTTACGCAGTAAATGCGGCCGAGGTGTAACCGAAGGCATCCCTCAGCCTTCAGAACAAATCCTCTATCCGCATCTTAAAGAAGTCTTCAAGCGGCACCCCGTCCGTTCCTATTACAAAGGCCCGTCTGGGGTTAAACTTTTGACGAAACAAAGGCAAGCCGCTGTTCATTCCCCGTCGCCCGCTTTTCACTTCTAAAGCAATAATCTCTCCCTGATGAACAACGACGAAATCAACCTCGTCGGAGCGCTCTCTCCAATAATAGACACTGTAGTCACCCTCTTCCGCACCGCCGAGCAAATAAGCACCGACAGCAGACTCCACCCATCTTCCCCATATCTGAGGATCAGTGCGGTCTTTGTCGTATGAAGTGCCTCGATATGCCGTGAGCAACGCATTGTTGTACACCTGGAACTTGGGCGCAGACTGATAACGGCGTGCGCCGTCATTGGCAAATTTTTGCAACCCCGTCAACAGGTTACACTCCCTGAGTATGTTGAGATAAGACGACAATGTCGTGACATTGCCTGCATCCTGCAGTTGTCCGACAACCTTTGTCAGCGAGAGCTGCTCCGCAGAATACGAACAACCCAACTCAAAGAGTTGCTTCATCAATGCCGGCTTGTAGATATTGGAGGTCAGAATCACATCCTTCTCAATAGCAGGAGCAACAAGCGATTCCCGCACATATTTCTTCCATCGGCGCATATCTTCCGAAAGACCGGCCGTCCCGGGATAGCCGCCATAGTAGATGTATTGGTCCAGCGTCCACCCGAATGCATCCTGCATCTCGCTCAAGGTCCAGTGTCCCAAACGAATCAACTCAAAACGGCCCGCAAGAGACTCTGTCAGACCCTTACGCAACATAAGTCTGGAAGAGCCCAGCAGGAACAGCTTCAGCTGACGTTTGTCCCGAGTGTCTGCATCCCATTCCCGCTTGACCATTTCGCTCCATTGTCTGATTTTTTGTATCTCATCGATGACGAGCACGACCTCAGTCTGTTGTTTGGAGTCCATTTGCACTCTGGTGCTTTCCCATATGCGGCGTATCCAGTCACTGTCGTTTTCGTCCACACCGTCCGCATTGTATGAATAGTGTGGCAGCGTGCAATCGTTCAACACCTGACCAATCAGTGTGGACTTGCCCACCTGGCGAGGTCCGGCAAGCACCTGAATGAATCGTCTCGGCTCATTCATTCGCTCCATCACCTCTTTGTATTGTGATCTTCTGTACTCCATGCTGTTTAAAAACGGTCTTCAAAATGTTCAAGTCTTGCTTACGAAATGTTCAAATCTCGTCCACAAAATGTTCAAATCTATCAATAATTCCACTGCAAATTTAGTAAAAAACATGCAATTATCGGCTCAACGTGAGCCAAAAAATCAATCTTTTTGCATAATTTTGAGTCGGTACTCGGTCTTTATTATGCGTAAAAACCGAAAAAACTGAAAAAACTGAAAAAAGCCACCGACGCCTTCGCGTCAGCGGCCTTTTCTTTCGCTTATCGTTTTTCGGTTATCGTTTTTTAATTTTTCATTGCGAAGCGTCATGCTTCTCCTCCGTCGCGAGTGGGGACTCGCTCCCCTTTGTGGGGCCGTAGCCACATTCAGTGGCTACTCTAAAGACCCCAGTCGCCCAGTCCTTTCAAGTCAATGTCGTAAATAACGTCGCCAATAGATTCTTTTTTCAGGCAGGTTATCAGAT
>JAEEGH010007985.1_pt1 | contig 25207 bp, 23 predicted proteins | sample 9134181 | NCBI WGS metagenome assembly JAEEGH01 (sample SAMN16246544, study PRJNA631951) | gut metagenome | biome: gut microbiome; feature: rumen; material: DP-attached | host: Bos | place: Iran: Karaj | collected 2018-10
CATTACGCATGGCTTCCTCTCGCAACGCCTTGTGCGAGAAATAGGCCAAGATACCCAATGTGACTGCCAGCAACAGGAGGGTTTCGCCTACAATCAGTAGATGGAGCCTGGTAAATTTATGCATATTGTACGCAAATATACGTATTTTTTTGATTGGTTATTCTTTTGTCTATGATAAATTAACAGAAATTAACGAAACGGATGGACACCTATTTCGTCATTTTAGAATTTCACCTGCAAGCGGGTTTCGAGGATTCAATAAAGCAACAGTGGTTGTAGCCCTTGTATTTCTTGGCGTAGTGGCTGGCCATCTTTGCCAATGTCTTCGTGGGGGCAATGCCGATGCTGACGGGCATACGTGTAGCCTTCCAGATGTATGCCGACAGGTCTTCACCCCACTTCTTCAGGTCAAAACGTTTTCTTTGCCTGGTATTTGATCCAACGCCTGCAGATAGTAGCGTCTCAGCCAAAGACGCAGCTACGCAGTGACACAGCTACACAGCGTCATAAGGATTTTTCGATGTAGGGGTATTGGGGGAGTGATTATATTTATTATTTATATTATATTATAATATAATATAAATAATATAAGAAATTGAGAATTATTTGCTTCCCAATGCATTTTTGCTTATGGCGCTGTGTAGCTGCGTAGCTGTGTCACTGTATGGTCAAATATAGGTGCAAAATACCCCAGAAAAGCGAGAATACTGCAATCTCATAGATTGAACTATTCATCGAGGGAGATTGCAGTATTCTCCGTTGCAGGGCGCAAGGTAGGGGATTTTGGAGGATTCAATGTGATGTGATGATCTCAAAGTTTCTTGCACTATGAGTGAGTCGTTTTCAGTGCGGTTTCGCGCGGATTTTGATTTGTAAGTTGCTGATATTCAGAGATTTCAGAATTTGAGATCAAAATAAATTTGGAACAAATCTGAAAAAGGCTTGTTTTGCATTGAGAATTTTTGTACCTTTGCAATGCATTTGAGAGATGCATTGCGAGTGAAGGCTGCGGCTCAGCATAGCTCGAGCGAGCTCGGCTCTGCATTCGCCTTGCACTTCACTTGCACCAGAAATCAGGGGTTACCATGAAGAACACACAGGCGCCTGTTCAGACCACCCCTGACCCCTCCTGACTCAGGAGGGGAACCAAAGGCGGGAATCGGCCACCCGATGTAGCTGGCCGAGTGAATCTAATACCATAAAAAACAAAAGAAGTATGGCGAAGATTATCTATGAAGTGTACCAGAACCAGAACGAGCACAATGCTGCTTTCGGCAAGTGGTACGGCCGAGTAAAGTATCTGGAGAGTATGAACACCCGTAAGCTGTCGAACCACATCGCAGAGCACGGTAGTATCTACACCCCCGACGTCGTGTACGGCGTGATGGAGAAGTTCCGCAGCTGTCTGCTGGAGATGCTCCTGAACTCGAAGAAGGTGAAGATCGACGGGCTGGGTACGTTCTACACCACCCTGGAGTGCAAGAAGGGCGGCGCAGTGTCGAAGGACAAGTTCAGCGTCCTGAAGGACATCAAGGGGCTGCACATCCGCTTCCTGCCCGAGCAGGAACAGGAGCAGAACATCTCAAGTCGAGAGTTCCTGAAGCAGGCCGAGTTCATCAACGTGGACAACCTCACCAAGAAGGAGGATGAGGAGAACGGCGGTTCTCAGAACGGCGGAACCTCCGGTGGCGGTTCGAACAGTGGTAGCAGCACTGGCGGCAACGGCGGCTCGCAGAACGGTGGTAGCGGCACTGGTGACAATAGCGGCGAGCAGTCTGCAACCCTGGCAGCCCCCACGATCAGCGGCACGACTCCGTTTGCTGAGACCACCTCGGTGAGCATCAGTGGCCCTGACGGCGCAGAGATCCACTACACCACCGATGGCAGTGCTCCTACGGCCGAGAGCACGCTCTACAGTGAGGCATTCACCCTGAGCGACACCACGACCGTGAAGGCCATCGCCATCAAGGACGGTGAGTCGAGTGAGGTTGCGAGCAAGCTGTTCACCAAGGGTAAAGGCGATGAGATGGACCAGAACTAAGGCTACGCCAATTGATAATTGATAATTGAAAATTGACAATTATGAAGAAGCGTATAGTTGAGATTGCGGTGAAGGTCGTAGTAGCCGCGCTCACAGCCTTCCTGACGGCCATCACAACGACGAGTTGCATGGGGTATGGGCCGATAGCGATGTAAGGAGGCGGATCAGACCACCCCTAACCCCTCCTACTCAGGAGGGGAAAGAGGGCTGACAGATGTATATGCTGTCGGCCCTCTTTTCGTTTTATCATTATTTTCTGCACATTTTTTTACTTCGCATGTGATAAATAGAAAATTATGTGTAATTTTGCAGCCAATTATGTACAAACCGATATTCAACAAGCGCCAGGTGCTCGTGTTCCGACAGTTTGGGAACAAGGGTTACTCGCTGTTCAGTTGTCTGGGCAGGGAGGTGGTGTGCAGCGTGCTCTCCGTGGCGACGCTGACATACGCCTCTGCCGAGAGTGTCAGTACGGATCCCGTGGTGACGGACTCTACTGCAACGACAACGGCCCGCGAGATGATGCTCGAGGAGGTTAGTGTGACCGGATCGAGGGCGCCCCTGACGAAGAGTCAGGCTGCGAGAATGGTAACTGTACTGGACCGCCAGGCTATTGCGCAGGCGCCAGTACAAAGTGTCAACGACTTACTGAAATACGCCATCGGCGTGGACGTGAGGCAACGAGGACCCATCGGTGCCCAGACGGACATCTCCATCCGTGGCGGTACCTCAGAACAGATCATCGTGCTGCTCAACGGCATCAACATCTGTGACCCGCAGACGGGCCACAACGTGATGGACCTGCCCGTGGATCTCCATGATATCGTGAGGATCGAGGTGATCGAGGGGCCTGCGGGGAGGATATACGGGACATCGTCGCTCGTGGGGGCGATTAATGTGGTGACGAGAGAGAGAGGTGAGTGGAGAGAGGTGAGAGGTAAGAGATATGATCAAAAGGCTGATATACATGCAGAAGGAGGTTCATACGGCTATGCCCATGCCGGCTTCAGGTACTCTCTCACCTCTTACCTCTCACCTCTTACCTCTAATATCTCCGCCAACTACAGCCGATGCGACGGATGGAGCAGGGCGAAGGAGGGAGGACTGAACACGGACTTCAGCGGGGGGAAGGCGTTCTATCAGGGACAGTACGAGGGCAAGAACCTGCAGTTGCACTGGCACGCGGGAATGGCGGATAAGGGCTGGGGATCGAGCACCTTCTGGGCCTCATCGAAATGGCAGGCGGACAACCAGTACGAACACACCACCAAAATCTTTACGGCCCTGCAGGGCGAGACCAAATGGGGACGACTGCATATAGACCCCAGCATTTACTGGAACCAGAACAGGGACCGCTATGAGGGTTATCGCGGACAGCCGGAGAAGATGGCATTCAACTATAATCGAACGAACGTCTGGGGGGTCAGCATTAGCGGGTATTTTGATTGGAGTCAGGAGACAGGAGACAGGAGACAGGAGTCAGGAGACAGGAGTCAGGAGACGGGAGGCAGGAGTCAGGAGACGGGAGTAAGGATGAGGACGGCGTTTGGGGCTGAGGTGAGGAACGAGGACCTGGTCAGCGGGAACTTAGGGGAGCCGCTGGAGAAGCCGATCCATATCTGCGGCACAGACCGCGACTATACGCTCGGCCTGAACCGAACGAACATCAGTGCCTACGTGGAACAGAACCTGTTGCTGAAGAACCTGACGGTGTCGGCAGGTTTCGTGGCGGTGAAGAACACGTGGAGCGACATGAATCTGAGGGTCTATCCCGGTGTGGACGTGAGTTACCGTCCCCACCCTAATTGGAAGCTCCACGCCAGTTACAACACCTCGCTGCGGATGCCGTCGTTTACAGAGATGTATTACAAGTTGCAGGGCTACAGCGCCGACCCTCACCTGAAGCCCGAGGAGATGAGTGCCGTCGAGCTTGGCTTCACTTTTCACTCTTCACTTTTCACTTTTAACACCACCCTCTGGCATCACCACGGCACGAATATGATCGACTGGATCATGGATACCTCGCAGGGCGACAAGGCCGTCTGGCAGAGCGTAAACCACACCACCATCAACAGCTATGGCATAGAAGCGGCCATACAATTATCCATTTTCCATCTTCCATTATCCATTAGTTACGGTTACATCAACCAGGATAAGGAACAGGAGGAGGGGATCGTGTCACAGTATGCGCTGGAGTACCTTCGGCATAAGCTGGTGGCCAGTGCCAGGGTGCCCATCATAAAGCAGCTTACACTCGGTCTGGACTGCCGCTGGCAGGACCGCGTGGGGTCTTATACGGACTTCGACGGAAAGGTATGCGACTATGAGCCGTATGTCATCTTCGATGCCCGTTTGACGTGGCAACAGCCGAAGTGGAAGGTGTACATAGAGGCGAACAATCTCTTCGACACAAGGTATCGGGACTTTGGGCTGGTGGAACAGCCCGGGCGATGGGTCATAGCGGGGTTCGGACTAAGGATATAAGCAGAAATATCCAAAAATATTTGGTATTTCGTTCGGTTTGCACTACCTTTGCAGCCGAAATCGGTTCACCCTATGGGTGATGAAAAGGGAATCGGGTGAAAATCCCGGACAGTCCCGCTGCTGTAAGCCGTCCTTATCGGAACAGACACAGAGTCACTGAGATTATCGGGAAGACGTCTGTTGCCGGACGGTAAGTCAGAAGACCTGCCGATGAAAACGATGCCGTCTTTCGATCTCTGGGGTTAGACAATGACGGCCGTCCTTAACAGCGATGAACCGTATAGGCACATTGGCAATGACTTGTTGGCTGGCTCTGACAGGCACAGCACAAAATAAGTTGGACTCCGTACAGCATGTGCGGGAGATAGTGGTGGTGTCGAAGCCTGCCATGCGGGAGGTGGTGCCGAGTCAGAAGCTGAACGGAGAACTGCTGGAACGACTTAACACCCATACCGTGGCTGATGCCCTGCGCTACTTCTCCGGCATCCAACTGAAGGACTATGGCGGCGTGGGAGGCATCAAGACGGTGAACATCCGTTCGATGGGTACCCACCACCTCGGCATCAGTTATGACGGTGTGGAACTGGGCAATGCACAGAACGGACAGATAGACCTCGCACAGTTCTCGCTCGACAACGTGGAGGAGATCACGCTCTATAACGGGCAGAAGAGTGCCATCTTCCAGCCTGCGTCAGACTTCGGCAATGCGGGGTCGGTGTATATTAGGACGAGGGAGCCGGTGTTTTCGAGGAGTCAGGAGTCAGGAGTCAGGAGTGAGAATACTCATTTGCGGTTCAGGGCGCAGTATGGGAGTAGTGATATGTTTAGGTTGTCGGGGCTGTGGGAACAAAGGATCTCAGAGACGGTGAGCAGTAGCGTGAGTGCCGGATTCCTGACGGCCAGCGGAAAGTATAAGTTCCACTATGAGCGCCGTTATCCTGACGGCACGACGGCCTGGGACACGACGGCGGTGCGTCAAAACGGTGATATCCACGCCGAACGTATCGAGGCGAATCTCTATGGCCGTCTGTGGCAGGGCAGCTGGCAGGTGAAGGGTTATCTCTATAACTCCGCCCGTGGCATCCCTGGAGCCATCGTGAATAATGTGTGGAAACGAGGGGAACGGCAGCAGGATCTGAACACGTTCTTCCAGGCGGCGTATGATAAGAGCATCGGCAACAAGTTTGCCACCCGCTGGCTGGCGAAGTATGCCTATTATAACACTCACTACGTGAATCGTGACTCGACACAGTTGCCCGTGGACAACCGCTATAAGCAGCAGGAGATTTATTTCTCGACTGCCAACGTGCTGGAGCTGTTGCCCAACTGGAGTGCCTCGCTGAGCTATGACTTCAAATGGAACAAGCTCGATGCCGACATCTGGAACTTCGCCTATCCGACGCGTATCTCGAACCTCGTGAGCCTCGCCACAGCCATCGACTACAAGCATCTGAAGGCGCAGGGGTCCATCCTCGCAACGTTCATCAATGACAGGACGCATCGCCACGGAGATTTATCTGCCACGGACGAACACGGACAGACTCGGACTTCCATTCAGAAACTGACGCCGGCGCTGTTTGTGAACGTCTATCCATTCCGAGGCACGTTCTTCTCATTGCGGGCTTATGTGAAGCAGAGTTTCCGTATGCCGACGTTCAATGACCTCTATTATACCGATTTGGGCAATGCGAACCTGGTGCCGGAACGGGCCACGCAATACGATGTGGGCTTCGCACTGAACAAGCACTTCACTCGCGGCATCGTCCGTCACGCTGAGATGCACTTCGACGCCTATTATAATACGGTACACGACAAGATCGTGGCCTACCCCAAGGGGCAGCAGTTCCGCTGGACGATGCTTAACCTGGGCAAGGTGCATATCAAGGGCATCGACGTGGAGGCAGAGGCAGACTTCCAGATCGGCAAGGACTGGGTGGCAACGGCCCGTGCCCAGTACACCTATCAGGATGCCCGTGACGTGACGGATCCTGCCGACAGCTATTACAACGACCAGATACCCTATATCCCCTGGCACTCGGGCTCAGCCATCCTCGGCCTGAAGTACAAGGGCTGGGACCTGAACTACTCGTTCATCTATGCCGGCGAGCGCTACGACGAACAGGAGAACATTCTCTATAACCACATGGAACCTTGGTACACCAGCGACTTGTCGCTGCGCTATCAGTTCATAGTTCATAGCGCAAAGTTCATAGTTCAGGCAGAGGTGAACAACCTCCTGGATCAGGACTATGAGGTCATCGTGAATTACCCCATGCCCGGCATAAACTATGCCCTCTCTTTAACAGTAGAAATATAAAACGACAATGAATTTAGATAGACGACAATGAATATTTATAAACGACAACTTGGACAACTAAGACAACTTTTTTACTCTCGACCAATGGTCGAGGGCGTAGCAGGAAAGTTGTCTCTGTTCTTCGCAGAGCGAAGCGGCAAAGCCGAGCGGTCATGGTTGTCGTTAAAAAATCTCTTATTGTCGTTTATCATTCTCTTGTTGTCTTCCTGTAGGAATGACGTGATGGTGGTGCCGATGGAGGATATCAATACGGGCGGCAAGACGACGAAGAGTGAGATCATCGGCATGTATCTGCTCAACGAGGGGAATATGGGCTCGAACAAGGCCACCCTCGACTACCTCGACCTCTCTGGAAAGGACTCCACCGTACATTATTATCGTAATATCTACTCCGAGCGCAATCCCTCGACGGTGATGTCATTAGGTGATGTGGGCAATGACTGTCAGATCTACGGTTCACGCCTCTGGCTGGTCATCAACTGTTCGAACAAGGTGGAGGTGGCCCGTGCTGCCGATGCCGTCAGGATCGGGAAGGTCAACATTCCCAATTGTCGCTATGTCACCTTCAAGGATGGCTTTGCCTATGTCTCGTCGTATGTCGGGACTGTGTATGGAGTCGGGAGTCAGGAGTCAGGAGCCAGTAGAAGTCCCTTGGGCAGCGTGTTTAAGGTGGACACCCTTACGCTGCAGAAGACAGACTCCGTCAGTGTGGGTTATCAGCCTGAGGAGATGGCCATCCTGGGTAACCGTCTCTACGTGGCCAACAGCGGTGGTTATCAGGGTATGACGGGACAGGGCTATGAGAGTACGGTGAGCGTCGTTGACCTCTCGACGATGCAGGAGACAGACAAGATAGAGGTGGCTCCTAACCTGCACCATCTGAAGGCCGACAAATATGGCCAACTCTGGGTGACCTCTCGTGGAAACTATATGGATGAAGCTTCCAATATCTATTGGCTGGAGCCTGATGGCAACGGCAATATGAAAGTGGGTGGCCATCTGGATCAGGCTGTCAGCGATCTATGCATCGTGGGCGACTCTCTGTATTTCTACGGCAGCCAGTGGAGTGAGGTGACGATGACTAACACTGTTACCTACGGCATCATCAATGTGCGCAGTCATCAGGTGGTGACGAATACCCTCTCTACGGCGCCAGAAATCCAGAAGATTCGTATGCCCTACGGCATCATCGTGAATCCCCTGCAGCGTGACTTCTATCTGATGGATGCCAAGAATTACGTGTCGAGCGGCGATCTGCTGCACTTCCATGCCGATGGTACCTTCGACTGGAAGGTCAAGACGGGTGATATCCCAGGCCACGCGACGTTTCTTTATAAAAACAACAATAAATGAAAAGACTTATGAAAAAGTTTAAACGACAAGATTATAATATACGACAACTTGGACAACCAAGACAACATTCTTTTACTCAACCAAAGGTTGAGGGCTCAGCCAAAATGTTGTCTAAGTTGTCATGGTTGTCGTTAATTTCCCTGCTGTTGTCGTGGGGAAGTCCCGTTGGGGCGCAAGAGCACTCGAAGTATATTCTGGCGGTGGATGAATACCGTCCGGCACCAGGGCAGTGGGTGAACGTCATTCCTGAATACGAAGAGGGTGACACGGAGGCCGATATGGTACGCAAATGTACGGAGAGCATTGCCGGTGACTATTATGACACCCACCTTATCTCACTTGGCGGATGGGGCGGATATGTCACCTTCCACTTCGACCATCCCGTGGTCAATCTCCCAGGGCAGCGCGACTTTGCCATCTGGGGCAATGCCTATCAGGAGATGACGAACCAAGTGTTTGGCGGAATGAACGAGGCTGGCATCGTGATGGTGTCGCAGGATGTCAACGGCAACGGTCTGCCTGATGACCCGTGGTATGAACTCAGCGGCAGTTGCGATGTGGACAGCGTGGGCAAGGTGATCTACAATTACGAGGTGACCTACCGTCAGAATCCGATGGGCGACATCCCCTGGACAGACAACCAAGGCAACTCCGGCACCATCGACCGCCTCTATAGTTACGCGAATCATCTGCAGGAATACTATCCATTGTGGCTGCCAGACGGACTGACCTTCAAGGGTACCCGTCTGCCAGACAATATGGTCAACCTCTCTGAGACAGTAGATAAGGCCTGGAGTGATTACTATTATGTGCTCATAGGTTTCCGTTATGGCTATGCCGACAACCTGCCCAACTTCACGGACAAGGCTGATGCCGATTCGTGGAACTACGAGGGCTGCGGCTTCGACATCGGATGGGCTGTCGATGAGAACAGACAACCCGTCAGTCTTGATCATATCGATTTTGTGCGTGTCTATAGCGGTATGAACCAGAAATGCCCTGCCCCAGACTGGTGGGGTGAGACATCCACGGAAATCCAGGCAGCAGAGGATCTGCATCTCGAGGCGTCCATTACGGGAATTAGGAGTCAGGAGACAGGAGTCAGGAGACAGGAGAATACTCCTGCCTATGACCTACAGGGGCGCCGAATGAACATTTCTCCCTCCTCCCTCCTCCCTCCTCGCTCCTCGATCATCATTCGCAACGGCAAGAAATATATTTCAAAATAACCATTTACATTATTAACTTATTAAAAAACAAAAACAGTTATGAAAACAAACAGATTTTTCGGACTTGCTGCCATCGCTTGTGGCGCAGTCCTGGTAATGAGTTCTTGTACGGCAAACGAAGACTCCCCGGTTGTTCCCGAACCTCAGCCCCAGCCCCAGCCTGAGGTGGTCAATGCCACCATCGGCTTCGAAGAAGCTCCCCTCAATGCCGATGGTATCTGGCATGGCGATGAGAGCGGCGAGAAGGTCGACAACTACGGCTCTGAGGCTTTTGCATGCTCCTACAAGGAGGACATCGTGAACTTCCCTGTCACTTGGACACCCGCTTGGGCCAGTTGGAGTGGCTTCGGCGCTTCCAACCGCACGGAGACCACCTTTGCTTCAGAGACGATGGCTGTAGACCAGTTTAACAACATCACCGGCAAGGCCCACAGCGGCGACAACTTCATGGTCGTCTTCACCTTCGGCGAGCAGATCACCTTCGACAAGCCTGTCAAGGTAAAAGGCTTCTGGTACACCAACAATGCCTGGACGGTGGACGCCATCCTCAACGGCGACGGCATGACACCCGGTAAGTTCGAGGCCGAGGATTTCCTGAACTGTGTCGTTTATCCCACACCTGCCCAGGAAGACATCATGAGCGGTGCCCGTCTAGAGATTCCCCTCGCTAAAGACGGTGACTACGTGAAGGAGTGGAAATACTGCGACCTGAGCGACGTCGTGGCTTTCCATAACATCAAAGCCCTCTCCTTCGCCTTCGAAGGCACAAAGAAGAACGACTACGGTCTGACCACACCAACTTACATCTGTATCGATGACATCGAAGTGGAATATGAAAAATAAGACCCGTTGAAGCACATTCTATTCATATTACTGACTACGTTGCTTGTCTCCTGTGGAGGTCGCCGGACGACGGCCTCACAGGAGGCAGGCGACACAGTCGTCTTTAAGTACGCCACCCAACTCAGCATCGTCCGCCATAAGGACTATACCGAAGTGGAGGTGAAGAACCCGTGGAAGGAAGGCAAAATCCTCCACCGCTATCTTCTGGTGCCTGACAGCATCGACCCTCAGGACATCTCTCTCACCTCTCACCACTCACCTCTTACCTCTACACTCGTCCGCACACCACTGCGTCGCTCCATGATGTTCACCACCGTCCATTGTGCGATGCTGATGTCGTTTGGTTGTGAAAAGAGCATTGCCGGTGTGGCAGATCTGAAATATATCAAGATTCCCTGGATTCACGAACAAGTGAAGGCGGGGCGCATCACCGATGTGGGTGAGGGTATGAGCCCTGTGGTGGAGAAGATCATCGACCAGCGTCCTGACGCCTTGTTCCTCTCGCCCTTTGAGAACAGCGGGGGTTATGGCCGTTTGGAAGAGATTGGCATCCCCATTATCGAGTGTGCCGAGTATATGGAGCCTTCGCCCTTGGCCCGTGCCGAGTGGCTGCGCTTCTATGGCATGCTCTTTGGCTGCGAGGCCCGTGCAGACAGTCTCTTCGCCGTCGTCGATAGCAGCTATTGTGCCTTGCGGGATCGGTGGTACGGGGGCACGGGGGCACGGGGGCACGAGAATACTTCGGTAGCTGTTGGTAATCTCGCACCACCGCACCACCGCACCACCATACCCACGAAGACACCCTCTGTCCTCCTCGACAAAGTCACTGGCAGCGTCTGGTATGTTCCTGGTGGTCGTAGCACCATCGGACAGATGATTCAGGATGCCGGCGGCAACTATCCCTGGGCCGACGATAACCATAGCGGTAGCGTTTCTTTGCCTTTTGAGGCGGTCTTAGAGAAAGCAGGCGAGGCCGATGTCTGGCTCTTCCGTTATAGCAGCGACCACGACATCACCCCCGACGAACTGCTTAGTGAGCATCACGGCTACGATCAGTTCAAGGCATTTCGTAGCGGAGAGATCTATGGCTGCGACGTGGAGCGTTCTCTCTTCTATGAAGAGTCGCCCTTCCGTCCAGACTGGTTGCTGGGTGATTACATCCACATCCTCCATCCTGACATTCCCAACCTCCCACCGCTACGCTACTACAAGAAAATTAAAAAATTATAGACGTGAAGCAGAGGGGTTTGGTTTATTGCGGCTGTCTGGGCCTGCTCATTGTGGTGCTCTTCGCCCTGAATCTGGTGATGGGTTCTGTCAGCATCCCTGTTGCCGACGTGTTCAGCATCCTCACAGGCGACAAGACGCTGAAACCCTCATGGCAGTTCATTGTGCTTGAGTCACGATTGCCACAGGCCATTACGGCGATGCTCTGTGGCGGAGCCCTCGCCGTCAGCGGACTGATGCTTCAGACTGCCTTCCGCAATCCCCTCGCAGGCCCTTCCATCTTTGGTATCAACAGCGGTGCCGGTTTGGGTGTGGCGCTGGTGATGCTCTTGTTAGGCGGTGGCCTCTCCGTTGGCTCTCTTCAGATCGGTGGCTTTGCCGCCATCCTGATTGCCGCCTTCATCGGTGCGATGGCCGTCATGGCACTCATCTTCTTTTTCTCCACACTGGTGCGAAACAACGTCATGCTGCTCATCGTCGGCATCATGATCGGCTACATCTCCAACTCCGCCATCTCGCTGCTCAACTTCTTCGCCACCGACGAGGGCGTGAAGTCGTATATGGTTTGGGGTATGGGCTCCTTCGGCGGCGTGTCGATGGCGAATATGCCCGTTTTCGCTGGTGTCACCCTCATCGGACTCCTCGGTGCCCTGCTGCTCATCAAACCCCTCAACGCCCTGCTGTTAGGCGACCGTTATGCCGAGAACCTCGGCGTGAACATCCTGAGGGTACGCAACTGGCTGCTCATCGTCACTGGTCTGCTCACGGCTGTCACCACCGCCTTCTGTGGTCCTGTGGCATTCATCGGCCTTGCCGTGCCTCATATCGCCCGACTGTTGCTCACCACAGACAACCATCGTGTGTTGTTGCCTGCCACCATCCTCTGCGGCGCCGTCGTGGCCCTCATCTGCAACCTCATCTGTTTCCTCCCCGGCGAGAGTGGTGTCATCCCCCTCAACGCCGTCACGCCGCTCATCGGCGCCCCCGTCATTATCTACGTCATTGCCCGCAAGCGATAATACTCGTTTGCCTTTTCTCCATACTTTGCTTCCAAAATCACTTGGTGGCAGCAAATTTTTTCACTTTTCATTCTTCACTTTTCACTTTTTTGTCGTATCTTTGCAACGACAAAACTCTAAAATACTAACAATATGAGATTTTCATTATTTAATCTTTTAATTTTTTCATTTTCCCTGGCTGCCCAGGCAGAACAGGTCACCATCGAGACGAAACACGCGACGATGGTGCTCGAAGTAGAAAACGGCAAACAGCCACAGTATGTGTATTTCGGCCAGAAGCTGAGCGATTTCGACCTCAAGAATCTGCAGGCCCCCCGCAACGGCAGGATGAATGCCTATCCCGCCTACGGTATGGACTGTCCCGCTGAGGCCGCCATCGCCGTGACGCACGCCGATGGCAACATGTCCACGGAACTCTTTGTCACTGGACTGGAAAAGAAAGACGGCATTACTCGGATTACGCTGAAAGATCCAATTTATCCGACTTCCGTCGCCCTCTGCTATAAGGCCTATGAGGACGAAGATATGATTGAGACCTGGACGGAGATCACCAACGGCGAGGCCAAGTCCGTCACGCTGACGCAGTTTGCCTCCATCTGCCTACCCATCCGTCGTGGTAACGTGTGGCTCTCCCATTTCTACGGCTCCTGGGCCAATGAGGCCCGTCTCGTAGAAGAGCCTCTCCTGCCTGGTGAGAAGGTGATCAAGAACAAGGACGGCACTCGCAACTCGCACACCGACCACGCCGAGGTGATGTTCTCCCTCGACGGCAAAGGCCGTGAGAACGCTGGCTCCGTCATCGGTGCTGCCCTCTGCTACTCTGGCAACTTCCAGCTGAAGATCGACACCGACGATACAGAATACCACTATTTCTTCGCCGGCATCAACCCCGACAACTCCGAATATCACCTGAAGAAAGGCGAGACCTTCACCACGCCTAAGGTCGCCCTGAGCTTCTCCCAGTGCGGACTCTCCGGCGTCTCCCGCAACTTCCACAAGTGGGGACGCAAATACATGCTCGCCCACGGCAACAAAGAGCGCAAGATCCTGCTCAACTCCTGGGAAGGTGTCTATTTCGACATCAACCAGCAGGGCATGGATCAGATGATGGGCGACATTGCTTCGATGGGCGGTGAGCTGTTCGTCATGGACGACGGCTGGTTCGGCGATAAATATCCCCGCAAGACGGACAACAGTTCGCTCGGCGACTGGGTGGTGGATAAGAACAAACTGCCCGAGGGCATCGAAGGGCTGCTGCGCGATGCTAAGAAGCACGGCATCAAGTTCGGCATCTGGATAGAGCCCGAGATGTCTAACACAGTCAGCGAACTCTACGAGGCCCATCCCGACTGGATCGTGAAGGCTCCGAAGCGTGAGCCCGTGCTGGGTCGTGGTGGCACTCAGGTGGTGCTCGACATGTCCAATCCCAAGGTGCAGGACTTCGTCTTCTCCATCGTCGATAACCTCATGACCAAGTATCCTGAGATCGACTATATCAAGTGGGATGCCAACATGCCCATTCTGAACCATGGTTCGCAGTATCTCACGATGAACGACCAGAGCCACCTCTATATCGAGTACCATCGCGGCTTCGAGAAGGCCTGCCAGCGCATCCGTGCCAAGTATCCCGATCTCACCATCCAGGCCTGTGCCTCCGGCGGCGGACGTGCCAACTGGGGTGTTCTGCCCTGGTTCGACGAGTTCTGGGTATCCGACAATACCGATGCCCTCCAGCGCATCTACATGCAGTGGGGCACCAGTTACTTCTTCCCCGCCATCGCGATGGCCTCTCACATCTCCGCCACGCCAAACCATACCGTCTTCCGCACCACCGCCATGAAGTATCGCATCGACGTGGCTATGAGCGGACGCCTCGGCATGGAAATCCAGCCCAAGAACATGACCGACGACGAAAAGGCTCTTTGTAAGAAAGCCATCGCCGAGTACAAGAACATCCGTCCCATCGTGCAATTTGGCGATCTCTATCGTCTCGTTTCGCCTTACGACAAACTCGGCCTCGCCTCTTTGATGTACGTCGATGAATCGAAGTCGAAGTCCGTCTTCTTCTGGTGGAAGACCGAATCGTTCCAGAACGAGCACCTGCCTCGTGTAAAAATGGCCGGCCTCGATGCCAACAAAAAATATAAGGTACACGAGCTCAACCGCATCGACCTCAAGCCCCTCGACGTCGAAGGCAAAACCTTCAGCGGCGCCTATCTTATGAACCACGGCCTCGAAATGCCTTACCGCAACGAGCCCGAATGGTCTAAGAAGAACGACTGGAGCAGCCGAGTGCTCCTCTTAGAGGCAGAATAACAACCCATTATAAAAGTGGAGGCCCCAACGACCTCCACTTTATTTTTCACTTCTTTCTGGGAGAAAGGAGCTATCACTCTTCGGGGTACTTCAGGATCGTCCAAGGACCAGCCAAATCGAAGCGTGTGCTCCACTCGGCCAGTTCGTAGCCCAAAACCTCAATCTTTGCTCCAGCCCAGGCCTGAAGCCTCATATTCACTTCCTGCTTGTAATCTACACCATCGGGGCTGATGGTGAGTTCGGCTTCTGCACCCAGTCGTGGTCCGATGCCCAGCTCCGGTCCTGCCACATCGTAGATCTTGGCGGCCGCCGCCATAAAGATGGCAATGCCAGCCTCAGCCTTGAAGTCTATTTCGGGAAGGATAAAGTCGAACTCGTTCTCTGTCACCTCATAATTTGATATGTTCTTCCAGCCTTTGCCGTAGTCATAGCGGATACCGGCCTTGAACGAGTTGGCGTAGTTGTAGGCAAATCCGAACTGCACGGCTCCAGAGGCACTTGCATCGATCTGCAGGTAGATGCCGGGCTGAACCACGACCGTCACGGGGACTGGGCCTACCATAAAACTGAAGGAGAAGCCATTAAACGATGCCAGTTTGACCTTTCCCTCGTCCTCTGGCAGCTTGATCTGCTTCTTGAAGCCGATGGTGGCGCTGGGATGGAACCCGAACTCACCTTCAATACCCGTCTCAAACTTCCTCACGATCAAATCGGGAATCACAGTCCACCAGTGCTCCCAGTAAACTTCCGGATCGAAGGTCAGGAAATAGTTCAGCTCGAAGTCAATGGGAATCTCACCTGCGATATTGATGGAGTCGCCGGAGTCTTTGCCCAGAGGGATGTCGTGGTCGAACTCAATCTTGTCGTGCATGGAGATGATGCGCATGCTCCACGAGCCGTTGGGTCTTTTAGCGAAGAGATCCTCGGCAGTCTGGTACTCGTACTCACCCTTCTCGATAGCCTCGAGTTGTCTGGTAGAGTGCTTGTCGCCTTCCAGATGGTATCCCTTGTCATAGCCATAAGGATCGGTCATCTGCACAACGGCGGGGTGTATCTTTCCGTCGTCATCGGTGTATTTGGCACTTAAATCAGAGGAGCCCTTGAAGTTCTTGTTCACATAGATGTCTGTGCTTAACTGGGCGACCTTGTCGCCGATGAGTTCTGCGACGGTGACCTTTGTAACCGTCAGGATGTATGTGTCGCCTTCCAACTGCTCTTCCACGGCCTTGCGTCCGAAGGCCAGATGCGAGGGAGCGTCCCAGATGCCGATGGGATGATTCACGAAGGTCTTGATGCCCAGTTTGTCGGCCAGCGACTTCTTCACGGCGATCTTCGTGGTGTCAGCGTTGAGGATCTTCACATCGTCTGCGCCGTCGAAGTTGTGATAAGTAAGGCCATAAGCCTCAAACGCGGAGTAGTCTTGTTGCGGCTGCTGCTCCGGCGTGGAGGGATTGTCCTCGTTAGCAGTACAGGCACTGAATCCGAAACAGATAAAAACAGTGGTAACGATGCCCATAAGCATCGGCTTTACCTTCATTCTCTTTGTTGCCATAATCTTAAGTCTCTAATTATTTATTGTTTTATAATCTGCTGCAAACTTACGAATAATTTCTAATTAATTGCATTATTAGCGGAAAAAGTTGTATCTTTGCATCCCAAATTAACAGTAATTATTCACTTAAACTTTTGAGATTATGAGTACAAGTAACGTTCGGCCGGCAGATATGGAGCGCATCACGACGCCCGCCCTGGCCCAGAAATACATCGACGAACAGATCAAGGAGCTTCGCGCTCAGATTGGTGACAAGAAGGTGCTTTTGGCCCTCTCCGGCGGTGTGGACTCTTCCGTAGTGGCAGCCCTGCTCATCAAGGCTGTGGGCAAGCAGCTGGTGTCTGTTCACGTGAATCACGGTCTGCTGCGCAAGGGTGAGCCCGAGCAGGTCATTAAGGTATTCCGCGACGAGCTCAACGCCAACCTGGTGTATGTCGATGCCACCGACCGTTTCCTCGACAAGCTGGCCGGTGTGGCCGACCCCGAACAGAAGCGCAAGATCATCGGCGCCGAGTTCATCCGCGTGTTTGAGGAAGAAGCCCGCAAGCTCGAGGGCATCAGTTTCCTGGCCCAGGGCACCATCTATCCCGACATCGTCGAGTCAGGTCCCGTGAAATCTCACCACAACGTGGGCGGTCTGCCTGAGGATATGCAGTTTGAGCTCGTAGAGCCCATCAAGCTGCTGTTCAAGGACGAGGTTCGTGTCGTCGGCAAGGAGCTCGGTCTGCCTGGCAATATGGTCTATCGTCAGCCCTTCCCTGGCCCAGGTCTGGGTGTGCGCTGCACAGGAGCCATCACCCGCGACCGTCTGGAGGCTCTGCGTGAGAGCGATGCCATCCTGCGTGAGGAGTTTGCCAAGAACGGCCTTGAAGGCAAGGTATGGCAGTATTTCACCATCGTACCCGACTACAAGTCAACCGGTGTGAAAGACAACAAGCGCTCTTGGGACTGGCCTGTCATCATCCGTGCCGTGAACACCCGCGATGCGATGACCGCCACCATCGAGGAGATTCCCTACCCGCTCCTCCATCACATCACCCAGCGCATTATCACCGAGGTTCCCGGAGTCAACCGTGTGCTCTACGATCTGACGCCGAAACCCACGGGAACGATCGAGTGGGAATAACAAAAATGCAGGGTTTTAGCCCTGCATTTTTAGTTATCGTTTCTTCTTCGGCTTCGGCTCTGGCAATGCCTTGCACGTCTCTCTCACCAGCTTTGAGAGATAGTCGCGGTCGTCCACATCGGCGATATAGAAATAGTCCTTCGCCCCCTCATACGGCGGACGCATCTCGATGGTGCGCAGCAACGGCCGGACTTCATCCGTCGGCTTCAGATAAAACCTGTCGTCGCAGATCAGTCCGAATATCTTCCCGTCGCAATAAATACCATAGTCACCAAACATCTTTTTGGCCACTATCTCCCCCGCCCCACCACACTGGTCAGCGATATACTGTACAAAGTCCGAACTACTTGCCATATTTTGTATTATGATTGATAGCGCTCCCCTATGACATCCCAGTCGATGATTTGCCAAAGGGCTGCAAGGTGGTCAGGACGACGGTTCTGATAGTCAAGATAGTAGGCATGCTCCCAAACGTCGAAGGTCAGCAGGGGCTTCAATCCGCGCTGAACAGGATTAGCAGCGTTTGTCTCTTGTGTGATGACGAGTTTGCCGTCCTTGTCTGCAGACAGCCACACCCAGCCGCTGCCAAAGAGTGCCGCACCCTTCTTCTGGAATTCCTCCTTGAAGGCATCGAACGAACCGAAGTCACGACTGATAGCCTCAGCCAATGTTCCAGTGGGCTCACTGTTTATCGGCTGTCCGATAAACTGCCCGAAATAAAGCTCGTGGTTCAGGATCTGGCCAGCATTATTGAGGATACCTCCCGTTGCCTTGCAGACGATTTCCTCAAGTGTCGCATCCTCAAACCCGCTGCCATCCAGCAGTCCGTTTAGATTATTCACATAAGCCGAAAGGTGCTTCCCGTGATGGAAACCAATGGTCTCGCGGCTAATCACTGGCTCTAAGGCCTCCGGCGCATACGGCAGCGCCATCAATTCAAACTTTCCCATACCTTATTACATTTTGATGACTTACTTCATATTCTGTGCATGACAGGCATCATAAATAGTGATGGTGTTGCCGTCAATAGAATATGCATAGTACCAATTCCCTGCATGCGCCATATTCCAATTCTTCCACCTTACGATTGTCGGTTTCCGTCGTGGCACGGACTGTTCTATGCAATAAATGGCATCAACAGTTTTGTTGATGTATCTCAGCATGTCGTAGTAGGAATATATATTCGGGTATTTCTTGCACACATTCCTGTAGAAAGACCTTACCTTTCTGATGACAAGAGGCTTGATGGCATAATTATACTGCATCTTTCACTCCGTATATTGAGTTGAGATCATCTATCAGCATAGCCCTGAGTTCCTCCGGCGTATAGCTTTCCTTCTCTTCTGGCAGAGCTATAGGGTCATCCTCAAAGAGCGACGGATCGGAACAGTCTATGTCCAGTTCTTCCGGCACATCATGCTGGATAAACAACCCCGTTGCCAAAAGAGCGGCAAGTTTCTCACTGGCCACGCTGTCATTCTCATTATACGATAATGTTATTGTACACATCTTCGGTGCAATTTATAATTCTGGGGCAAAGATACACAATTATTTCTAATCCTACAAACTTTTATCGAAAAAAGTGCGGACAGCCACTAACCATCCGCACATAGATTAAGGACACAGACACTCCTGACCCCGTTGAGTCCTTTTTTTCAATACCCCAACTCTTTCATCTTCAAATATACCAGAGTGGCTATCTCTTTATATCCTAACGTTGTGAAATGGGTGCCATCAATCATTAATTGTGGTGGAACCTGGCCTTTTGCTATAGAGTCTTTATCTTTTTGGGTAGGCACAAGGCCTGCATCGGCAAGTCCATTTGTTACCATATATTCCCTTAAATTGATATAATGCTTTCCAAAACTCTGACAGAGAGAATCTTCCATTTCTTTCATTCGCGGAATAGTTTTCATAACATGATTTGGCTTATGGAAACTGATTACGATATAACGTTGTGATTTACTATATGAAATCATAGCCTTCAATTGTCTGATTAGATCTGTAGTATCCTCAAATCCTCCATTTTGTCCGATAAAGAATACATTCGCGTATTTATTCCGCAGATTCTTCATCGCAAATGAACGCTGATGACTGGGAGAAAGGTGCCTGCAAACAGGGAGAGAGAAGGGAGTTGACTGGGAGTTTAGTGGGATGTTACTATTTTTTAGCGGCCGCTAAAAAATCTTTAGCCGGTCGCTAAAAAGTATTGCAACGGGCGGGAAAATGTATTTTAGCGGCCGCTGCGTACCAAAATTCTAGTATTCTATGTGATTACCCACAGGCTTAGCGATTCCCAGGACTGACGGGGATCGTCATCCAGTATTGCCGCTCCTGTTCTGACATCTGTTCGATGGCATAACGGAGGGCGGTGCGGGGCATGTCGTGGGCATGCTGGCGGAGGAAGTCGCGGAGGAGATCCATGGAGATGCGCTTGCCCATCTCGCGGAGCATCCAGCCGACGGCCTTGTGCATCAGATCGTGGGGATGGTGGAGATGGATCTCGGCATAGCGGAGGCACCAGGAGGGATCGCCGAGCTGCGTAGTCTTCCATGTGCAGACCATACTCATGCGCTGCTTCCAGAGGTTGGGGCTGTGGGCGAAGGAGTCGAGAAGCGCGATTTTGTTGTTTAAGGATGTCGGGATTGAAGGATTGGGCGATGTAAAGCATCGGGAGGGCAGGAGAAGCCAGTGGCCGAGGATCTTGGGGACGGAGAGGTCGACGAGGTCCCAGTTGTTGGCGCGCTCGGCGTATTGAAGATAGAGGGTGAGGATTTCGTCGCGACTGCGGATGGCGGCCTCATCGTTTTCGAGGCGCTTGGTGGCGAGCTTCTCAAATTTCGCCACGAGGATGAGCAATCCGCAGAGACGGACTTCGTGCCAGCAGCTCATAAGCAGTTCGGGGACTTCGCTCAGCGGGAAGTCCTTTGCCACACTTTTGACGACCTCTCGCGTCTGAGGCACTTTGAGTCCGAGGAACTCGTCGCCCTCGCCATATTCGCCGGGGCCGGTCTTGAAGAAACGCATAAGCACTTGTCGCTGCGACTCATTCTGCTGCGACTCCATATAGGCAATGACTTCTCGGGCTGTGGGATTCTTGGACATTGAAAATTGAAGATTGAAAATTGAAAATTAACTAACCAAGTGGGCTTCGTCGGCGAAGGCGAGGAGTTCGCGGTCGCCACGACTGTCGCCGTATGCGGTGAGACGGTAGGCGGAACGGTCGGGATGGAGGGCGAGGATGCGACGGACCTTTTCCTGACCGTAGCAGTTGGGGGTGAGGAAACGGCCGGTGAGGCGACCGTCGATGACTTCGATCTGGGTACCTAAGACGGTGACGGTGGGGAAGAAGGGCTGCACCCAGTTGTCGATACTGGCACTGACGATGAGCACTTCTGAGCCTTCGGAGAGGGCCTGCTGTAACAGGCAGACAGTCTCTGGTCTGAGCAGATGGCGATGGGAAAGGGCGAAGGACTGACAGAGGGTGTCGAAGGCCTCAAGGGGCATCCCCCTGAAGAACCAGGCAAACAGGCGCTGCTTGGCTTTGCCGTTCGAGTAGAGCCTCAGCTTCATCAGCACCAGGAGGGGAGCGTGAAGCAGGAAGCCGAGGAGGAAACGGGACGTGCCACAGGCGTAGCGGATGAAGGCGATCAGGGTGTCGCGGGTGGTCAGCGTCCCATCGAAATCGAAAGCAAAGAGTTGTTTCATTGAACTTTAAACTTTGAGCTTTTTGATTACATCTTTGGGGAGGGGAGATGATCGATGAGCTGCTTGACGGCCCAGGAGAGGCCGATGGCGGCGACGAAGTAGAGCATCAGGCCGTCGTAGGCATCACGCTGCCAGGCGACGGTGATGAAGAGTTTACGGGCGATGGGATGAGCCACGAACATGGCGGCGGAATAGGTGCCGAAGAAGACGAAGAACTTGAGTATAAAGGCAGGAAGGGCCTTTACGAAAGCGATCGTACCGATGATGATCACCACGGGAATCCACAGCCAGGAGTGGAAGGAGAAGGACATAGCGATGATGAGGAGACAGGAGACAGGAGTCAGGAGACAGTAGATTACCTTCGACGGGAGCGTCTGCCCCAACAGTATTCTACTGACTCCTGACTCCTGACTCCCGACTCCTGACCCCAGACTCCTTCCGAAACAGATTCCCAGGCCAAAGGGCAGCATACCACCGATGAAGTTGTAGCGGAGGCGGTTGATGGTGTCGCCATCGGGGTCGCAGAAGACCTGCAGGAGCCAACAGACGGCGATCAGCGCCACGACATACCACGAACTGCGGCGATAGAGTAAGAGACGATAGACGATGTAAAGCTGCATCATCAGACCGAAGAACCAGTAGATGCCGGGCCAGATGATCTTGTCGGGCTCGGGCAGCACGTTGATGTACATAAGCAACTGGGCGATGACATTGTCCCAATGGAAGGGGAAACGGCCCGGGGTGACGGCATCGACCATAATGAAGAGGACGAAGCCGACGATGAGCATCCGCAACAATTTCAGATAATGGTAGCGAAGGAAGGGGATATGGCCCACGGGCTCGGGGGCGAACTCGTATTTCCTGATCAGGCCGTAGCCGCTGAGGAAAAGGAACACGGGCACGCCGTAGTGGCCGAAGAAGGAAAGGAGATCCATCGGCAGGAACTCGTCGGGACTGGTGAGAGCCTCCCACAGACGGTCACAACGCTTGGTGAGGAACTGGTATTCGTTCTCTTTGGCAATGCCCTTGACGTAGTGGCAGTAGTTGTGGAGCATAATGGCAAGGATGGCGATGCCGCGCATCGCCGTACATTCCGTCCGTGTCAGAAAAGGATTATTCACTTTGAACTTTGAGCTTTGAACTTTGAACTTTATGATTACTTTGCTTCAAACTGTCGTAGTCAGTAGTACCTTTAAGGATACGGGAGCGACGGGTGTTGTAGTCTGGACTGATGATGTTCAGCTCCGGGCGATAGAGGGGGGTCGAGATGCCACCCAGATAGAGGAGCAGATGGGGCAGGGCGTCGATCATCAGCGGACGGTCTTTCGCTGCCTGTATGGCAAGCCAGCCGTAGGGATGGTTCTCGCGGTATAGGGGCGAGCCCCAGATCCAGAAGGGTATCTCCATCTCGTTGCGGGCCAGGCGGTAGTCGATGTCGGCATTGTGCAGGCGGCCGGAGGTGTAGGGTTCGCTATCGAAGACCTCCTCGCCGTGGTCCGGCACGTAGATGACGACGGCATCGCGATCGGCAAAGTGAGAGGTGACGGCTTTCAGGATAGAGTCGTTGTAAAGCAACGAGTTGTCGTAATGGGCCAAGGTCTGGAGCTGCTTGGGGGTGAGTTCCGGACGGTCGTACTGCTGAGGGGTGAACTGCCTGAAAGCTTTCGGATAACGGGCGGAGTAGTCGACGTGGGATCCCATCAGATGGAGGATCGTCAGACGGCCCTTGCCCTCCCTCTGCTGCAATTCCTTGAGCAGACCGTCGTCGTAACGGTACAGCGTCGTGTTGCGCTCATCGAAGAAACGGCGGCTGAGGGCAGAGTCGCAGAGGAAGAAACCGCCGCTGAAATCATAGACGGCCTCTTTCGCCTTGGGCAGGAACTGGTTGGTGAGGAATGTCACGTGATAGCCCGCCTTGCGGAACACCTCGGGGAAGAGAGGCTTGTCGCACCACACCCCGCTGTCGCCGACAGCCCAGAGCGAGAGCATGTGCTTGAAGACAAAGCTCGTGAGATTCCACGACGAGACGACATCGGAGAACGGAATAAGTGAACCCTCCTCGGCCATCGCCAGCTGACGGGGTGTCGTAGGCTTGTCGTAGCCATAGAGTTGGGAGTGATGCTTGTTGTAACTCTCGCCGATGACGAGCACGATGTCAGGTATACGGAAGCAGCAACTGTCCACTTGTATCTTTTCCCCGCCGGCAATCTCCAACTGTTCTAATTGCTGATCAGCCAGACTGTTGGCGTAGATTCCGAAGGCTAGACGATAGACAGGCAGATAGAGTTTTGCGTGATCCTTACGGTTCTGTTCTCGTTCCACTTCGCCGAGGGTATTGCAGGAGAAGAGGCGTCGCATGGCTACCTTGTTGTCCCACGTCTGGCTGATACTGCTGTAGAGGCACCAGGCCACGAGGCAGCCTAATACAGCCTGTATGCCTATCACAACACCCTCGTTCAGCTTTGGCAGAATCATCTGCTGACGGATGTTGTTCAGCCAGCGACGGACAAAGGTCCAAAGGATATGAATGAGCACCAGCAGCAGAATCCAGCCCACATTGGTCGTAATGATAGCAAAATTCATATAGCCATAGAAGAACTCAAGGGCCTCCTGTCTGCTGGTCTCTGTGACGAGCATCAGCATCGTTGGCGTCAGGGTGGACTCAAAGCGGACGTAGCAGAACACGTCGACGATGGCCACACCGTATAGAAAGAGGTAAGTGGTAAGAAGTAAGAGGTGAGAGATTACAGACGAGAGGCGAGAAGTGAGAGCGCGGATAAGCGTGAGGATGACGCAGACGATATAGAGGTCGAGGAAGAGTTCTGGTATCGTGAACTCATATGCCTGAGCCCCACGGTTCCTGAGATAATAGGGCATAATCTCCAAATGGCAGCAGAGCCAGCCCAAAGCGAACATAAACACGAAGAAGGTGCCATTCTTTGCGATAGGAACCCACAGCCATCTTAGCCACTTCAACGGATTTGTCATTTCTCTCACCTCTTGCCTCTCTCCACTTACCTCTAAATATAGAGTTTATTCTCTTTGATATAGTCGGCTACGGCTTTAGGCACCAGGCGGCGGATGCCCCTGCCCTCTCGGATTCTGCGGCGGATGTCAGTACTGGAAATGTCGATGAATCCAGGATCGCCGGGCGTCCGGGTATAGACCACTATCTCGTAGTTGGCCTTGATATCCGCTGCCCGATACCAACGGTCGAAGTGTTCCCAGTTGTCACCGCCAATCATCAGCACGAACTGGCGGTCCGGATAGTCACGCTTGAGGGCTTCGAGGGTGTTCCAAGTGTACGATGGCCTCGGCAGGTGCATCTCGTAGTCGCTGACCACAATGCCCTCCACCTGCTCCACCGCCAGACGGGCCATCAGCAGCCGTTGTTCATCGTCGAGCAGGTCGCCAGCCTGTTTCAGAGGGTTCTGGGGCGACACCATCAGCCACACCTCGTCGAGTCCCGCCTGCTCTTTCAGTTGCTGAGCCAGCGAGATATGTCCGTTGTGGATGGGATTAAACGATCCGCCGAAGAGTCCTGTCCGCTTCAAAGTTGTTTTTGTTGTCTTAGTTGTCGTTATTTAAAAACTCCTGTATGACAGCCAGGGCATCAGCCTCGGCATATTCCAAGATGTCATTGACGACGACCTTGTCGAACTTCTCCGCAAAGGTCAGCTCAAACTCTGCACGGGCGATACGCTGGTCGATGACCTCCAGGGCATCAGTACCACGGCCCTCCAGCCTGCGACGGAGTTCGTTGATGGACGGCGGCTGGATGAAAAGACTCAAGGCCTCGTCGCCATAGAACTGCTTGATGTTCACGCCACCCTTCACATCGACGTCGAACACCACATTCTGCCCAGCCTCCAGCTGTCGCTCCACCTGAGACTTCAAAGTGCCATAGAAACGGCCTTCATACACCTCTTCATACTCTAAGAACTCGCCGTTGTCAATGCGCTGGCGGAACTCCTCGGGTGTCAGGAAGAAAT
>JAEEGH010007986.1_pt1 | contig 25207 bp, 19 predicted proteins | sample 9134181 | NCBI WGS metagenome assembly JAEEGH01 (sample SAMN16246544, study PRJNA631951) | gut metagenome | biome: gut microbiome; feature: rumen; material: DP-attached | host: Bos | place: Iran: Karaj | collected 2018-10
AGGCGTTACCACCCTGATACCACTGTTCGTAGCCCCAAGGGGTCCCATTGATAGACCCCACCCTGTTGCCGCTCACTTGTGAGCCGTTTCCTGAATGACCCATGTTGTCATTGCAAGCATCGGCAGCGAAAGCCGATACCGCAAACCCCAGCGTCATGGCAAGGCCGATACCGGCCAAAGAACATTTCTTCATAATTACTCCTATAAAGAATCGACGCGATCCCTTATCTGTAATTTATATTGAAAACGTTCTTTTCTTTTACTCAGGATACACAAAGCGTTGTTGTAAATTTCAACGCGGAATTTGTCAAAATTCGGGCAGTTTTTGTAAACTTATTTCACGATAAAGTTGCCAAGAGAAAACATGTTTATAGCAAAGTAAAATTCGTTTATCTTTTTTTCTTTATCTATTATGTTTATATCACATAAAAAGGCGCCCGGAGGCGCCTTCTTTAATATATGTTATATGTGTTGCCGGAGTTATTCTTCGGCGGGAGCTTCGGGAGCGGTATCGGCGAGGTCGACCTTCTCGACAGAATCGTCATCCACTTCCACGCCCTGCACGTGATCAAATGTTTCCTTCGCCTCGGCGCTATCCTGTTCGATATCCTCCACGCTCGGGAGCGCGGTGGCGTCTTGCACCATGTCGCCGTCACGCAGGCTAATCGCCTTCACGCCCTGAGCATTGCGGCCCGTAAGGCGGATGGAATCGGCCTTGATGCGGATGACCTGGCCTTCCTTACTCGTGATAATCAGGTCGTAGTCGTCGGCGACGCTATCGACAAACACAGCCGGGCCGATCTTGTCGGTAACGTTGAGGTTCTTCACGCCCTTGCTTCCACGCTTGGTAACGCGGTAGGTACCCGGTTCACTGCGCTTGCCATAGCCCTTTTCTGTAATGGTAAGCACCTTGTTGCCTTCCTTGAGCCACAGGAGCGAAATGACCTCGTCGCCTTCGGCAAGCTTGATACCGCGAACACCGTGCGTGCCACGGCCCATCGGGCGGAAGCACGTAATCGGGAACGTGACAGCCTGGCCGTTGCGGGTCGCAAGCATCAGCAGGTCCTTCGGAATCGGGCGGCCTTCGAGATCGTCGGCATCATCGCCTTCGACTTCCGGAGCATCCGTTTCGGGCGCATTGTCGTCGCCTTCGCCGGCATTGAGCGAGGCCTTGTATTCTTCTTCGGACATGCCCACGAGTTGCACCTTCACGAGTTCATCACCCTCGTCGAGGGTAATGGCGTTCACGCCGGCCTTGCGCGGGCGGCTGAACAGAGTGAGGTCCATCTTGTTGATGATACCCTTCTTGGTCGCAAACACGAGGCAGAAGTAACCGCCGAACTTGCGCACGGGCACAATCGCCTGCACCTTCTCGCCCTCGGTGAGGCCTACAAAGTTCACGATCGGGCGGCCCTTGCCGCTGCGCGTACCTTCGGGCAGGCGATAGACCTTCGTCCAGTAGGCGCGACCCTTATTGGTAAACACGAGCAGGTAGCTGTGCGTGCTTGCCGTAAAGATCTGGTCCACGTCGTCTTCTTCCTTGAGGCCCGCACCGATAATGCCCTTGCCGCCACGGCTCTGGGTCTTGAACGTATCGATCGGGAGGCGCTTGATGTAGCCTTCCTTGCTCAAGGTAATCACCTGTTCCTCCTCGGCAATCAGGTCTTCGTAGTCGCTGTCATCCACGGATTCGCCGATGGTGGTGCGGCGTTCGTCACCGAACTTGTCCACCACTTCGTCAAGGCGCTTGAGGATAATCGCAATGCGGCGTTCGCGCTTCGCGAGGATATCTTCGAGGTCGGCGACAGTCGCAATGAGTTCGTTGTACTCGGCTTCCAACTTTTCGAGGTTGAGCCCTGTCAACTGGGAGAGTCGCATGTCGACAATCGCCTGCGACTGGATTTCGTCCAGGCTGAAGCGTTCCTGCAAGCGATTCTTCGCTTCTTCGGTCGTCTTGCTCGACTTGATGATCTGCACCACCTCGTCGATGTTCTGCGTTGCAATGCGCAGGCCTTCGATAATGTGGAGGCGAGCCTTCGCCTTGTTCAAGTCGAACTGCGTCGAGCGGGTCACCACGTCCATGCGGTGATCGATGTAAATCTGAATTAAGTCCTTGAGGGTCAACAATTTAGGCAGGTTGTTCACGAGCGCTAGGTTGTAGATGCTGAACGTCGTCTGCAACTGCGTATACTTGTACAGGTTGTTGAGCACCACCTCGCCCACCGCATCGCGCCTGAGCTCGATAACGATGCGGATATCCTTCGCGGATTCGTCGCGGATATCGGTGATGCCGTCCACGCGCTTTTCGCGAACGAGGTCAGCAATCTTCTTGCAGAGTTCGGACTTGTTCACCATGTACGGGATTTCCGTCACGATGATGCGCGGCTTGCCCTTTGAGTCGATTTCGATATCGGTGCGGGCGCGCACACGCACGCGGCCGTGGCCCGTGAGGTATGCATCGCGAATGCCCGCACGCCCACAAATGATGGCGCCAGTCGGGAAGTCCGGACCGGAAACGTACTGCAGGAGTTCCTCACCCGTAATTTCGGGGTTTTCCGCAACCGCGTGGATTGCGCTTGCAATTTCGCGCAGGTTGTGCGGAGCCATCGAGGTCGCCATACCCACGGCGATACCCGTAGTACCGTTCACGAGCATGTTCGGGAGCACGGACGGGAGCACCAGCGGTTCTTCGAGAGATTCGTCGAAGTTCGGGCCCATGTCCACGGTGTCCTTCTCGAGGTCCTCGAGCATCAGGGCGCCCATGTTGTTCATCTTCGCTTCGGTGTAACGCATTGCAGCGGCACCATCGCCGTCGATGTTACCGAAGTTACCCTGGCCGAACACCAGCGGGTAACGCAGCGAGAAATCCTGCGCCATGCGGACGAGCGTCTCGTAAACTGCGGAGTCGCCATGCGGATGGTACTTACCGATCACGTCACCCACAATACGCGCACTCTTGACCGTCGACTTGTTGGGAACCACGCCCAACTTGTGCATACTGTACATCACGCGGCGGTGCACCGGCTTGAAGCCGTCTCGTGCGTCCGGGAGCGCACGCGCCACGATGACGCTCATGGAGTAGCGGAGATAGCAGTCCTGCATGTCCTTTTCGATAAGGCTCTTGAACTGCGTTCCTGGTACCATTTCTTCTGACATTCGTTATCCTCTTAGTGATTAGCCGTTACCGGCCAACATCTCGTTTATTTTTTTCAAATTCTCTTCATCCGTCTGATCGATGCGGTGTGGCGTAATGGTCGCATACCCCTGGTCCAGCAGGTAGTCATCACTACCCTCAGGCTGCTTTTCCCACAACTTTTCGCCATCGAGCTGCCACAGGTTCCCTTCGCTGGTGTAGTGGTCGGTAAACATACCGAGTGCCATCGTACACGCACGGAACCCCTTGAACGCGACAGGTTCGACCTTCGGGAAGTTCACGTTCCAGAATACGCCCGCAGGGATATTCCTGAACATTCCCTCGCGCACGACCTTCACAGCAAAATCAATCGATACCTGCAAAAGCGTATCACCACCGCGAAGCGAGAGGGCTACCCCAGGCACGCTCCAGAGGGCTGCCTCGCGGGCTCCGGCGACCGTACCCGAGTAGAGCGCGGACACGCCCGAATTTTCACCGATGTTCACGCCCGAAAAGCACACGTCAAACTGACCCGGACCGCGCCCCTCGGTTTGTTCAAGCCCGAAGGCGGCATAGTGCCCGAGCGCAAACTTCACGCAGTCGGCAGGGGTCCCGTCCACAGAAAACGCCCTGTAACCGCCTTCTGACGGGCATTCCTCGATACAGAGGGGGCGGCGCAGCGTAAACGCGTGGGAAACCCCGCTCTGCTCCATTTGCGGGGCAAACACGAAAACCTCCCCATAGGGAGCAAGTGCACGCGCCAAAGCGTGCATATTCGCGCTATTTACCCCATCGTCGTTCGTGATGAGGATACGCGGTTTTCGAGGGCTTTGCATACTGCCCGAAATATAGTAAAATCCCCAGAATTTTAAGAAAAATAACAGATTTTCGAGCCCCTAAAAAAGCCGAATTTCAGGAGCTGAATTTAGCGGTCAAACCACAAATCAGGGTGCCACATAGACACGCCGTCCGACTTGATAAACTTATGCACTTTTGACTGCGTATAATCAATCAGAACAACGTCAAAATACTCCAGGTCCATCGACGAAAGGATACCCACCTGCACGGGGATTCCATAGAGCCATTCCACCTGGTCAAACGCCGTATTCGGGAGCGTCTCGATAGCCTTCACGATCTTTCCGGTTTCGTCCTCGTAAAAGATGAAGTGGTGCCAGGCTCCCGATTGGTCGTGGGTGAATTCACGCCCCATCTTCCCCGCCGTTTCCAGGAAAGAGATCAACTTCGAGGAATCCCTGGATACGGAGACGTTACAAACCTGCTGGTCCCCATAGCGGTCCTCGAATACATCCTCTGCATCTTCGGCCCTGTGGAAATACAGGCGTGTAGCTCCGGTAGCGGCAAAGGAAAAGTCGTAGGCGTAGCCCCCGTTATAACTGCGGTCAAATATCTTTTCGGGCGTTCCAAATCCATTTACTTTGTACGTAACCTTCCACGATGCCGAAGAAAGCCACAGTTCATTCTTGTCGTCCCCATTATAGTCGACATAGGTTATGATGGTATCGCCATCCGGGAGTACGTACCACCTGGGGATTGCCGCACTTTCCACATCCAGCGAGTCCATCTTTTCGGGATTTTTCAAGTCAATGATATACAGGCGCGATTCAAACGGGGCGCCCTCATAGGCCGAACAAAAGGCAATCTTGCTACCATCTGGGGAGAACGTCGGATGGTACACGTTATAGCCATCCGCCAATTTCGTCATTTTCAAAGAGCCATCTGTATGTTCCAGCAGTATGAGATTTCCGACATCGCCATCACGGAACACGAGCTTAAAGCGGTCACTCCCGAGCAAGGCCTTTATGGAATCGGATGCCATCAACAGCGTAAAGTCATTTACCTTGATTTCATGCGGTTCCTGCGGGCCCTCATCGGAAGAACCCGACGAGGAATCGGACCCGCACGCAACAAGCAGGAGCATCAAAAATACAATGGCATATCTGTAAAGCATCGTGGAGTCACCTTTCTCAAGACATCCATTTAAATATAACATTTCTAGCACCAAAAGTCATATTTGCTATATTTGAATTGATGTACACGGAACCGAAATTTCTCGCAATGAAGGAGACCTCCAAGGCTAAACGCATGGCGGAACTCCTGCGAGTCATCATCTTGCAGCTGGGTGACGACGTTCCCCGCGCGAAGCGTGAATTCGAGACATACGCCAGCTGGATGAAATTGCCCGAAGAGGAGCACCTTACCGGCAAGAACCAGGCGCAGATGATTGACCTGTACAAGACATTCCGCACGCGAGCAGGGCTTGGATTCGAGCGCGACGTATACCTGGAACAGGAACCGGGTGACCGTGAAGTCGCCAACGAGGCGCCTATCCCGTTCGCAGTCCTCGTTCACAACCTGCGAAGCGCCTTCAATGTCGGCTCCATCATCAGGAGCACGGACTGCTTTGGGCTCGAGGGAGTACACCTGAGCGGCTACAGCACCAATCCCGACCACGTGACGGTCAAGAGCGCCGCGCGCGGGTGCCAGGAATGGATCCCCATCAAGCGCTGGGAAAGCCCGTTTGACTGCATCAAGTGGCACAAGGAAAACGGCTACGAGATTATCGCTCTCGAAACGGGCGAAGACATCCCTAGCATCAATGAAGTTTCCTGGCCCAAGAAAGGGCTCATCATCCTCGGGAACGAGGAACTCGGGATTGCCCCCGAAATCATGGCAGAATCAACCATGAAGGTGACTATCCCCATGGCTGGCCGCAAGGCAAGCATGAATGTCGCCGGAGCGTTTGCCATCATGGCATTCAAGATTCGCAGCAGCTTTACTCCATAGCAGGCAGTTCCATGAAATACCGGTACCTACTGCTTCTACTTTTCCCGTTTTGGACGAGTTGCTCAAATAGCGAACTTTATGCCTATGGAGAGCACACCCCCATCTCCGGGGACCTTTCCACCGACTTTGTCAAGATAGCCACCAACGACAAGGTTATCGAAATCAAGGACATAACGGTCAAAACCGATGACGGCAAGAATCCGGCAATAAAGATCGAACTCACATACGACTTCTACCTGGAAAAACACGAAGTTACATGCAAGGAATACACGCAGTTCCTAAAATCAGCATCGTGTAGCAACGATTCCCTACCAGTTACGAACGTCACCTTCATAGACGCCATGCTTTTCGCAAACGAAAAAAGCAAGGCCGAAGGCTATGACACGGCATACACCTATACATCCGTCTCGTGCGATGAGGGCTCTTGCACCCAAATCGAGGGATTTTCTTTCCAGCCCAATGTCGAAGCCTACCGCCTCCCTACCGAGGCAGAATGGATTCTCGCAGCAAGACAAGGCTGGGATGTAAAAAACAGCTGGTACGCAAGCAATGCCAAGAGCAACCTCCACTCCGCATGCAGCAAGGGCCACAACACGCTCGGCATTTGCGATATGGAAGGCAACGTATCGGAATGGGTTAACGACTGGTTTGGCAATGTATGGGACACCACCGTAACAAACGTTATCGGCGCGGCCAACGGGGGTTCTCTCGGCGAACGCATCATCAAGGGCGGCAACTTTCACATGGCAGAAAGCGGAATCAGTCCCTATAGCCGTGGAGACGTCTACACCGTCACTTCTTCTACAACAAGCGACTACCTCGGGTTCCGACTTGCTTTCGGCAAGATTCCCGATGCCCTATGGCTTTCCAAAAGCCCGAATTCCACAGACGCCCTCCCCACCTATCGCACATCCAGCGTAGGTAGCGTCCGCAAAAAGACAGGGACTTTCAGGACAAAGATTGCCTTCCGTCACGATATCAGCGGGAGCCTCGCCTACATAGATTACTCGAGCCATATCCTCTCGCCTCTCGCAGTCCTGGATACTATAAACACATTCCATCCTGACATTTCTCCCAACGGGCAACGGGTCGCATTCTGCACAAAGCCCGAAGGCGTCAACGGGCAATCAAACATTTACGTCCGCGATTTAAACAAGAAAGGGAGCCACCTCGTAAAGCTCAATGTTGAAAACGCGGCCATCCCGCGCTGGAAGGTTCTCGATTCCAAGGACACCGTCATCATATACGTCTCCTCCGCAAGCAACAACAAATACGAGCCGTCGTTCCTGAGCAAATCTACATGGATGGTACCCTTCTCTAACGGAAAGTTCGGCGAACCCCAGAAGCTGTTTGACGGCGCATACCATGGAGGCGTCGGCGACGACCTGAAATTTGCCGTCACGGGCTCGTCCCTATTGCGAGTAAGAAGGTCCGACCTCAAGGATACTGTTTGGTACAACTCGGAACAGGCATGCAATGTGAGCCTAGCCAAGGACGGGAGCAACCGCATACTGTTCCTTGACTTCGGCGGCAAGGAAGGGCGAAAGTTCGTTGGGAAGAACTACGGCGTTCACGAGCAAATCCTTATCATGGACAGCACCGGGAAGCTCATCCAGAACATTCCCGCACCAAAGGGGTACACATTCGACCATCCCGAATGGGTCGACAGCCACTTTATCACGGCAATGCTCACCACGCCCGACGGCACACACGAAAAGATCGTCCTCATCGACCTTAATGATTCTTCCATCATGGAACTTATCAAGGGCGACGAGCTCTGGCATCCGTGCATCTGGATAGGAGAAGTCAATAAGACAGAATCGCCCCTTGAACCGGACAGCGCCGCCATTTACTGGAACGATGACGACGACCCGCTACTAGCGACAAAGATGAACGCCTTCTGGGCAATAGCCGACTCCATCGAAGTCATGGCCCTCGGATCGTCAAGAACCAGCATCGGGTTTGCCACAATTTCTATAACCTACGGCGTTCCGTTCAACATGGCGACAATCCCCAACGACATGGACGTCAACTATTACCTGGCAAAGAACTATGTATTCCCGCACTGCAAGAATCTCGAATACATCATACTCGCCCTCGATCTTGACCTGTGGTCCGAAAAGTCCGGGGTCAACGTCAAGCGGAATATTCTTTCGATACCGGGTTTCCATTACGACGCAAACCACGATTTCTGGAAAAAGGGAAACGCCTCCCATATCATAGAAGCTAGCAAGCAGCAACTTTCTGAACAACTATACCTAGAGGACATCGCATGGCTTCATGGTTTTGTCAAGAACATGGAAGTCAACTCCTGGACATACGGCGGAAGCAACCCCAACTCGCTCGTAAGCGATTCCACCTGGAGCGACAGGAATACGGTTTACAAGACCGCACTCCAGCAGATCGAGGACATCATCAAGATTGCTCAGGAAAAAGGCATCAAGGTCATCGGCGTTGTCTACCCGCAAAGCCCCGAATACGCCAAGACAGGGGCATTCGGCAGGCACGGCATGAGGCGTAGCACCGCCATCAGTATCCTAGACAACATTGCCAAGTTCAGTTCCACCTACCCCAACTTCATACTCATGGACGAGAACAAGATGGGCAAGCACGACTATGCCGACAGACTCGCATACGACTACGACCACCTCAACATGTATGGGGCATTCCAGCTTAGTGCCCGCATAGACTCGCTACTGTGGGCACTCGGCAAAAAGAAGGAATAGCTAGCGAAAGCTATTTTGAAAGGGCCTTGACCGCTTCGGTCAGGCGGTCAATTGCCTGAATGAGTTCATCCATCTTGGCGTCGCTCACGCCACCTGCAACAGCGGCACCGACCGCAGCCTGGGCAGCAGTCTCGACGGCCTTCACAGGCGTTTCCTTCACGGGGAGCTTGCCGAACCAGATATCGGGCCAGCGGTCGTTACCCGTGTGGTAGGTAATGCGGGTCGCCGTCTCTACCGGCTCGCCAATCTTCCAGATGTAAAGCTCATAATCGAACATGTCGTGGTCGTGGCCCTTGTCGGTCGCACCCCACACGAGCCACTTGCCATCGGGCGAAAGGCGCGGGAAGTACTCGTGACTGCGGCGGCCCGGCAGGTCCATCAGCTTCACGTTCTTCGGGATGCCGAAGAATCCGACCTTCTCGATCTGCTTGCCATCCTTGGCGCTGAACCACAGGATTTCGCTCGGGGCGGCAGTACCGCCGTTACCCGTCGGGTTCACACGGTAGATCTTGCTGCCATCAAAGTTCCAGTCAATCTGGCAGCCATCGCCGGACTTGGTCCACTGGGACTTTTCCAGGTCCCACACGCCCGTCTCGCGCATAGAACCGCGAAGCGTAATCGCCAGGTGTTTGCCGTCGGGGCTCATGTTCGGCTCCTGTAGAATCACGCCCGACTTCTTGAAGGCCACCTCGCCATCCAGAATCATCTTTTCGGCCTTGCTCTCGAGGTCCATCGTAAAGACCTTCCCCGCGCGGCTGAACACGATGGACTTACCATCAGGCCTCCAGGTGCCCCATGTGGCGTTATCCACCACCTTGCGGGCGTTCTCGCCCGTAATGTCGACCATCCACAGGTCCCACTTTTCGGGATAGTTCGCATCGTTCTCGGGTACCCAGCCGCCCTTGCTGCGGTTAAACAGCACCGTGGCGCCATCCGGAGAAATCCTCGGGAACCAGTCCACATTGTCGCCCTGCGTCAAGGCGCGCGGGTTCGTGCCGTCGGCGTTCATAATCCAGATGTCATGGTGGCTGTTCGCGCGGCTTGTTGCCCACACGATTGCACCTTCGAGCTTACCCTTGAGGGCCTCGAGCGCCTTCTGCTCGTCGGCAGTCGGGTCCACGGCGGCACCCGTCGGGGCTCCCTGCTGGGCAAAAACCGAGGTTGCGGCAAATGCCGCGCACGCAAAAAACTTCACAATATTATTCATGCCCTAAAAATACGAAAAAAAGAGCGCCTGTCTTTTTGACAAGCGCCATTTTTTATGAAATCAGCAAACTGTTCGAGTATCTGGGCTATTGCAGGCGTATTTTCTGCAACATTGTCGAGGTCGCCGTCTGGACCCGGACAACATAGATACCCGCGGGGATTCCCTGGAGGGCAAGTTCCATGCTCCCCGTCGCATTCCCGTTCCAGAGTGTCTTGACTGCGGCTCCGGTTACGCCGAACAGGTCCACACGCACATGGCCCGCATAGTTCACCTGGAGGGTACGCCCGTGCATCGACACCGCCGGAGCGGCAGCCACGTGTGCAGCAGGCAATGCGGTAATCGCCCCGCTGGAACTCGATTCCGGGTTCACGTTCGGCCCGCTAGAAGAAGTCGGGGGTTCCGTACCGGAAGAACTCGTGGGCGGCACGGAAGAGCTCGATGCCGGAGGCTGCGAGCCTGCCGTCATGAGGTTCGGCATGTTGCCCGAGACCAGGAGGCCACAAAGCACCTTCATCGACTGTTCGAAATAAGCCTCATCACCCAAGGAAACAGCCTCGTTCCAGTATTCATCAAGTTTAGACTGGCGAGAAGCATCCGTAACCAGCGAAGTCATAAGCGTTGCCACAAACGTGCTGTTGTGGTCATTCCACATGGTACTACCGCTACGTTCAATCGTTCCCTTCATCGCCGATGCCGCATAGCCACTTACCCAAGTTCCAAGCTTATCGAGCATTGTCTTAGCCTTCGATTCACCGAACCAGTAAAAATCCTGCGCCAGGCGCCACGGTGTACGGGCGGCATCGTACCCATAGTACTTGTCAAGGCCCTTTCCGCTGGCATCCGACCAGTTGTCAAAAAGTCCTGTGGAATATTCCGCAGAGTTCGTCTCCAACAAGGCATAGTTGGCATTCATCGCCGTCGTATTCCAGAACTCGGCATTGTCCTTATCCACCTCGGCAAAAAGCCTATAGTAGGCAGGAGCAATATAGGAAGGATTCTTCTTGTCGTTCCAGGCATCGCCCGGTTTATGCAGGCCATTATCTTCAAACTCATACTGCTTCACATTCTTCAAAAGAGTGCGAGCTTCGTCAAGATACTTTTCATCACCAAACTGGTACGAAGCCATAATCAAGGCTGCAGCAACATCCATTTCCGCATCGGTTGCCGCATTCGCCTTATTATCGTACGGGTTCAAGCCGCCAAATGACCAGTTCATTAGGCCATGTTGATTAGACCCCGCCTTGTAGAATGCCCATAGTTTATCGAACTGTGCCTGGTAACTGGTCGTATTGTCACTGAAGTAGACCATCATCAGCATTCCGTAGCCGGTTCCTTCCGACACGTAATTGTTACCGCCCTTGTCCTTTTCAATTGCGGCGTAATTCCCACTTTCTTTATACTTGTCACTCAAATAGAACTCAAAGGCCTTCTTCAACTGGGAAGCCGCCTCATCCTGGTTCGAAAGGACAACGCCGTTGCCGCTATAATTGGACTTTTGCGGATACGGGAAATTAACTGCAGCCTCGGAAAGGCCAAACGCGAAGAGGCCTGCAAGGCCTATCTTTACCAAACAATTCATGAACACTCCTTGTCGCATGAGCAACTACACCTTAAATTATATGTTATTGTCCGTTTTTGCAACCTATTTTTTACTGATTTCCATCAAAAAACGGGCATTTGTGATTTATTTCAACATTTATTTGCTCGTCCACTTCAACGTCTTCAATACGGAATCCAGGCGCGCCGTCATCTGCACCGCACCCTTGTAGCTCAAATGGTCGCGATTCTGGGCCATTTCATCCGTATAATCATGGTTCCCCATCTTATTTTCATCCATCAGCACAAAATAGGGCTTTGCCTTGGCAAGGGAATCCAGGTAGGCAATCTTTTTCTTCGCCACGCTGCGCTGCAGGCCGTACAGGCCAAACGATCCCGTCTCCCTATACTGTGGAGCCTGGGGGAAAATTATCCCAATTACGTAGATTTCCCGTTCCGAAGCGATATCCACTATGGCCATCAGGTCTTCTATCCGGGCATTCACGCATGCCATTTCCTTTTCCGTGAATACGGAATCCTTCAGGATTTCCACCGCATCGGCATCCCACCCCCGCGAAGGCGGGAACAGGCCTCCCCTAACAGAAAAACTATTCACCTCTTCCAAAGGCGCGGGGTAAGAATTCTCGACCGCTTCGACAAAGCCCTTAGGTACGCCATCCTTCCAAAAATCATGACTTGCATCGTAAACATAGCCAGGGCCACCTAGCAAGACCAGTTCTAGATGGTCCTCATAGCAGTGCCACCCGTCCAAGTCTACGGAAACAACGATGGCCTTCAAGTTTTGCGAGTGGTTCAACGCGTAGTTCCTAACAAAGTAATAGTCCCTAGCTGGGTCTATTCCCGTCACCCCGAAATTAAGCATTTCCCATTCCGGGTAAATTTCCGGCCCTACGCCCATTTCCATTCGGGAACTGCCCGCAAGGAACACCTTTGTCGAGTCAATCCTTTTCCAGAATTTCTCTAGCTTGATACGGAAACGCACCTGTTCCAACTCGTGGCTCTCGGAAAGATAGGCGCCAGCACTATCCAAGTCAATCGGAGAATCAGCATCCGGCAATACAACCGGCCTTGCCCATAGCGACGGGTGCCACAGTTCATCGCCTTCCACAAGGTCAACAACAGAGGAATCCCCAAAATTCACCAGGACCACCTTCTGGTGAGCGCCACCCGCATTCAAGAGCGTCGCCACGGCCAGGTTCCGGCCCACGACCCATTCGCTATGGTCAAAGGAATACCCGGCCGGGGCAGCGACAGACTGGATTAGCGTTCCGGTACTGTCCACGACAAGCATGCGTTCGTGCGTGCCATAATCCTTCCCCACAAACGTGCGGCCGGCCTTTCCGCCAAAATCCAGGAAAAGCGTACGCTTGCTGCTATCCTTGGCAAGCGATGCATTGCAGGCCTGTTCGCCATCGTACCACGTGGTATCGCGGGCATTGCCCGTCACCATCGATCCGGAATCTGCAACACGGGCACGTAGGAGCCTTGCCCCGGTTACCGCAAGCGAATTGTCCTCGCTAATCCCGCCGTGGTATGCCCCGTCAAAAAGCTTTTCAGGAGTTCCAAACCGCCCGTTTGAAAAACGCACCTGCCAGGTCGATGATGCACGGAATGCAGCGTCATCCTTGTTGTTGCCCGCATCGGTCACGTAAACAATCACCGTATCGCCGTTTGCGAGCACGCGCCAGCGCGGGATAGCCGCAGATTCCACGTCAAGTTTCACGAGGTTCGTGCCTTCCGCATTCAGGTCACGCACGTAAAGCGAAGACACTCCCGAAACGCCCTCGAGCCTTGTACAGAAGGCCACCCTCTCCCCATCCGGAGATATTTCCGGATGAAAGACATCCAGCGTATCGACAATTTCAACCACCGACGATGTTCCACCAGAATAGTCGATATAGGCCAAGTTGCCCGACACATCGTTGCGGAAAGCCAGTTTTACCTTGTAGGTCCCCGTAAAGGCACGCATAGTCGTCGCTTCCGCAATTCCCACGATCCTGTTCGGATTTGCGTCACCATCACGTCCCATCCATTTTGCATCCGGGACCTGCCCAAAGGCAAGGCGGAAACCGACATAGTCCGCGCGGGTCGCCGATGTCACCGTATAGACGTCACCACGGCCGTAAAGCGTAATGGACGCGGCCTGGTTCCGGTAACTACCCCCCTTCACCACGCGTTCGCCAATGGAGCCTCCATCGGGAGCCCCCACAAAATTTTCAACAGTCACATCGCGGAACGGGCCCATCCAGTCGTTCACCCATTCCATCGCATTCCCCATAATATCGCAGATTTCTGTAGAATCCGAGAGTTCGCACACGCGATGCAGCCTATAATCCGAATTCTCTGCCGTCCAGGCCTTTTGCGTATTCCATTTCTGGCCAGCCACCAAAACCCATTCCGCTTCTGTCGGCAGGCGATACGCGCTAACTTCGGGGTGGTACGCAAAGCCCTCCAGATTCACGCAATGTCCCTCGGAATCAAACTTCCCAGAGGCATACGTGTAGGCCGTATCAAGCTTTTCGGATTTACTGCGTTCATTCGCAAACAGGACTGCATCGTAGAAAGTCACGTTTGTCGCTGGCATATTGCCATCTTCACAGGCGAGCGCAAGCCCTATCGAAGACTGCATCAGCGAATTGAATTCATCGCATGTCACTTCATGGCGCCCAATCGAGAAATCGTAATCGAACAGCACCTTCATGCTCGGGCGCTCATTGGAACGCGCCTGCGAATCATCCGTCCCGAGAACCGTAAATACACTGGAGGCAAGGACGCGCATCATCCCCGGGAGCGTATCCGGCTTGACATCGGCCTCAGAGGACGAGACGATTTCGGAATTGGAACAGGCAACCAACCCGCAAAAAATCAACAATACAACGAGCCTTCTCATACTTACTCCAAAGACCTTAGCACAGAATCCAGGCGCGCCGTCATCTGCAAAGCACCAAGATAGCATAAATGATCCCTATTGCCTGCCATCGGGTCCGGATAATCGTGGTCACCCATCTTGTTTTCATCCATAAAGATGAAATTCGGGTAAGACATCTCCAAATCCTTTATTTTCTGCAAAAGCGCAGGAGCCTCGCTCCGCCGTATCCCGTACTTTCCGAACGAACCCGTATTCTTGAAGTTCGGGCTCTGCGGGAACACGACCCCGATAACATGGATTCCGTAGTTTTCCGAGATTTCAAGAATCCTTCTCAAGTGCGAGAGCGACGCATAGAAATTATCCGAGTCGTAACTCATCCACGTGCTGTCATTTTCAATGGAGGGGTTCGCCTCCCAGTCTCCCGACTCCCCGTAGACATAGCCGCGGGTCATTTTCAGGTTCGTTACGTAGTAATCCATTCCCAAGGATTCCGAGGTCCTTTCGGCTAGCCCCTCGGGGTAGCCGTCCTTCCAGAAATCATGGTTCATATCATACACGTAACCGGGAATCTTCTTGTAGTCCATATAGAAAAAGTTGTAGTCGCTATTTTCATCCTTATGCCACAGGTCTACATCGAGCGAAATAATGATATACTTCAGCCTCTTGAGGTGGGGAATCAGATAATGCTCCAGAATGAATTCCGAGGACACCACCATGTTAGGAACATTCGACAGGTTCAGCGCAAAGAATCCCTCGCTAAACTTATCCGGAATCACTCCCGTAAGCGTCCTCGACGACCCGAGAATCGCCACGTTCGCCAAATCCCTGTAGAGCCATATCAATTCCATCTTGTAGCGCATGATAATCGAGCCGACATCGCCACCCTCGAGGTAGTACACGCCGGCGCTATCCGCATCTAGGGCAACCGACCCCGTCACCACGGAATTATCCTTAACCCACAAGGAGGGGTGCCACAGTTCATCGCCATCCAGGAGTTCCGTGACGGAACTGTCCGTAAGGTTCACGAGGGCTATTTTCTGGTGCATGCCGCTGGCATTCGTAAGCGAGACTACGGCCAGGTTGCGGCCACCCGAAATCCATTCGCTATGGTCAAAGGAATACCCGGCAGGTGCGGCGACAGACTGTACCAGCGTTCCGGTGCTGTCCACGACAAGCAGGCGCTCGTGAGTGCCGTATTCCTCCCCCGCAAACTTGCGGCCGGCCTTTCCGCCGAAATCAAGGAACAGCGTACGCTTGCTGCCGTCCTTTGCAAGCGAGGTGTTGCAGGCCTGTTCGCCATCGTACCAGACCGTATCGCGAGCATTCACAAACACTGTCGAGCCGGAATCGGCAACACGCGCCCGCAGGAGCCTTGCCCCGGTTACAGCCAGCATATTATCTTCACTCAGGCCTCCGTGATAGGCTCCGTCAAAAAGTTTTTCCGGAGTTCCAAACTTGCCGTCCGCAAATTTCACCTGCCATGTAGACTTCTCCCTAAACGACGATTCTTCCTTGTTGTTGCCCGCATCGGTCACGTAGACAATCACCGTATCGCCGCTTTCGAGCACACGCCAGCGCGGGATTGCGGCACTTTCCACATCGAGTTTCACGAGGTTCGTGCCTTCCGCATTCAGGTCGCGCACATACAGCGATGACTTGCCCGAAACGCCTTCAAGCCCCGTGCAAAAAGCCACCTTCCCGCCATCCGGAGACACCTCCGGGTGGTACACCTCCATCGTATCCACGATTTCAACGACAGACAGGATTCCGTTTGAATAGTCAACGTACGCCAGGTTACCCGAAATATCATTACGGAAGGCAAGCTTTACCTTATACGAGCCCGTCAACGAGCGCAAGGTCGAGGAACTTGCCATCGGGACAATGCGCGTCGTATTCGCCTTGCCGTCGCGGTCCATCCAGAGCGCATCGGGGATCTGGCCAAAGGCAAGGCGGAAACCGACATAATCCGCGCGGGTCGACGAAGTTACCGTATAGATATCGCCGCGCCCATAGAGCGTAATGGAATTAGCCTGGTTCCGGTAACTGCCGCCCTTCACCACACGTTCGCCAATGCTCCCCCCGTCAGGAGCCCCCACGAAATTTGTAACCATCGTATCGCGGAACAGGCCCATCCAGTCGTTCACCCACTCCATGGCATTCCCCGCCATGTCGCAAGGGCCTTCCCCCTGATTGGGGACTGTACACACTTCATGCAACTTGTAACCCGAATTCTCAGCATTCCAGCCATCCGTCGGCTTCCAGTTCAATCCGGCGACAAGCATCCATTCCGCCTCGGTCGGAAGGCGATAGGCGTCTACATCCGGGCGAAAGGCGAAACCCTCCAGGTTCGTGCAATGTTTCTCGTTGTCAAAGGCCGCTCGGCTATAAGTGTAGGCGCTGTCAAAGCCACTCTTTTTACTCAGCGCATTCGCATAGAGGACCGCATCGTAATAAGTCACGTCCGTTGCAGGCAGGCTATCTTGTGCGCAATCCAGCACAAGGCCCGTAACAGGTTCCATCAGGCCGTTGAATTCGGCACAAGTCACCTCATGCCGCCCCATCGAAAACGAGTAATGAAAGGCAGCCTTCATCTGCGGGCGTTCGTTCGCCTTGGCCTGGTTATCCTCCGTTCCCAGGGGCACCGTAGAGTTCTCCGCCGACACATGGAGCATTCCTGGGAGAGAATCCGCCTCCGCTTCCAGCACAATATCGGAATAAGGGCTTTCGGAATTCGAGCATGAAACAAGCAAGACGAAAAGCGTCAACAAGCCCAGTAAGGGCAAGGCGGTTTTACAATCTCGCTTTGGCATGTTCATCAGTAAGCAATATAGCAACATGGGGAGAAATCCCTACGTTCCTTCCCCCATAATTTGCTAAATTCATAGGGTAGAAAAACACAGGAGTCATTATGCCCGCACAAGGTGATCACAACAAATGGATAGCGCTTGCCCTCTGCATTCTGCTGGGGTATCTTGGACTGCACCGCTTCTACGAAGGCAAGATCTGGACGGGAATCCTCTGGCTCTGCACGGCAGGCCTCTGCGGCGTAGGCGTCGTCGTTGACGCCATCCTTATCGTGATGAAGCCGGAACACTACTAACAGGCATTATGAAACACTTATTTGTTATTGCGACGGCGAGCGCCGGCAAAATCAGGGACTTTGCACACATCCTCGGCACCGACCACTACGAATTCAAGACACTCAAGGACATCGGATTCGACGAGGAAATCATCGAGGACGGCAACTCTTTTGCCGAAAATGCCATCATCAAGTCGAACACGACCGCACTGTGGCTTGCAAAGCGTGGCATCGAGGCAACCGTACTTGCCGACGACTCCGGCCTGGAAGTTTTCGCGCTCGGCGGAGCACCCGGAATCTACAGTGCCCGCTACAGCGGCGTCCACGGCGCAGACGAAGACAACAACACACTGCTTCTGAAGAACCTCGCTGGCATCGAAGACCGCAAGGCACGCTACTTTTGCGCACTCTCGTACCAGACTGTGACGCGGGTTGACGCTCCGGTTTTAAACGGCGCACAGCAGGCATTAAACGGCGCCGGGACTCGGGTCGGCGACTTCATCGTGAGCGAACCGCAGATTTTCGAGGGCGAATGCCGCGGGAACATCAACTACGCTCCCGTGGGCGACATGGGCTTCGGCTACGACCCGCTCTTTGTACCTGATGGCGAAACCCGCACCTTCGCGCAGATGGAACTCGAAGAAAAGAAGGCTATCAGCCACCGCGGAAACGCCATCCGCGCACTGAAAAAGGCACTGGGGAAATAAAGGCCTCGCCACCTTTTCAAAACGATTGCAAGAATTGTGCCATAATGAGAGTCTTATTCGCACCGTTACAAGGTTACACAACGGGCATTTACCGTAAAGCCCATGCCGAAACCTTCGGCGGTGTCGACGCATATTACGCGCCCTTCCTGCGCATAGAAAACGGCCACCCCCGTGAAAAGGACCTGCGCGACCTCGACGGCGACATTGATTGCAAACACGATAGCGGGCTCGATTCGATTGGCGGTAAAAGCGATTCAATTGCACGTGCAAAAACCGTGCCGCAGATTATCGCGAACAGCGCAAGCGAATTCAAGGTTCTCGCCGACGCCATCCTGCAAAAAGGCTTCACCGAAATCGACTTCAACATGGGATGCCCCTTCCCCATGCAGGTGAGCCGCCACCGCGGCGCTGGCCTGCTGAACGACACCCGAACAGTCCAGGAAATCATGGACGAAATCGCACGGCTGTCCGCAGCGGGCACCGCAAGGTTTTCCGTCAAGATGCGGCTCGGGCAAGACTCCCCCGACGAGACATTCGCACTGTTGCCCATTTTGAACGACGCCCCGCTCACGCAAATCACGCTGCACCCGAGACTCGGCAAGCAGCAATACAAGGGCGTCCTGGACATTCCATCTTTCGAGAAGTTCTACAACGAATGCCGCCACCCGCTCGTCTACAACGGAGACATCACAAGCGTTAACCAGATACGCAAAATAGAATCGGGCTACCCCAAGCTTGCCGGCATCATGATTGGCCGCGGAATGCTCGCCCGTCCAAGCCTCGCCGCAGAATACAAGGCCGCAACTGACGCAAACGCCGTCAGCGAAAACGAACTGTTGAGCAAAATCCTAAAGATGCACGGCAAACTGTACGAACACGCGCGCAGCACTTACCAGGGCGACAGCCAGATCCTCTCGCACATCAGGAGTTTTTGGGATTATCTTGAGCCCAGCCTCCCCAAAAAAGTCTTCAAGAAAATCCAGAAGGCCGGAAAACTGAACGAATACGATGCGGCCATCCAGTCGCTCATCATGGAGTAGGCCGATGAAAAGCGTTTATATTGAGATAACGGACGCCTGCAACTTGCGTTGCAGCTTTTGCCCCAGCAGTGATTGCGGGCACGAGGCCGGTTCGGGCGCATCGCATACGTTCATGCCGAGTGCACTTTTCAAGAAGTGTATCGCGGGGGCTGTCGAAGCGGGCATCGAGAACGTATATTTGCACGTTCTGGGCGAACCGACGCTACATCCCGGTTTTGCGCTCTTCCTCAGGGAAGTAAAGGCCGCGGGCCTTACCGCGACGCTCACCACGAATGGTACGACCATCAGGCGAGTCGCCCACCACATATTGAACTGCCCCGCCGTGCGCCAGGTAAACTTCTCGACGCACGCGTATGCAGAACTCCCGCCAGATGACGCCCGCGAGCATCTCGGGGACGTTCTCGACTTCTGCAGAATCGCGCTCATCGCAAGGCCCGAGATGTACATCAATCTGCGGCTCTGGAACATCGGCGCAGCAACTGCCGGAGACTGGAACGAGTTTGCGATTTCTCGCATAAACGAGACTTTCAACACGCAGGTCGCTCCGGGGAATTTCTGCAGCAGGCACAAGAGTTTCCCTATCGCGGGGAGACTCTACCTGCACGAAGACTCACGATTCGAGTGGCCCGCACGTCATATCAAAAGCGAAAGAAGCGAGTGTCATCCTGAGCAGAGCACCGACAGGTGCGACGTCGAAGGATCTACGAACAAACCGGTCGCAGGCACGTGCCACGCCCTCGACACGCACGTGGCAATACTCCACGACGGGCGCGTAGTCGCCTGCTGTCTCGATTACAGCGGGCAAATCACCCTCGGGAACATCGCCGACCAGAGCCTCACCGAAATCCTGGAGACACACCTCGCCCGCAATATACGCGAAGGATTTGAGAAGCACGAACTGCGCCACCCCTTCTGCCAAAAATGCTCCTTCTGCAAGCGCTTCGGGAAGTAAATTCCAGACAAATTGCTATATTCTACTAGAAATAGAAAGGAGATTCAATCGTGAAAAAATTGTTTTTTGCATTGACTGCATGCGCCGTTCTTTTTGCCGCGTGCGACGACAGTTCAAGTTCCCCGAATTCAGAAAACAATTCAAGCGAAAAATCTAATAGCTGTTCCAACGCCGACGAACCGCTTACCGACCCCCGCGACGGCAAGGTTTATAAGACCGTCAAGATTGGCAACCAAGTCTGGATGGCCGAGAACCTGAATTATGACGTAGAAGGCAGTTGGACAAACGACAGCCTCGACAAGGATGGCTCCATTTACGGGCGTTTTTACACCTTTGGGAGAGCAAAAAAGGCATGTCCAGATGGATGGCATCTGCCCACCTTTGACGAAATCGACGAACTTCGCGAAAACACGGGCGGAGTCGGCTTGGCCGGAAAGAATTTAAAAGCGACCTCCGGCTGGGATAAAGATGAAGATGGCAAAGACGGAAACGGGTCCGACAAGTTCTGTTTCGGCATCAAGGCGAGCGGGAAATCGTTGAATGCAGCAGATGGCGTCTATAGCGTCGGTAAAGCTGCTCAATTATGGACTTCGTCCTCTTTCACCGACTGGCGTTACGACAGTTACGGGAACCGCATCAACAACGATGATCTAGGTTATTACTTGTCTTTCACGAGCAGCGATTCCGTGCAAATCGAGTCTTACAGTACAATCTATGCTTGGAATGTACGCTGCCTCAAGGGCGATCCCGAGCCCGAACCGCCTGCTCCAGAAAATTCGTCGGGATACGATGACGGCGCTTTTACGTCCAAATCGGATTAGAACTACGTGAAAGCAACTTCAAAGAAGGGCTGTAGGAATAATTTCACCTAGTTCGGGCGATCGATAAGCACCGGAGCCTTCAGGCTAGCTTCGCCTTCCCAGAAAGGATACACAACCTTTTCGTAGAACTGTTCGAAGCGTTTCCTGTTCATCATCTTCCAGCTTTCAAATGCAATATCGTCCACATCCCTGAATACAACCCGCATAAAAACATCCTCGAAGCCACCATCCACAATCTGTCTATAGAACGGTTTCAAGTCAAATTCGTAAGGCAGCATCACGGACTCACGCATCGCGAATGTTCCCAGCGCTACCAGAGTTTCAAAGTCATTTTCGCTGCCATCCAGTGAATCCAGGCGGTCAAAGTTCAACTTTTCGAATTTCGATTCGCTCTCGGCAAAACGATACACCGTAGACCTGGCCCATTCCCTGTGGATATCAAGCATGGGAAAATCTTCGTACCGCACCAGCACTTCCTTAAAGATAAGCATCAACTTTGCAAAATACTTTCTCACAAAAGCAGCACGATCCTTTGTATCCCCTACAAAATTTGCATAAGCACCATTTGCAAAGAAATCAATCCACACCCTCCTATTCGCCGAAATCTGCGCGAGCAGGAAATAGGAACCTTCGTGCTGGCGGGTTGACTTTACGGCAAGTTTCGCCACCTCGTAGGCCTCATCCTCGCGCTTATGGAAAAAGAGCGCAACTCCCTTGTTGTACAAAAGGTGGTAGGATTTCGGGTAAAACGACAGGCCCAAATCATAATACTTCAATGCGGAATCAAGTTTTTCCTCGAAATCATAGATATCACCAACAAGCGAAAACGCCAGCTCGCTCGGTTCTATCTCAATGGAGCGCTTTGCATATAAAACGGCACTGTCAAGCTGTTTGAGCATCATGTACGAATAGCCCAGTTCGTAGCTGACCGTCGCATTTTTCGGGGAAAGCGAATCGGCCTGCTTGTAGCACTTGATGGCCTCACGGAACATTCTATTGTCGTGGTAAGCGTTCCCCTTGGCAATCAGTTGCGCAGCCTCGCGTTCATTGGCCGAAAGGGTATCATTCCCCATCGCCTTGGGTGTGCTGGTCACATTCGTATAACGGATTGTCGAAGATTGCGCAAAAGACTGCTGCAAGCCAAGGAAAACAAATCCAAGACCAAGAATCAGCGACAATGGGAGGGTTTTGACTTTCATGATTCCAATATATATTTTTATTTTTCCTATGTGCAAACGACAATTCTCGATTTCACGGGTGTTTACAGTTTTCAGCCCTTTATGCAAGGTCTGAAAGGAGATTCGCGTCTAGTTTCCGCAACTTCGAACGCAGAAATCCTCTACATAGACTGCGCCGACATTTCGGGTACGGACTGCTACTGCGATGACGAAGCTGTCGAGACCCTCCGCAGGCGCATTGCCGATGCGGGCATCACGAATGCGCACGGCATCCACTTCTTCGACAACGGCAATTACCACTACATGAGCAAAATCTGGACCGACATGGTCCAGGAACCGTTTTCGCTTGTCGTTTTTGACCACCATCCCGACATGCAAGCCCCGCGATTCGGGAACATCCTCAGTTGCGGGAGCTGGGTCAAGAAGGTTCTCGAGGAGAATAGGTTCATAGACAACGTTGTCATTATCGGGGTCGCCGACCACCTCGTAGATGAAATTCGCGAAAAGCTTTCACTGGCGGGCGATGCCGGTGTTTTAGATAAAGTAAAATTCATCAAAGAAAGCGAAATTTGCGAGACCGACACACCCACGTCATTCTCGCGAATGCGAGAATCTTTAAGATCCCCGACCGAGTCGGGGATGACAGAAGGCAGAATCTACATCTCCATCGACAAGGACGCCCTCGCGCCCGCCTACGCGGCCACAAACTGGGACCAAGGTTCGCTGGATGTGGCGACACTCAAGGAAATCATCGCCGGCCTCGCCGCAAGCCACAAAATCATCGGCGTGGACATCTGCGGTGAGCGCGCCCGCGACTTTGCCGGCGACAAGTACCACACCGTGCAAGAAGCGGACACCCTGAACGACCGCATAAACCGCGAATTGGCCGAATTTCTGCAGAATCTCTAACAGCTCTTGAAAATTTCCCGTCAATAATCTATATTTGGCGCGTTAGAATTCTGCGATGTTGCAGAATTTTTCCGGAAGTCTTTGTCTAACCTTCCTTAAAAAACAAAATGAAAAGCTATATCCAGCGTGAATGGCAGGACCTGGTTATCCTGCTGCGCAACATCCCCTCCCTCGCCGTCAGTTTCTTCATCCTCTCCGTCGTGTGCATGAACTTGCTCGCGAACAAGGAACTGGTATCGTTTGAATACATGGCACTCGACTGCGGCTTTACGCTCAGCTGGTTCTCGTTCCTCTGCATGGACATGATATGCAAGCGGTTCGGGCCCAAGGCCGCCATGAAAGTCTCGGTAGTCGCTCTCTTCGTGAACCTGTGCACCTGCCTGTTCTTCAACATCCTTTCGCACGCTCCGGGAATGTGGGGCGAATTCTACAGCTACATCGACACGAATCCCGATGCGGCCAAGGTCGCAAACGACGCCCTCAACGCCACGTTTGGCGGTTCCTGGTACGTGGTGCTCGGCTCGGCGCTCGCCATGTTCACCGCGTCTCTCGTCAATTCCGTCGTGAACTACGGCATGGGAAAATTCGCGAAGGGCAAGGACTTCAAGACGTTCGCCGCACGTTCCTACGTTTCGACGATGGTCGCGCAGTTCGTGGACAACATGATTTTCGCCCTTACGGTAAGCCACGTGTTCTTCGGCTGGACCATGAAGCAGGTCATTATCTGCTCCATTACGGGCTCCGTCATGGAACTCCTCTGCGAAGTCGTCTTCAGCCCCTTCGGCTACAGGATGGCCTGCAAGTGGGAAAAGGAAAACGTCGGTAGCGATTACCTCAAATTCAAGGCAGGGCAAGCATGAACGTCTTTATCAGCGGAACGCACAGCGGCATCGGCCGCGCCATCGCGCAACTGTTCCTGAGCCGCGGTGCGCATGTGGTCGGGTTCGACATCCAGAAATCCACCATTGACCACGCCGAATACGAACATCACATTGCCGATGTGTCGGACAAAGTCTCCTTCCCGGAACTCCCGATTGCGGCAAACATCGTCGTGAGCAACGCGGGCGTGCAGAACTCCGGCCGCGACATCGAAATCAACCTGAAGGGCGCGATGAACTTCGTCGAGAAGTACGCGATTCAATCCGAAATCAAGTCGGTGCTTTTCATCGCGTCGTCCAGCGCGCACACCGGTGACGAATTCCCCGAATACGCGGTTTCCAAGGGAGGGCTATTGACCTACGTGAAAAACGTGGGCCGCCGCATCGCCAAGTTCGGTGCGACATGCAATAGCATTTCTCCGGGCGGCGTCAAGACCAGCCTCAACAAGCCCGTGATGGACGACCCTGCGCTCTGGAACCGCATCATGGACGTGACTCCGCTCAGGCGCTGGGCCGAACCCGAAGACATCGCGGAATGGGTCTGGTTCCTGACGGTGGTGAACAAGAACTGCACCGGCCAGGACATCCTCGTCGACAACGGCGAGAAGGACCTGAACAGCACCTTCGTGTGGCCGTGATACTAAAGAGATAAACATCTTTCTATCCGTTTTTACTATTTTTTCCCGCAGTACATAACTTCGGGACTGGATTCTTCGGCCTTTGGCCTCAGAATGACACATCCCGTGACCAGCATTTCTAATAACTAGCAACTAATAACTAAGAACTAAAAATGGACATTAACGAACTCGCACAACAGCACATCTTGAAGCAGCCCGTCTACGTGACCGGCAAACCCATCGCCTACACCGCCCGCGAATTCGGCCTCGACCCGAAAGACGTGGACAAGCTCGCGAGTAACGAAAACCCCGTCGGCCCGAGCCCGAAGGGCATGGAAGAGGCCCGCAAGGCACTGGAAGAAGTGAACCTCTACCCGGACGGCGGCAGCTACGACCTCATCGGAAAGATTGCAGAGTTCCGCGGCGTGAAGCGCGAACAGATTGCCGTGGGTAACGGCAGCAACGAGCTCCTGGACATGATCGCCCAGGTGTTCCTCGGCCCTGGCGTGGAAGCCGTGATGGGCAAGCACAGCTTTGCCGTCTACAAGCTCGCCACCATGGCGATGAACGCGAAGATTGTCGAAGTCGACATGCCGGCCCCCGCCTACAACTACGACCTCAAGGCCATGCGCGCCGCCGTGAACGAGAAGACCCGCATCGTGTTCCTCGCGAACCCGAACAACCCGACGGGCTCCGACCTCACCGCCAAGGAAATCATCGACTTCGCCG
>JAEEGH010007987.1_pt1 | contig 25203 bp, 23 predicted proteins | sample 9134181 | NCBI WGS metagenome assembly JAEEGH01 (sample SAMN16246544, study PRJNA631951) | gut metagenome | biome: gut microbiome; feature: rumen; material: DP-attached | host: Bos | place: Iran: Karaj | collected 2018-10
CAGCGTGATAGACTTCGAGATGTTCCGCGGCAGGTTGGAGGAGACGATGGTGAACCACAACACCAAGAGCAATGCCGGTGCCAAGCAGTACGATGTGGTCATGATGTTCAAGGTGATGGTGCTGCGGCAGTACTACAACCTCAGCTATGAGCAGACGGAGTACCAGATTATAGACCGTAGCAGTTTCAAACAGTTCCTCGGACTGGCAAGCGGCGACAAGGTGCCTGATGCCACCACCATCCGCAACTTCTTCGAGGGGCTGAAAGAGAAAGGCCTTGGGGAGAGGCTGTTCCAGGAATTCGTGGACAATCTGCTTGAAAAAGGATTCATATTCAATGAGGGTCAGATAGAGGATGCCAGCTTTGTGCTCGCACCGCGTCAGCGGAACACCCGCGATGAGAACAAGAAAATCAAGGACGGCGAGGGCGGCGACTTATGGAACGACAAGCCGAACAAGAAACGCCAAAAGGACATCGATGCCAGTTGGACACAAAAAGGCGGCGAGGATTTCTTCGGATACAAAGTCAGTGCGAAGGTGGACGGCAAGAGTAAGTTTGTCAAGAAGATTGTGTGACCACCGCAGCTCCTCACGACTCGAAGATGTTCCCCGACCTGATGGATGAGAGCGACCGTGGGCAGGTCACATTTGCCGACAGCGCGTATGTCGGACAGGAAGAGACGCTGCAGAGGTACGGACTGAAAGACGAGATATGCGAAAAAGGCTATCGCGGAAAGCCATTGACCGAGGAACAGAAAGAGGAAAACCGCAAGAAATCCACCATACGCTCGCGGGTGGAACATGTCTTTGGGTTTATGGAAGGAGCAATGCACGGGTTGACCGTGCGGACAATAGGGATGGCAAGAGCCGCAACAAACATCTTTTTGAAATGCCTGACGTATAACATGTTCAGGTACGAGCAATTTGTAAGAAACGGAATCAGATAACGGAATAACCAACCAAACTAACAGAAAGCGAGGTAAAATCATGTAGACATACAGAAATATCAACTATTCAAGGGGCTTGCAGCACTGTTTTGCACCCCGACACTCCTTTGCAAACAATAATAAATCTGGCGAAGCGGCTAAAGTAGGTTCTCCGTCACAGCCAGAAAACAAAAATAATCAATTTTTAGAGCCTACCAATAGAAATATGAAACTATTCAAGAAAAAGAACTGGGCATACTACCTGTTTCTGTTTGGCGTATTCACATTGGTAGATTTCCTTGTGAACATATTGTTCGACCAAGACGGACTACGCAGTGCTGTTATTGGCGGATTGGTAAGCGGAGTTGTCTTTACCATCCTTTGGTGGTTTCTCGACCAAGGCCACGAGCAGATAAAGTCCTCTGCCAAGGAGGACGAGGCCGAGCGCAAGCGCAAGGAATAACCCGTGGCGGATGTTTCGGCGCGGCGGCATGCCGCCGCGCCACGACAAATCCCCGCCGAAAGATTGATGCAAATCATATAATATAAAAGGTATATGAAGAAAGCTTTTTTGCCTCTCGTAGTGCTATGCTGCATCGGGCTGATAGCCGGCTGCAACAAGGAGAGCGATTACTCTGAACTCATAATAGGGAAATGGCTGACCGAATATGGATATATTGAGAAATTCAATGACCAAGGAGTTTGCATTGGTACGGAGAGGCGGGAACAACAAGGAGACAGATTTGTTACGGAGTTCTCCTCCGATGGGAAAGTCAATTCCTACAAGTATGGAGAAGAGCCGACAAGCGACAATCAAAATCGTACCTATCATATAGATGAAAAACAGTTAATAATACAAAGCCATCCATATGACAATACGGAATTCACTTCGACGCTTGACATCAACGTTCTAAACAAGAAAACCCTAGATATCTCAAGCGATGTTCATGTATCAGACTATGATAGTCCGGAACCGCCGCAAGACCCTGATGTAAGAACACAGAGGCACCATACTGTTTTCAAGAGATTATAATTCACATAATGTCTAACCTATAATAATAATGATTATGGACCTTACAGCACAGATTCCCGACATCACCGTTGGCCGCGCGGCCAACGCGCCCCGCACCTGTGCGCGGTGAAACTGAACGAATGAAACAACAATTGAACGGAAACAATAAACACATTGAGACAATGAACGAACACCCGAAATACAACTGGAGTTATGCTGTGGCGTTTTTCCTGTTTGATTATCCAATGCTGATAGTGGCCGACTGGATTACCGACGGGTGGCACAATATTCATTGGGGCGCCACCGCCATCGAGGCAGCCATCGTTTCCGTGGTGCTGACACTCGTTCTGCATCTGATGCAAAAACTCAAAAGGAAAGACAAAAACTCCAACTGATGCACATCTCCGTCTTCTGCGGGGCGTCGCTCCCGCGCGCGGTGAAAATGCACGAATGAAACAACAGATTGAACAGAAACAATAAACACAGCCACAAATGGACAATCAAAAGAAAATGACGGTAACGCTCTTCAAGGTAAAGGAAATGGACTGCCCGAGCGAGGAGAACATCATCCGGATGAAGCTGGCGGAGCTGGGCGACGACATCGCGTCGCTCGACTTCGACCTGAGGAAGCGCACGCTGGCGGTGACCCACAGCGAGAGCGCGGCGGCACGTCTCGCAGATGCAATGGAGAGCGTGGACATGGGCGCCAAAATTATCGAGACACGGGATGCCGATGCTGCCGACCGACCGTCCGACGACACGTCGCAACGCCGTGTCCTGCACCGTGTGCTGCTCGTGAACGCCGTCTTCTTCGCCCTGGAGATGGCCATCGGACTGCTGAGCCGTTCCATGGGACTGGTGGCCGACAGCCTCGACATGCTGGCCGACGCCACGGTGTACGGCATGAGCCTCATGGTGGTCGGCGCCGCCGTCGGACGCAAGAAACGCGTGGCCCGGTGGAGCGGGATTTTGCAGACCTTGCTGGCCGTGGCCGGGATGGTCGAGGTCGTGCGGCGTTTTGTCTCGCCTTCCCTGCCGCCGGAGTATGCGGCCATGATATGGATGTCGGCGCTCTCGCTGGTCGCCAATGCATACTGCCTCTGGCTCCTCAACCGACAGAAAAGCGGCGACGCGCACATGCGCGCCAGCGTCATCTTCTCGGCCAACGACGTGGTGGTCAACCTCGGAGTCATTCTTTCGGGCGTGGCGGTCTGGATATTCAACAGCCGTGTGCCCGACCTTGTCGTCGGAGCCGTGGTGTTCGTCATCGTCCTGCGCGGCGCCGTCCGCATCTTCAAACTTTCACGCTGAAAACTGTCGCACAATAGCCTCTTATAAATTCACAAATGAAAACAATACAATGAAATCAAACAAAGTATTTTTAACCATGCTGTGCTGCACTGTCATCCTCGCAGTTGGCTGTGCAGGCGGCGAAAACAATCAAGAAACTACTATGACAAACGATGAATGCCTTATCTGCGGAGCACCGCTCGAATACCTCACGCAGGACACGATGATGGAATGCGTGCTGTGCCACAAGCAGGAGCCCAGCAAGACACGCTGCACCAATGGCCACTATGTCTGCAACGACTGCCACACGAAAGGGATGGATTCCATCATCGTGATGTGCTTGCAGGAGACCTCGCGCAACCCGATCGAGATTCTCGAAAAGATGATGTCAAAGCCGTTCTGCCACATGCATGGCCCGGAGCACCACGTGCTGGTGGGTGCCGCGCTGCTGACGGCATACAACAACTGCCTGCCTGACACGGCCAAACTCGACCTGGCCTCGGGGCTGGTCGAAGTGATGGAGCGTGGCCGTCAGGTGCCGGGCGGCTTCTGCGGATATATGGGCGCCTGCGGAGCGTCGATAAGCACGGGTATCTTCATGTCCGTCGTCACGCGCAACACACCGCTTTCCACCGACACCTGGCGGCTCTGCAACCTCTGCACCGCCCGCGCCTTGGAGCAGGTGGCCCTCAACGGCGGCCCGCGCTGCTGCAAACGCGACTCCTACCTCTCCATCCTGTCAGCCGTCGATTTTGTGAAGGAAAACCTCGGCGTGGAGATGGAGCGTACTGATGTGACCTGCTCACGCAGCCAAATCAACAACCAGTGCATTGGCCGCAAATGCCCCTTTTCGCCAGAGCATTAAATGACAGAAACATCACAATGAACATCTCAGTCTTCTGTGGGGCGTCGCTCCCGCACAGCGAACAAATCACAGAGGCCGCGCGGCAGCTCGGCCGCGCCATCGCCCGAGGCGGCCACACGCTGCTCTACGGCGGCAGCAATCTGGGGCTGATGGGCGCCACGAGCGGCGCGGCCCTGCAGGAAGGCGGCCGCGTGGTGGGCGTCATCCCCACCTTCTTCAGCGACGACATCATCCACTCGCAGCCCGTCAGCGAGCTCGTCCGCGTCCGCACCCTCGCCGAGCGCAAAGAATACCTCATCGCCCACAGCGACGCCTTCGTGGCCCTCCCCGGCGGCATCGGCACCATCGACGAAGTCTCCGAAGTCATGGTTATGAACCAGTTGCAGATAGTCGACGGCCAGAGGATACTGGACGGCAGTTACCGCACCAAACCCATGATACTCCTCAACATCGACGGCTACTACGACCCCTTCCTCGAACAGCTCCGCCTCGTCAAAGAGGAGGGCCTGATGCGCAGCGACGCCGGGCTGGTGGCGGTGGGGTCTGTTATAGATGTTCTAGAGTATATAGATAATCTAGGTTAACTAGAAAAGCGATGAGCCATCTGTTGAGCAAGAGCAAGTACATTCGCGGCCTGCAGTGCGATCGCGCCCTGTGGCTCGACGTCTTCAATCCGCGCCTGGCGCGCTACACCGCCGAGCAGATGCGCCGTTTCGACCGCGGCCGCGACTTCGAGTATGCTTTCAAGGACACCTTCCCCGACGGCATCGACCTCAGCGCCGAGCTGAAGCGCAACGTCGACGCCTATCCCGTCCGCACCGCCGAGCTGCTGGGCAAAGGCGATGGGGTGGCGCTCTTCGAGGCCGGCTTCCTCTACGACGACGTGCTGGTGCTGGCCGACGTGGTGCAGCAGCGCGAGGACGGCACCCTTGACATCTACGAGGTGAAGAGTGGCACCGCCCTTAGCGAGACCTACCGCCACGACGCCGCCCTGCAGCACTACGTCATCTCGCACTGCCGCGAGGTGCACAGCTTCAGTGTCGTCCATGCTGGGAACGCAGGCGTCTCGCCTGCGCACCCAGGCTTTGCCATCGTCGACCTCACCGAGGAGCTGGCCGCCCAGCATGACGAGATAGCCCGCAACATCGCTGCCATGAAAGAGATATTAAGTCACGGCGAGCCCGCCACACCCACCGGTCAGCACTGCCTCGAGCCCTATGCCTGCCCCTACCAGCACTATTGCGCCCAAGGCGTCAGACAGATGTCGCTGTTTGGGTAAAACAAGAGCGGCCCGTGCGAATGCACGGGCCGCTAATCTTTTCTTAAGGAATGCTTAGTTCGCCGGGAAAGCGATCTCGCGCTCGATGACCTGGTAGGGCACGTTGTTACGATAGATGGTCTGGCGCACCCAGTTGTCGTCCTCGTCGTATTCGTAGACGTAGGAGTGCTTCCAGTTGAGGTGCTCATCGTAGTTGAACGAACTGATTTCTATCACGTTGTCGTGGTCGTCATAGTAATAGGTGGTGAGAGCCGAGAGGAACTCGTCGGCGTCGTAGAAGCGCCACTCGATACGGTTGCCGCGGGCATCGTATTTATAGAGGTAGTGCTGCATGAGGTCGCCGTCGCGGTTGTAGAACTCGATTTCGGTGCAGTTGCCTTTCTGGTCGTATTTGTATTTGCGCAACTCGGTCATCTGGCCATCCTGGTCGAAGCTCTGCTCCTCCATCATCAATCCGCTGACGAATTTGCTGCTCTCCTTTTTGGTCATCTGGTTGCCAAGGTATACGGTGCGCTCCACACGGTTGCCGTCCTTGTCGTTGAGGTAGGCGGTGCGGCCGGTGAGCATCTTCTCCTTGTTGTATTCGTTCCACCCCAGCGAGTAGCCGTTGACGTCGAAGAAGTAGCTGTACCAGGTATAGTCGTTGGCTTTGGTGCGGAATTTATCGGCAAAATTGCCGCGTTTGTCGAACGTGATGCTGTCGATACAGATGAGCTGGCGTCCGCCGTCAGCACCGCTGTGCAGGTTGTAGGTATACTCAATGACATACAAGGCGTTGCCGTGGATTCCCATCTCGGTACGCGAGTTTTTGCGGGGCTTGTGCCCGGCGGCGAAGGCCGTTCCTGCAACGAGCAGGGCCAGCATGAGTGCGATATTTTTCTTCATTTTCATCATTGTTTTCAAAATGCAAAGATACAACTTTTTTTTGAATTGAAAATTGAAAAATTGAAAATTGAAAGTTGTCAAGCTTTTTTTACAATTCTTTTTTCTGTCTGTTTCGGAGCCTCTTGGCGCGCTGTGTACCTCTGAATTTGGCCATCCAGAAGGGAGCCAGGGAGGCACCGACGAGGGTGATGACGCCGGCGATGATGTAGCCCCAGGGGTTCGGGATGAAGCTGCCAAGGCCTTCCTTGTGCGCCACGAGGATGAAACTGGCGCAGACGAAGGTCATGAAATTGGCAGGGATCACCGTGAGCAGGACGGCGTAGCCCTTGCCTTTCTTCAGCAGGAAGGCCGTGATGGCCCAGAGTGTGAAGACAGACAGTATCTGGTTGCACCAGGCAAAGTAGCGCCAGATGGTCTGGAAGCCGTCGGCATCGCTAAAAGCGTAGACCAGCAGACCGCCTGCCAGCACAAACAGTGGCAGAGCCACGGCGATACGCTTGGTCATGGGTTTCTGGTCGATATGGAACTGGTCGGCAACAATGAGTCGGGCCGAGCGCATGGCGGTGTCGCCGCTGGTGATGGCCGCACAGATGACTCCAAGGATAGAGATGATTGCCAACGCCCCGGGGAACCATTCATTGCAGATGACACCCACCATGGCATCGCCGCTCTTGCCGGCGCAAAGCTCCGGTTTGTCGTGGAAGAAATAGGCGGCGGCAGCAGCCCAAATGAGGGCGACAACGCCTTCGGTGATCATGGCGCCATAGAAGATGGGGCGCGCCTGCTTCTCGTTGACCATGCAGCGAGCCATAAGGGGCGACTGCGTGGCATGGAAACCACTGATGGCACCACATGCAATGCTGACGAACATCATGGGGAAGATGGGGTTGGTTTCGGCCTGAGGGTGGCGGTTCTCGAGACCGTCCCAAATTTCAATCAGGTGCACGTCGGGAATGACGAAGAATGCCACCACAAGCATCACAGCCATGGCCAAAAGCAGGAAACCGAAAATCGGGTAGATGCGGCCGATGACCTTGTCGATGGGCAACAGCGTGGCCACCAGATAGTAGACAAAGATGATGACGGGCCAAATCCACAACGGCCAGCCGGGGGTGAAGTTGTCGACGAGGAGCTGCGACGGTGTCTTCACAAAGACGGCGCCCACCAGCACCATAAGGATGATGGTGAAGAAGGCCATGAAAGTCTTCACGTTCTTGCCCAAATACTTACCATGAATCTCGGGAAGCGAAGCTCCATTGTTTCGCAAGGAGATGAAACCAGCCACGAAGTCGTGTACTGCACCGGCGAAGATGCTCCCGAAAACAATCCACAGGAACGAGGCGGTGCCGAACTGGGCACCCATAATGGCGCCGCAGATGGGACCCACGCCGGCGATGTTGAGGAACTGGATGAGGAAGATGCGCCACGGTTTCATGGGCACATAATCGACGCCATCCGGATGCGCCACTGCAGGCGTGGTGCGTTTGGGGTTGATGCCGATAATATGGGCTATCAATTTGGAATAGAGCCAGTAGCCCAGTATCAAAAGAACGACAGAGACGATAAAAGTAATCATATTTCTATTTTAAAAAATCGTTGCAAAAGTACGAACTTTTTAGAATATGGCAAAATAAAAACAAGATATGTTAAAAGTGCGAACAGCCTGCCAACGACCTACCAACACCCTATCAAGTCCTACCGTGGTAGGAGTTGGTTAGGAGTTGGTAGGTAGTTGATAGGTGGTTGTCAGGTAGTTGGCACCAAAGGGGTATTGGGGCTTTTGGGGGCATTCCCGATACGTTTTTTAACTATTTTTATGTTAAATTCCGTTTCGGGAACCGGTTGTCTTGTGACGCCTTTTTTTGTTAAAAACAGGTGTTGTGAGACGGAATGTTAAAAATATTGTTCCTATATAAAAAAAAAGTTGTATTTTTGCAGTTTGAATTGTAAGAGCGAATAAAGGATGGAACAGGTAGTTATTACCGAGAAGCATATTGATTTGCAGAAAATTTTGGCCGACAAGGGCGTCAAGGTGCCCCGTTTTGTGCTGAGATGGGGTGAGCGTCTGCTGCATATCGACGAAATCAACGAGACCATCTACAAGGACCGCGATTTGTTCGGCCTCGATTTTGTCTATGGCTTCACCGAGGGCAAGGAACCTTGGAACCTGGGACTCGAGGTGAAGGTGAACGGTTTGGAGAATCTGCCTGCCGACGGCCACCCTATGGTGGTGGGCAACCATCCGCTGGGCGGCCCCGATGGTCTGGCGCTGATGGGCGCCGTGGGGCACAAGCGGACGGACATTGTCTTCCCGGTGACCGATTTCCTGCTCTACCTGCCGGGATTGCGCGAGTTGTTTGTGCCCATCAACAAGGTGAACCGCACCAAGACCCTGGCCAACCTCGAGGAGGCTTTTGCCGGCGACAATATCCTGCTCTACTATCCTTCGGGTGCCGCTTCGCGTCGCCAGAAGGGAGTCATCAAGGACCTTGAGTGGCATCCCACTTTTGTGAAGAAGGCTGTGAAGTATCAACGCGACATCGTCCCCGTGTATACCGATGCGCGCAACCGCAACATTTTCTATACGGTGGCAAACATCCGCAAGCGTCTGGGTATCAAATTCTCGTTCGAGATGGCTATGCTTCCGGCCGAGATGTTTGCCCAGCGCGGCAAGACTTTCAGCATCACTTTCGGGCATCCCATCCCGTGGCAGACTTTCGACCAGCGCCGCACGCCTGCCGAATGGGCCGCCATGATGCGCGAGCATGTCTACAAACTGAAAACGAACCCAAACGCAGAATTTGAGATTTAAATGGATATGGATCTGAGTTACATCGCCCCTCCCGTCGACCGCGAACTAATCAAGAAAGAGTTGAAGCAGAAGCACTTCCTGAGGAAGAGCAACTATGGCAACAAGGAGATTTACGTCACCACGGCCCACCTCTCGCCCAACATCATGCGCGAGATTGGGCGTCTGCGCGAGCTTAGTTTCGCCACCGATGGCGGCGGCACGGGCAACGAGATAGACATCGACATGTATGACACCCTCGACGACCCCCACTGCTGCAAGCAACTGTTTGTGTGGGACCCTATGGAAGAGGAGATTGTGGGCGCCTACCGCTTCATTCATGGTTCGAACATGATGCGCCGCGAGGACGGGTCCATCGTCACGCCCACGGCCGACCAGTTCCAGTTCAGCGAGCAGTTCATCAATGAATACCTGCCCTATACCGTCGAGCTCGGCCGCGCTTTTGTCCAGCCTGCCTACCAGCCCGGCAACAATCTGCGCAAGGGACTCTACAGCCTTGACAATCTGTGGGACGGCCTCGGATGTCTCTCGCTTGAGATTCCGGAGACACTCTATTTCTTCGGCAAAATCACCACCTACGGAGACCTCGACAGCAAGGCCCGCGACTTGATACTCTTCTTCTACCAGAAGCATTTCCCCGACCGCGACGGCCTGGTGTGGCCTTACGAGCCCATCACCATCGAGTCGGACTACAACGAGTTGGTGCAGATGTTCAACGGCCGCAACTATAAGGAAGACTATCAGATACTGCTGCGCTCGGTGCGCCAGCTGGGCTGTACGGTGCCGCCCCTGTTCAATGCCTACATGAATCTCTCGTCGACCATGCGCTCGTTTGGCACCTGCCCCAACCACCATCTTCTGGGCACCTCCGACACGGGCATCCTCATCACCATCAACGACCTCTTCCCCGACAAGCGCAAGCGCTACCTTGACAGCTATGCCGACCGAAACATCAAACTCGACCGCCGCCGCTTGTTCGGTATCAACATGAAACTGTTGCCGTGGTGGAAACAGCGCAGCGAAGAGGAGATAGAAACCCTGAAAGAGCTCAGGATGCTGAAAAAGAAACAGACAGAGCTAAAACAGGAACTGAGAAAAATTAAACGCGCCAACAGAAAATAGGGTAGATGAAGATAAGCAGCGCAGTGTTCAGCATCAGTAGTCCCAACTACAAGAAATGTCCTTCGGACGGGCGTCCGGAGTATGCTTTCATTGGGAGGAGCAATGTCGGCAAGTCGTCGCTCATCAATATGCTGACAGGTGTCAAAGGCTTGGCCAAAACTTCGGGACGGCCCGGCAAGACACAGCTTATCAACCATTTCCTCATCAACGACGAGTGGTATTTGGTCGATCTTCCCGGATATGGCTATGCCCGCACGTCGAAGTCGTCGCGCGAGAAGTGGAGCACCATGATGCGCGACTATTTTCTCCATCGAGAGGCGCTGACCAATGTGTATGTGCTGATAGACAGCCGCATCCCGCCTCAGAGGATAGACCTCGAATTCATCACCTTCCTCGGCTCCAACGGAGTGCCGCTCTCCATCGTCTTCACCAAGACCGACAAGGAGAGCCAGCGCGAAGTGATGGCCAACATCAAGGCCATGAAGAAGGCGCTGTCGGAGATGTGGGAGGAGTTGCCGCCGATGTTCCTCACCTCGTCGCTTACAGGGATGGGACGCGAGGCGTTGCTCGATAATATTGAAAGAATTAACGAAACACTCAAATGACTATGAAACGATATATTGCTTTTACAATTGCTTTGTTTATGACGTTCGTTGCCGGCGCCCAGCAGGTTGCCGACCTTGAGAAGACTATTCTCAATGTCCACCGCGAAAGCGGCATGCAACACGGCATGCTGTCGGTGTGTGTCTATAATGTCAGTAAGGGCCAGGAGGTGTATAGCTACAATTCGCAGATGACCATGACTCCGGCCTCGGTGAACAAGCTGTTCACCACGGGCGTGGCTTTCTCCCGCCTGGGGAGCGATTTCCGTTTCACCACCCAATTGGGCATCCGTGGCGAGGTCGACCGTGACGGTGTGCTTCATGGCAACATCTATATCATCGGCGGCGGTGACCCCATGCTTGGTTCCTATCGCTATCGCCAAACCACCCCAGACTCGCTCTTTGAGGGATGGACGCGTGCACTGAAGAAGAAAGGCATCAAGCGTGTCGACGGGCGTGTGTGCTACAATGTGAATGTCTTTGATGAACAGCCGCTTCACGACAGTTGGAGCTGGGGCGACGTGGGAAACTATTACGGTGCCGGCGTCAGCGGCCTCAATTTCCACGAGAACATGTATTTCGTCTATTTCAATCCCGGCGCTAAATTGGGCTATCCGGCCACAAGCGTGAGAACCACGCCGAAGAATATCAATGTGCTGGGCATTTGCGAGGTGACCACGGGACCTGAAGGTTCGGGCGACAATGTGACCATCTACGGAAGCCCCATGTCCAACGAGCGTCTCTATCGTGGCACTGTTCCGCTGGGCAAGAAGGATTTCCGCGTGCGCGGAGCATTGCCCAATCCCGCCAAACACTGTGCCGACCTCTTCGCCTCTTACCTCCGCACGCACGGTATCAGCATCTCGTCGAACTCCATGCAGGTATACTCGCAGCCCGACAGTTTGCGCATCGTCCTCGACTACTATAGCAGCGACTACTACACCCTCGCACAGTATACCAACCTTACCAGCAACAATATCTACGCCGAGTCGATATTCAAATACCTCGGCTACAGGAAATACGGCAAGGGCTCGTTTGCCAATGGCGCCAAGGTGGTGACCGACTATTTTCGCGAGAAGAAACTCGATATGGGAGGCGTCAAGATTGTCGACGGCAGCGGCCTGTCGACGCAGAACAAGGTGACGGCCGACTTTGTCTGCCGCTATCTCATGGCGTTGAGCAAAGAGCAATTCTTCAACGACTTCCTGCGTTCTCTGCCCAAAGTGGGCGAGAACGGACCTGCTAAGAGCCTCCTTACGTCGCTGCCTGCCGGTATGGTAGTGCGCATCAAGAGCGGCACTATGGATGGCGTGAAAGCCTATGCAGGATATATCGACGCCGCCAATGGCGACCGGCTGGCTTTTTCCATCATCAGCAATGGACATGAGGTTTCCTCGACAGTTGCTGCCGAAAAGCTCAACAAAATTCTCCAGAAGATAGTTTACATTTATTAATAGTAGGGATAGACAAAAAAAGGCAGAGCCAAGCGGCTCTGCCTTTTCGTTTTATCGATCCTCCTGTTAGCGGATAAGGAAGGAGAATTTGTTGAAGTTCTTCAGTGCGATACCGGTACCGCGAGCGACAGCGCGCAGGGGGTCTTCGGCGATGTGGACCTGCAGTTTGGTCTTGCTGCTCACGCGCTGGTCGAGACCGCGAAGCAGTGCACCACCGCCAGCCAGATAGATGCCGTTCTTGTAGATATCGGCAGCCAACTCGGGAGGTGTGGCGGCGAGGGTGTCGAGGATGGCCTGCTCAATGCGGGCGACAGATTTGTCGAGGGCATGGGCAATCTCTTTGTAGTTGACAGAGACTTCCTTGGGAAGGCCGGTCAGCAGGTCGCGACCCAGAGTGCGGTAGTCCTCGGGGGGATCCTGCAGCTCGCTGACGGCAGCGCCAACGGCAATCTTCACCTTCTCGGCAGTACGCACGCCGATGAACATGTTGTGCTGACGGCGCATGTATTCCACCACGTTGTCGTTGAACTCGTCGCCGGCTACGCGGATGGAGTTGTTGCACACGATGCCGCCGAGGGAGATGACGGCGATTTCGGCCGTGCCACCTCCAATGTCGACCACCATGTGACCCTCAGGCTGCAGCACGTCGATGCCGATACCAATGGCGGCGGCCATGGGTTCGTGAATCATGCGGATTTCCTTGGCGCCGGCCTGCTCGGCGCTTTCGCGCACGGCACGCTCTTCGACGTTGGTGATACCGCTGGGGATGCAGATGACCATGCGCAGCGACGGTGGCAGGAACGAGCGGTTGACATTGGTCATGCCGATGAGCTCGCGGATGAGGTGCTGGGCCATTTCGAAGTCGGCGATAACACCACCGCGCAACGGACGGATGGTCTCGATGTTCTTGTTGTCGGTGCGGCCGTCCATGCGTTGGGCTTCCTTGCCCACGGCGATAACTTTGTTGTTGTTGCGGTCGACGGCCACGATGGAGGGCTCGTCGATGACGATTTGGTCGTTATATATCACGATGGAGTTGGCGGTGCCAAGGTCCATTGCAACTTCGCGGTTGAAGAATGATAAAAGTCCCATGTGATTAGTGTTTAAAATGACGTTTTCCGGTGATGGCCATGCCCATGTGGTTCTTTTCACAAAAGTCGATGCTGTCCTGGTCGTGGATGCTGCCGCCGGGGTGGGCGACGGCCACAATGCCGGCTTCGTGGGCTATCTCCACACAGTCGGGGAAGGGGAAGAAGGCATCCGAAGCCATGACGGCGCCGTTGAGGTCGAAGTTGAAACTCTTGGCTTTGGCGATAGCTTGGCGCAGGGCGTCGACGCGGCTGGTCTGGCCGGTGCCGCTGGCGTAGAGCTGGCGGCCTTTGGCCAGCACGATGGCGTTGCTCTTGGTATGCTTGACGAGAATGGTGGCGAAAGCCAGATCCTCGGCTTGCTCTTTGGTGATGGCGGTGGAAGTGACGCTCTTCAGCATCTCTTTGGCCGTGGGGACGACGGTGTCGCGATCCTGAACCAGCACGCCGTTCAGCACTGAGCGGAATATCGGGTCGGCCATCTTGAAGCCTTTGCGGCGCAGGATGATGCGGTTCTTTTTGCCACGCAGCACCTCAAGGGCGTCGTCGGCATAGTCGGGAGCGATGCAAACCTCGAAGAAGATTTTGTGCATCTCGTCGGCCACCTCTTTGGTCACTTTCTGGTTGCAGATGAGCACACCGCCGAAAGCGCTGACGGGGTCGCCGGCCAGAGCGTCTTTCCAGGCCTCGAGGAGGGTGGGACGCACGGCCATGCCGCAGGCGTTGTTGTGCTTGAGGATGGCGAAGGCTGTCTGACCTTCGAAATCGTCGATGAGGGCGCAGGCGGCGTCGATATCGCCAAGGTTGTTGTAGCTGATTTCCTTTCCGTTAAGTTTGTCGAAGCATCCTTCCAAGTCGCCGTAGAAGACACCCTTCTGGTGGGGATTCTCGCCGTAGCGAAGCACCTCGCCGTGCTTGCAGCTCTGCTTGAAGACCGGCAGACTCTCGCTCTCATTGAAGTGATTGAAGATGGCGGTATCGTAGTGGCTGCTGACGTTGAAAGCGTAGGCTGCGAAGCGGTGGCGCTGCTCGAGGGTGGTGCAGCCGTCCTGCTCGGTGTAAAGCTTGAGGAACTCCTGGTAGTGGTCGACGGCGGGCACGATGACCACGTCGGCAAAATTCTTGGCGGCAGCACGGATGAGGCTGATGCCTCCGATGTCGATTTTCTCGATGATGTCCTGCTCCGAGGCGCCACTGGCCACGGTCTGCTCGAAGGGGTAGAGGTCGACGATAACAAGGTCAATCTCGGGAATCTCGTACTCGTTAAGTTGTTCGCCGTCGCTGAACATGTCGCGACGAGCCAGGATGCCGCCGAACACCTTGGGGTGGAGGGTCTTTACACGGCCTCCGAGGATGGAGGGGTAGCCGGTGAGGCTCTCCACGGCCACGGGCTGGATGCCGAGGCCTTCGATGAATTTCTGGGTGCCACCGGTGGAGTAGATGGTGACGCCGTGGGCGTCGAGGGCGCGAACGATGTCCTCAAGGCCGTCTTTGTAGAAGACCGAGATGAGGGCTGATTTTATGCGTTTAGGTTCCATTTATTATTATTTATATATACAATTGCACTACACAACATACTGACAATATACCACTTGTGCGATATATCGCTCAGTATGTCACAGATGCAAAGTTACGCAGAAAAATTAAAACCGCAAAAAAAACTTTGCCACCGCAGTGAAAAAATCTTGCGGTGGCAAAGAGTTCTCAGGGAATGAGTCGTTTATCTCACGACTCTGGTGAAGACGGGAGCCTGGCCGTCGAGGACCGTGACGAAGACCTGCATCTCGCCGGCGGGGGGCATGTCGGGCTTGTCCTCACGCGGCATATCGATGGCGGTGAAAAGATACTCGGTGCCGTTGGGCAGAGCACGAATGGCAACCGTCTTGGCCTTTGCATGCAGCATGGGGTAGCCGTTGACAGCAGCGTCGAAAACGGCTGTTTCCTCATCGCTCACCTCGTGCTGTTCAGGAAACTCTTCCAGCCGGGTATACTCACCCTCGACGAAACCCATGAATTTCAGATATTGGTCGACTTCCTCAGGCATGGCCTCCAAACGGGCGGCACGTACACCGTAGCCGCGAATCACATCGGCTTTGGGCTGGGCAGCTTCCAAATCCTTTATGCTCGACTCCAGTCCGCCGCTGCCAAAGGTGCAGAAGGGAACCACCTTCTTGCCGCTGAGGTCAACACTGTTCAGCCAGGTAATCACCGGTGGGGCATAGGTGCCGAACCACACGGGGTAGCCGAGGAAAATGACGTCGTATTTCGATAGGTCGGCTTGCACGGGCTGTATCTCGGGCAGCACACCCTGCTCGCGCTCCTGCATGCAACGCTGGATGCAGGCCTCGAAGTTGGTGTCGTAGGGATCCACGGCCTCGATGGCCTCGATGTCGGCGCCGACGTTCCGGGCTATCTCTTCGGCCACCATTTTTGTGTTGCCGGTCAGTGAGTAGTAGAGTACCAGCGTTTTTGGGGTCTCCTCCTTGCTTCCACACGATGCCACGCTCATTGCCGCAAAGGTCATGGCCAGAATAAGTCTCGTTGTTCTCATCTTTTTATATTTTATACATTAATATTTAGTCTCCAAATTCAATTCCTACGCCTTTCGCTGTGTGGACCAGGCGGCTGTCGGGAGCCACGAGGTTCTGTTCGCGCACGGCCTCCTCGAGAGGGATGCCGACGACGTCGGGGTGGTGGTAGGCCACCATCTGGCCGAAGCGGCCTTCCATGACGAATTCCATGGCGCGGACGCCAAACTCGGTGGCCAGCACGCGGTCGAAGGCTATGGGAGTGCCGCCGCGCTGCAGGTGTCCGAGGATGGTGTAGCGTATATCGTGTTCGACACCGGCGGCTTTGAGCTCGGCTGCCAACTGCTCGCCTACGCCACCCAGCTTGATGTGCTGGTAGCCCACCTCGGTCGATGTGCTCCCCACCACGCTTCCGCCTTTGGCCACGGCACCTTCGGCCACCACGATGATGCAGTAGCCGTGGCGCTTGTTGTAGCGTTGCTCGATTTTTGCCTTGATTTTCTCAATGTCATAGGGAATCTCCGGGATGATGCACACATCGGCACCGCCTGCGATGGCCGAATGGAGAGCTATCCAGCCCGCATCGCGCCCCATCACCTCGAGGATGAAGACTCGGTTGTGCGAGGCCGCGGTGGTCACCAGCTTGTCGATGGCGTCGGTGCAAATCTGCACTGCGGTCTGGAATCCAAAGGTATAGTCGGTCATCGAGAGATCGTTGTCGATGGTCTTGGGCACTCCTACAATGTTGAGGCCTTTTTTGCTCAAGCCGAGGGAGATGCGTTGTGATCCGTCGCCGCCGATGTTGATGACGGCGTCCACTCCCATGTACTGCAATTTGCGCAGCATCTCGTCCGAGCGGTCGACGGTGGTCCACGTGCCGTCGGCATTCTTCACCGGCCAGGCGAAGGGGCCTCCCTTGTTGGTGGTGCCCAGAATGGTGCCACCTTGTATCTGGAGTCCCTCGACGGTCTTCTCGTCGAGCATCATGATTTCCGTCGGCTCGCGTAGCACGCCGTTAAACGACTCGATGCATCCCACCACCTCCCAGTCTGTCGCCTGCGAGGCGCGTTTGACGATGCCGCGAATCACCGCGTTCAGTCCGGGGCAGTCGCCGCCACCGGTCAGTACCATCACTCGTTTCAGTGCCATATCTTTACTTTGTTTTTACATTGTTAAATCCCGCACAGCGTTGTTTTTGATGTCGTTACACCTTCTTTCCGCTGCGGTTGCAGACTACAAAGATACACTTTTTTTCTCAATCGCGCACCATTATTTTCCACAAAAAAACGCCGTTCCGAACGCTTGCTGTCAACTGCCTGATAACCACTTGTTAACTCCCTACCAACTCCCTACCAACTCCTACCGCGGTAGGAGTTGGTAGGGAGTTGGTAGGGTGATGGCAGGCCGATGGGGCTTTAGTGGTGGTTCTTGAGGTAGAAAAGTATGTCGAGCAACTTCAGGAGGAGGGTCTGCAGTGGCGGCTGTTTCGACAGGGCGGCGAGGTAGCGGCGGTCGGTCGACGAGTGGATTTTCCCTTTGCTGGCTGTCAGATAGGGCAAAACGTTGAGATAGAAGAAGGGTGTGAGGTCGGTGCTGCGCCGCACCAGTCCGGTGTGGGCCAGACGGTGGAACACCTCGCGGCAGATGTCCTCCCATGGTTCCTGCCAATGGGGGAGGCGTGAGGAAAAAACGTTGGTCCAGGCAAACTCGAGCCAGTCGCACCAATAGGTGGCGGTGAGCCGGTTGGTGGAGGCCGACTGGGCCAGGTTGACGCGGTAGAGGTATACGTCCTTTTCCACCATTACATGTTTGCGCAGTCTCCGCGAGAGCAGCATGAGCATCAGGATGTCCTCGCCGTTGGTGAAGCGGCGAGGGATGTCCAAGGCGTTGGTTTCGAGGATTTTCTCACGTCGTATCAGCTTTCCCCATACGCTGCCTGAAGCCTCGCTGAGAGTCCCGTCGGTGTAGATGCCTTTGACGAAAGAGATTGCGTCGGGATGGGCCACCTCGGCATGGGTGGTGCGGCAAAGGGCGGGGGTTGGGGCGAAGAGCTTTTCGTCGTCGAATGTTGTGGCGCAACCTTCCACGATGTCCACCTCGCTGTCTTGTCGGGCACGTTGTACCAGTGCATCGAGGCCGTCGGGTGTTGGACGGTCGTCGGCGTCGATGAAGTAAATCCATTGGCCGAGAGCCTCTTCCACGCCTTTTCGGCGTGCCGCGGTGACGCCACCGTTGGGTTGGTGGACGACGCGGAGTCGCGGGTCGCGGGTGGCGAGGTCGTCGAGCAGGGTGGGGGAATCGTCGGTTGAGCCGTCGTCGACAAGGATGGCTTCATAGTCGGCAAAGGTTTGCGACAGGATGCTTTCGACGCATTCGGCGACATATTTCGCGGTGTTGTATACCGGGACGACAATGGATACCAACGGGATGTTTGTCTGCATATTCAATAATTTATTGTCAAGGTACCGATTCGGGATGCAAAGATACTAATTTTTTTTAATAAAATGCAGAAAAATTTTGTCAGTTTCAAAATTAGTTGTAATTTTGCACCCGATTTGAATGGCCAATGGAACGATTGTGATGCTCTTTCTTTCATGGAATTCAGTCAGTTATGAATTTGAAAACATTTAAGTCATGGCAAAGAAAAATAAAGACGCACGGGTCCAGGTGATCCTTGAATGCACAGAACAGAAGAACAGTGGTGTCCCTGGCATGAGCCGCTACATCACCACCAAGAACAAGAAGAACACTCCTGAGCGTTTGGAGCTCAAGAAGTACAATCCCTTCTTGAAGAAAATGACCGTTCACAAAGAAATCAAGTAACATTTTAATAGGAGAAATAAACTATGGCAAAGAAAGTTGTTGCTACCCTGAAAACCTCTACCGGTAAGAGCTATGCAAAAGTGATCCGCATGGTGCGTTCTCCCAAGACCAACGCTTACATGTTCTCCGAGGAGATTGTCCCCTCTGACAATGTGCAGGAGTATCTGAAGAAGAAATAAATACATGGCGCGGCCGTAAGGACGCAACGTGTTTTTTTTCTGAAAAAAGGAAGAAAAGGATAATAATTTTTTTCATACGCTTTTGTTTTGGCCTCTGTAGGATGCGTCCTACGGAGGTTTTTTTTATTTCTGTTTTTCAGCGTTTTGTGTGTATTCTAACAAAAGGGTGTTGAAATTTCTTTGTTGTTAAATTTTGCCGATTCGGGAATTGTTTGTATCTTTGCAGTCGGAAGTAAAACAGATTTTTATTAACCAAAAACACAACAAAATGAAAAAAGTTTTATCGATTGTGGCAGTTGCAGCCATGATGCTGTTTGTCGGGAAAGCCAACGCTCAGCTGAGCATTCATGCTGGTTATCAGGATTTTTCCGTGACATCGAAAACTCCCCTTGGTAGCGATACTGATTCCAAAGGTGGTTTCTATGTCGGTGGTAGCTACAACATGGAGGCCGGTGCCGGTCTTGCTGTGGCTCCTGGTCTTTATTTCGCCTATGTCGAGGATGTGATGGACCTCCGCGTTCCCATCCTGATCAACTATGGCATCAGCCTCAACGATGTCCGCCTGGCTCTCTTTGCCGGTCCTCAGATCAACTTCGGCGTTGCCGGTGACGGCTACAAAGATGACGGTCTTGTTGCTGTCAACCGCTTTGACCTGGGTGTTTCTTTCGGCGCTCAGTTGAGCTTCAAGAACATCAGCGTTGAGGGTGGTTACACTGTGGGTATGCTCAACCGTTGGAAAGATGCTCCCTCAGATTGCTCGGTGAATACCAACCAGATCTTTTTCGGTGTCGGCTATGCTCTCTAATGCAGCATAAGAACACAATCTTATGCGGGGCGGCGAATGCCGCCCCGCACTTTTTTTGTGCCGTGTCGGATATTTTTCGTATCTTTGTTACTCATTTGTTGGTGCTCTTTGTCGCCAACTATTTGTGTATGAAATAATAATATATACGTTGATATGAAGTATAACGAGTATAAGCAGCTTAATTTGACCCAAATCGGGCAGGATGTGCGCCGCTATTGGGAGGAGAACGAGACTTTTGAGAAAGGACAGAAACTGGCCGAGGGTCATCCCGCATATGTCTTCTATGATGGTCCCCCGTCGGCCAACGGCAAGCCCGGCATCCACCATGTGATGGCTCGCACCATCAAGGACGTCTTCTGCCGCTACAAGGCGCAGAAGGGCTTCTTTGTCGACCGCAAGGCCGGCTGGGACACCCATGGGTTGCCTGTGGAGCTCGGCGTGGAGAAGAATCTCGGCATCACCAAAGAAGACATCGGCAAGAAAATCAGCGTGGATGAATATAACCATGCTTGCCGCACAGAGGTGCTGAAATACAAGGACCTGTGGGACGAACTGACGCGCGTGATGGGCTATTGGGTCGACCTTAAGAACCCCTATATCACCTTCAACAACGAGTATATAGAGACCCTGTGGTTCCTGCTGAAGAAACTCTACGACAAAGGATTGCTATACAAGGGTTACACCATCCAGCCCTATAGTCCTGCCGCCGGCACCGGCCTCTCGAGCCACGAGCTCAACATGCCCGGCTGCTACCGCGACGTGAAGGACACGACGTGTGTGGCCATGTTCAAACTCTGTGAACAGGCCGATACCTATGCTATTGCATGGACCACTACGCCTTGGACACTGCCTTCGAACACAGCCCTCTGCGTCGGCCCCAACATCGACTATGTCACCATCGAGACCACTCACCCCTACACGGAAAAACAGTGTCGCATCATCATGGCCAAGGCTTTGGTGGGTAGCATGTTCCCCGAGGGGAAGTGCCCCGAATACAAGATTGTCGCCGAGTGTAAAGGCACCGCGCTGGAAGGTCTGCACTATGAGCAGCTCATTCCCTGGGTGAAGCCCAAGGAGGTCTCTGACAAAGGCAGCTTCCGCATCATTCTGGGCGACTATGTCACAACCGAGGATGGTACCGGCATTGTGCACATCGCTCCTACTTTCGGTGCCGACGACGCCCGCGTGGCCAAGAAGGCCGGCATCGGCGACCTGCTGCTCTTCGACCGCGACGGCAAGCAGATGCCCATGGTCGACAAGCAGGGTCGCTTTGCCCCCATCGAAGACCTCGACCCCAAGTGGGTTGCGGAGAATATGAACACGGATCTTTATGGCCAGTATGCCGGCAAGTTCGTCAAGAATGCCTACGACCCCACCAAAACGGAGAAGGACATGAGCCTCGACGTCGAGTTGGTTATCATGCTCAAGGACGAAGGCAAACTCTTCAAGAGCGAGAAGCACACCCACAGCTACCCCCACTGCTGGCGTACCGACAAGCCTGTGCTCTACTATCCCCTCGACAGCTGGTTCATCCGTACCACGGCCCTCAAGGACCGCATGATTGAACTCAACAAGACCATCAACTGGAAACCCGAGGCCACTGGTAGCGGCCGTTTTGGCAACTGGTTGGAAAATATTGTGGACTGGAACCTCTCGCGCAGCCGCTATTGGGGCACCCCGCTGCCCATCTGGCGCACCGAGGACGGCAAGGAAGAGAAATGCATCGGCAGCGTCGCCGAACTCCGCAAGGAAATCGACAAGGCTGTGGCTGCAGGCCTCATGAAAGAGAATCCCTATGCCTCGGAAGACTATACCAAGTTCGATCTCCACCGCCCGTATATCGACGGTGTTGTCCTCGTCAGCGACAGTGGCAAGCCCATGCATCGCGAGCCCGACCTGATTGACGTGTGGTTTGACAGCGGCGCCATGCCTTATGCCCAGATTCACTACATGGGCGAGCCTCTCAAAGCTACCGAATTCCCGGCCGACTTCATCGCCGAGGGCGTCGACCAGACCCGTGGCTGGTTCTACACCCTCCACGCTATTGCCACCATGTGCTTCGACAGCGTGGCATTCAAGAATGTCATCTCCAACGGCCTTGTGCTTGACAAGAATGGCAACAAGATGTCCAAGCGCCTCGGCAACGCAGTCGATCCCTTCGAGACCCTCGGCAAGTATGGTCCCGATGCCACCCGCTGGTACATGATAACCAACAGCCAGCCTTGGGACAACCTGAAGTTCGACGTCGAAGGCGTCGACGAGGTGAGAAGAAAACTCTTCGGCACCCTCTATAACACCTACAGCTTCTTCGCCCTCTATGCCAACCTCGACGGCTTCGACTATTCGCAGAAAGACCTGCCAATTGCCGAACGTCCCGAAATCGACCGTTGGATTCTGAGTGAGCTCAACACGCTGGTGAAGACCGTCGGCGAGGCCATGGAAGACTACGAGCCTACCCGTGCCGGCCGCGCCATCGGCACCTTCGTCGATGCCTATCTCAGCAACTGGTACGTGCGTCTCTGCCGTCGCCGTTTCTGGAAAGGTGACATGACTCCGGACAAGGTTTCTGCCTATCAGACCTTATATACCTGCCTCGAGACCCTCAGCCGTCTCATGGCCCCCATCGCTCCCTTCTTCAGCGAGCGCATGTTCCTCGACCTCAATGCCGTCACCCACCGTTATAGCGTGGAGAGCGTGCATCACCTCGGCTTCCCCGAGTATCATGCCGAGATGGTCGACAAAGCTCTCGAGGAGCGCATGCAACTGGCCCAGAAGGTCTGCTCTATGGTCCTCGGATTGCGCAAGAAGAGCAACCTGCGCGTGCGCCAGCCGCTGCAGAAGATCGTCATCCCCGTGCGTGACGAGGCCATGCGTGCCCAGATCGAGAAGGTGCAGCACCTCATCTGCTCCGAGCTCAACGTCAAGGAGATTGAATTCCTCGCTGCCGACAACAACCTTCTGGTGAAGAAAATCAAGCCCAACTTCAAGACCCTCGGTCCGCGCTACGGCAAAGTGATGAAAGCCCTCGGAGCCGCCATCATGGCCTTCGACCAGCAGCAAATCAACGCCCTCGAGGCCGATGGCAAGTGTGTGGTCTCCGTTGATGGTGTTGACTGCGATGTGCTTATCAGCGATGTGGAGATTGCCACGCAGGACATTCCCGGATGGGTGGTGGCCAACGACGGCTCGCTCACTGTGGCCCTCGACATCCAGCTCACCCCCGAGCTCATCGAAGAAGGCATCGCCCGCGAGTTGGTCAACCGCATCCAGAACATCCGCAAAGAACAATTCGACGTCACCGACCGCATCGTCGTTACTCTCCAGGGGGGCGAGTGGGATGCTGCCGTGAAACGTCACATGGACTACATCTGTGCCGAGACACTATGCACCTCGCTGACCCTTGTTCCTGAAGTCAGCGGCGGTATTCCCATCGAACTCCTCGATGGCCAGAATACCGTCATCAGCATCTCGAAGGCATAATCTTTTACCTTCTCACTTCACTGAGAAGTGACAGCTATCCAGCTCGTCCTACTGACGTTCTCGGATGCTGACGGCGAAGCCACCACAGGGGGCCATCTTCAGTTTGAGGGTGGTCCTACTGGTTACTTTCTTCTTGGTGATGGTGTAGGAGTAGGGGTTGTAGTTGTCGTCAGGGATGCCACTGGCATCTTTGCCGTCGGTATAGATGATGGCTTCGTAGGTCTTACCGGGGGTGAGGAAGTCAAGTTTGACAGAGAATTCGCGGGCGTTCTCGTCGGTGATACCGCCGATGTACCACACTTCGTTTATCTTACCGATACCGATATCGCCATCATACATAGTGATTTCGCTGTCGTCAATCTCCCATTTGTCATATGTGTCAATACTGTCAGGAATACCGCAGAAATACCGTAGTGTGTTGCTTATCACAAATTTCTTTCCGTCGGGCAGGGCGGCGAGGCCGTCGGCGGCTTTGTTGAGGCTGGAGAGCTTAGGCTTGCGGGCGGTGACGATATAGTCGCCCGGCTCGGCGTAGAGGTAGATGCTGGTGTCCCAGTCGACGGCGACGTCCTTGATGAACTGGAAGGCGTCCATATAAGGCTCATAGTGTTCGGGGAAGTCGGCAGCCATCTGCAGCGGCGAGTAGAAGGTGACGTAGAGGCCGAGCTGGTTGCAGATGGTGTGCTGCATCTTCTGTCCCCAGGGGACAATCTTGCCCATATCAGGCTCGAAGATGCCGGGCGTGTAGTCCATAGGGCCGCCCTGCAGGCGTGTAAAAGGCAAAATGGCGGTGTGGCCGGGATGGATGCGCTCGCGGAACTCGGTGCCCATAGCGCTCTCGTTGCCAATCATATTGGGCCACGTGCGGCAGAGGCCCGTGGGTCGCACCGCCTCGTGGGCGTTGACCATAATATGGTGCTTGGCAGCCTCCACGATGGCATAGTGATAGTGGTTGTTGATGGGCTGGCTGTAATGCCCTTCGGCGAAGGGGATGATGGTACCCACGTAGCCGCTCTTCACGGCATCGTAGCCATATTGATTCATAAGGTTGTAAGCCTTCTCCATCCAGCGCTCGTAGTTGACGGTCGAGGCGCTGCTCTCGTGGTGCATAATGAGGCGTATGCCCTTCTGGTGGGCATAATGATTCAACGCAGGCAAATCGAAGTCGGGATAAGGTGTCAGGAAATCAAAGACAAAGTCCTTCTGCTTGCCGTACCAGTCTTCCCAGCCTATGTTCCAGCCCTCAATGAGTAGAGCGTCGAAGCCGTGCTTGGCGGCAAAGTCAATATATCGGCGCACATTGTCGTTGTTGGCACCGTGCTTGCCGTTGGGCTTGGCGTGTTCGTAGTCGGTCTCGCCGAGCTTGACACTCGGGAAGTCATCGGTATAGTTCCACGTACTCTTGCCTGATATCATCTCCCACCACACACCCATATACTTCACAGGGTGAATCCAGCTGACATCCTCAAGGGCACAGGGCTCGTTGAGGTTGAGAATGAGGCGCGACCGCAGCACGTCGGTGGCCTTGTCACAGACCATAATAGTGCGCCACGGCGTGTGGCAGGGTGCCTGCATACGACCCTTGTAGCCGGCGGCATCGGGACATAAATGCGTACGGAAGGAATACGATAACAGGTAAGCTTGATTATCCTTTATCACATAATCGTCGTGCGCTGTATCAAGATACGCCATATCTATCGGGGTCGAATCAATAACCAGTTCCAGATTCATTGTCGGATAGTCCAGCGTAGCCGCCTCGTGAATATTGATATATAGGCCGTCGTCAGTCTTCATCTGCAGTGCTGTCTGCACACCTCGACGCGAGAAGTCGGTCCAAGGCCAGCCGCCGTGCTCGTGCCCCATCTCATAGAGACTGTCTATCTGCGACAGTCGGCTTTCAGTGTAGTTGTATTCCTGCGTGTCATAGTCGCCTGGAATCCACCACGCTGTGTGGTCGCCCTTCAAGCCAAACCGCGTCATTTCCTCCTTGAACCAAAAGCATACCAGCGCGTTGTCCACACCGTCGTACCGCATCGGAAATTCGTAGCGGAAAGCCAG
>JAEEGH010007992.1_pt1 | contig 25195 bp, 29 predicted proteins | sample 9134181 | NCBI WGS metagenome assembly JAEEGH01 (sample SAMN16246544, study PRJNA631951) | gut metagenome | biome: gut microbiome; feature: rumen; material: DP-attached | host: Bos | place: Iran: Karaj | collected 2018-10
CCAAGGCGACATCACCTACGTGGATGAGGCTTTGTATGAGAACAAGCTTTCTGTGGTGTATGACGACTTGACCGCTGCCCGTGAGACCTTGGACCGTGTGCGCGAGTTCGTTCGCAATAATCCTACCGTCTATCTCTCCACCCACTCGCCACAAGGCTATGAGAACTTGGAAGCCAAACGCGTGATGGACCTCGACCACCCTGTGCCGACCGTCCTTGCCGAAGTGGACTTTACAAAGAAAGAAGCCTCTGGTAAGTACATCTGCTCCATCTGCGGTTATGTCTATGACCCTGCTGAGCACGATGGCGTGGCTTTCGAAGACCTGCCCGACGACTGGAAATGCCCGCGCTGCAAACAAGGCAAGGAGAAGTTCAACAAGGCGTAGGATAAAAAAGATACTATGAAAGCTGCAATTATAGAAAAATACGACAAAAACGGTCGTCAACTTGTCATTAAAGATTTGCCTATGCCGGAAATGGGCAAGAATGAAGTGCTGATACGTGTGAGCACCGCTGGTGTCAACCCGCTCGACAATATGATTGTACGCGGCGAGGTGAAGCTGATTGTCCCATACCCCATGCCTTTGGTGATGGGCAATGAGCTGGTGGGCATCGTGGAAAAAGTTGGGGCATCGGTAACCCGTTTCAAAATCGGCGACCGCGTCTATGGACGTATGCCGCTGGCTCGCATCGGTTGTTTTGCCGAATACGCCGCCGTTGATGAGAATGCTTTGGCCAAGGTGCCCGACTATCTCAGCGACGAGGAGGCCGCCGCCGTGCCATTGACGGCATTGACGGCCTTGCAAGCCTTGGAATTGATGCAGACACACGAAGGCGACACGATTTTCATCAGTGGCGGCACAGGCAGCTTTGGCGCCATGGCCATCCCCATCGCCAAAAGCCAAGGCCTGACGGTGATCACCAACGGCAACGCCGCCGGGCGCGACCGCGTGATGAGCCTCGGGGCAGACCGTTTCATAGACTACAAACAGGAGGACTACGCGCAGGTGCTGAAGGAGATGGACGGCGTTATCGACACACTCGGCGACCGCGAGCTGCCGAAAGAGTTCGGTATACTGAAACAGGGCGGACAACTTGTCTCGTTGCGCGGAATGCCCAACGGCGGGTTCGCCCAACGGATGCAGATGCCGTGGTTCAAGCGTATGCTTTTCAGCATTGCAGGAAAGAAGTACGACAACATGGCCGCCAAGAACGAACAGCACTACCATTTCATCTTCGTCCACGAAGACGGCATTGGCCTGCAGCGTGTCTCGGAACTTTTCGCCGAACAGCAAATCAAACCCTCTGTAGATAAGGTGTTTACGCTCTCCGAAGTCAACGAGGCACTACAGAAAGTCGCGGCTGGCGGGTCGAATGGAAAGACTGTATTGAAAATTTGAAAGCGAAACTATGATGAACATGGAAATTTCCGGTCCAGAAACAATGGAGCGAGCCATCTGCGAGTTGGGCATCGTCCCGTTTTTCACCAGCGCCATTCCGGGCTATTCCATTAAGGAACTCACCCAGCCTGGGTTTTGGTTTGACGGCGAGGAGGACTCGCTCGGGCCATGGGACTGGAAGATCGACTGCCTCCAAAACGGCGGCATCGCCTACGGAAAGTTCCTCTGCGGGGGAAAAGCCGCCTTCGCGACGGTCCCATTCTACCGTGAGCTGATGAATGTCCGCCGCGCCACGACAACGCCCGACAAGAACGGCGAGCGCATCATGGAGTATCTCGAAAAGCAAGGCAGCATCACCATCAAGGAGGTGCGCGCTTTGCTTGGCGTGAAGAAAGGCCAGGCCGACGCGGCCATAGGCAAGCTGATGCAGCAGTGTCGCGTCGTCACGGGAGCCATCGAGCGGGTGTATCGAGGGCCCGAACAGGTTTACAACGGCTGGCAGGTGTCATATTTCTGCACACCCGAGTCGCTCTTCGAAGACTTCACCACGCTCCACACCGACCACACCCCCGAGGAGTCGCTGGAGTTCTTAGTCGACCACATCACGAAGCTGACAGATGGAACGGCTACCCGAAAACAAGTTCTGAAGGTGCTGAAATAATATAGTGAGTTTTTGCATTTTAGGGAACCATTTCCTTAAAAATACTACTTTTGCAGCAAATCCAATTCAAATGAAGAAGGTATTAATCATCGTGGCAGGCGTTCTGGGTTTCATCCTCGCGGCTTGCACGGAAAACGAACCTAAAAAAGAGACAACCGTTATGAGTAATGAAGAATGCTTGATTTGTGGTGCGCCATTGGAATACCTTGAAAAGGACACGCTGATGGAATGCGTAGTATGCCATAAAAAAGAGCCCAGCAAGACCCGTTGTGTCAAGGGACATTATGTTTGCTCCAACTGCCATACCGCCGGTATGGATTCCATCATCGCCTTGTGTTTGGAAGAGTCCTCCAAAGACCCTATCGCTATTTTGGAGAAGATGATGTCGCAACCGTTCTGCCACATGCATGGTCCTGAGCACCATGTGCTTGTAGGAGCCGCTTTGCTGACAGCCTACAACAACACCGTGCCTGCCGACACCATGAAGATAGACCTGCAATCGGGTCTACTGGAAGTGATGAGTCGAGGGAGACAAGTGCCTGGCGGTGCATGCGGTTATATGGGTGCCTGTGGCGCTGCCATCAGCACGGGCATCTTTATGTCGGTAGTCACTCGCAACACGCCACTCTCCACCGAGACATGGCAACTATGCAACTTGATGACTGCCAAAGCTCTTGAACAAGTGGCCTTGAACGGTGGCCCACGTTGCTGCAAGCGTGATTCCTATCTGTCGATACTCACGGCAGTGGATTTCGTGAAGGAACACCTCGGCGTGGAGATGGAGAAGCCCGAAGTGAAATGCTCGCGCAGCCAAATCAACAACCAGTGTATCGGAAAGAAATGCCCTTTCTCGCCTGTACAAGATGAGAACAAATAAACTAAGCTTATAATCGTTTAATACTGTGATAAAAATGGAAAAAATCAACGACTTCATCTACGACATTCCCGTAAGAATCTACTTCGGGCGCGACCAACTGAAACACCTTGGCGCAGAACTTAAGAAATACGGCACCCGCGTGCTGATGACCTACGGCGGCGGCTCCATCAAGAAGATGGGACTGTACGACCGTGTGGTTACAGCAATCAAAGAAGCCGGACTCGAACTGTTTGAACTTTCGGGCATCGAGCCCAACCCGCGCATCGACTCCGTGCGCAAAGGCGTACAACTATGTAAGGAAAACCACATTGATGTGCTGTTGGCTGTGGGCGGTGGTTCCACCATCGACGCCACCAAAATCATGGCTGCCGGTGCCTGTGTCGACCACGACCCTTGGGACTTCCTCGACCTCAGCAAACGTGCCCCCATCAAGCAAGCCCTACCCATCGTCAGCATCCTGACGCTCGCAGCCACCGGCTCGGAGATGGACACGGCTGCCGTCATCAGCAACCCCGAGACCAATGACAAAATCGGCCGTCTGGACCCCAATATGTTGCCCAAGGCCTCCTTCCTCGACCCGAGCCTCACCTTCAGCGTCAGTCCCTATCAGACCGCCTGCGGCTCGGCCGACATCCTATCGCACCTCTTCGAGGTCTATTTCAATATGGACCAGGACCTCTACATGCTCGACTGCTTCATGGAGGGCTTGATGAAGACCGTCATCCGCTTCGCTCCCATCGCCATGCGAGAGCCTGACAACTACGAAGCACGCGCCAACCTGATGTGGGCCTCCTCATGGGCCATCAACGGCTTCGTGAACGGTGGCAAGCGCAAGGCTTGGAGCTGCCATCCGATGGAACATGAGCTGTCGGCCTTCTACGACATCACCCATGGTCTGGGCCTCGCCATCCTCACCCCGCGCTGGATGGAGTACTGCCTCGATGAGACCACCGTTTCGAAATACGTGCAGTTTGGCACCAACGTCTTCGGCATCGACCCAACTCTTGCACCCATGGACATCGCCCATCAGGCCATCGACAAGTTGAGCGACTTCCTCTTCAACACCTTGCAATTGAAGCGTACCTTCCCCGAGGTGGGCATCGACAGGACCCACTTTGCCGTCATGGCCAAGAAAGCCGTCGGTGGCGGCACCTTGCCTGGTTTCAAGCCTTTGCAGCAAGCCGACGTAGAGAAGATCTTCGAAATGTGTATGAAATAAAACTAAATTCTATTCAAAATGAAAAAACTATTCTTACTCGCGGCAGCGGCCTTAATGATGGCTACGGGCTGCAACAACCAGAACAACAAGACCGCCCAAGTTGCGGAACCCGAACCTGAACCAGTGGTCGAGCAAACCAGTGGTATCTACGACATCACAGTCAAAGACATGGATGGAAGCGACGTGTCGTTGGCCAACTACAAAGGCAAAGTGCTACTCATCGTCAATGTGGCCAGCAAGTGCGGCCTGACCCCGCAGTACGAAGGCCTTGAGGCCCTTTATCAGAAGTACAAGGACCAAGGCTTGGAGGTTTTGGCCTTCCCCTGCAACCAATTCTTAGGACAAGAGCCTGGCAGCAACGAGGAGATTCAGAGCTTCTGCTCGCTGAACTACAACGTCACCTTCCCGCTATTCGACAAGATTGACGTCAACGGTGAGGCGGAGAGTCCGCTCTATACTTACCTCAAGGAACAAGCGCCTTTCAAGGGCTATCCCGAGGGCACCGAGGAGTTTGCGACGATGCTTGACGAAATTCACCAAAAGACCGGCACCGGCTTCAACCAAGGTGATGCCATCCGCTGGAACTTTGGTAAGTTTCTGGTCTCCAAAGACGGAAAGACCATCCTCCGCTTCGAGCCTATGGTGACCCCCGACATGATGGAGGAATCCATACAAAAGATGTTGGAAGACTAATAAGAAGAGAACCAAACGAAAATCCGCAAACTGGGCGCAAGTCTGGTTTGCGGGTTTTTGTACCTTTGTAGTCTATTTCGAAAAATGCCAATAGTAAGTTGATATGATTGACTTTCAAATATCCAGTTGGGACACGATGGAACGCGCCATCTGCGAGTTGGGCATCGTCCCGTTTTTCACCAGCGCCATTCCTAGTTATTCCATCAAGGAACTTACGAAGCCCGAGTTTTGGTTTGGCGGCGAGGAGGACTCACTCGGACCCTGGGATTGGAAGATCGACTGCCTCCAAAACGGCGGCATCGCCTACGGGAAATTCCTCTGCGGTGGAAAAGCCGCTTTCGCGACGGTGCCGTTTTACCGTGAACTGATGAATGTTCGCCGTGCCGCGACAATGCCCGACAAGAACGGCGAACGCATCATGGACTATCTCGACAAGCAAGGCAGCATCACCATCAAGGAGGTGCGAGCTTTGCTTGGGGTGAAAAAAGGTCAAGCCGATGCCGCCATAGGCAAGCTGATGCAGCAGTGCCGCGTCGTCACGGGAGACATTGAACGGGTGTATCGAGGCCCTGAGCAGGTTTACAACGGCTGGCAGGTGTCGTATTTCTGCACGCCCGAGTCGCTGTTTGAAGACTTCGGAACGCTCCAAACAGAGCATACCCCCGAGGAATCGTTAGAGTTTTTAGTCGACCACATCACAAAACTGACAGGAGGAACGGCTTCCCGAAAGCAGGTCCTGAAGGTGTTGAAATAAGCCAGGGCATTCGAATGAAACGCGTGATTTACATAGTCTTAGGCCTGATTTGTGTGGGACTAGGCGCATTGGGGGTGGTGGTGCCAGGCTTGCCCACCACGCCTTTCCTGCTGCTGGCCTCTTGGCTCTTCTACCGCTCTTCACCACGCTTGCAAGAATGGCTTTTGCATTCGTGGTTAGGGACTTACATCCGCAGTTATCGCCGTCGCGGCGGGATGACCGTTGCACAGAAAGCCGGTGCCTGTGGCATCATGGTGGCGATGGTGCTACTCTCCACCTTCGTGTTTATCCCCAAAGGCTCTGTTGCACGAATCATCGTGCCCATCGCTGGTGCCGTCGGCGTGCTGACGGTCATTTTTGTTGTGCCTAATGCAAAGAAAGAAGAATAGATCGTAGCTTTTTTGTATTTTTGCAGTAAATCTGATTGAAATGAAAGCACTCCTCATCAACGGCAGCCCGCACGCCAACGGCTGCACCTTCACCGCCTTGAGCATTGTGGCGGAAGAACTACAGAAAAACGGCATAGAGACCGAAATCATCCATATCGGGAACAAGGACATCCGAGGCTGCATCGCCTGCGGCAAATGCGCCGAATTGGGGCATTGCGTGTTCAACGACATGGTGAACGAAGTGGCACCCAAGTTTGAACAAGCCGACGGCCTTGTGGTCGGCTCACCGGTGTATTATGCCGGTCCCAACGGAACGCTCACCAACCTGCTTGACCGTCTGTTCTTCAGCACACCTTTCGACAAACGGATGAAAGTGGGCGCTGCCGTCGTATCGGCACGACGTGGTGGCACCACGGCCGCCTTCGACCGGCTCAACAAGTATTTCACCATCAGCGAGATGCCCATCGCGAGCAGCCGCTATTGGAATATGGTGCATGGCCACTCCGCTGAAGACGTGATGCAAGACGAAGAAGGCGTGCAAATCATGCGCATCTTAGGCCGCAACATGGCTTTCCTCATGCGCGCCATCGCCACCGAGCGCGAACGCAACGGACTGCCTGAAAAGGAAGTGACGAAATACACCAATTTCATCCGATAAGTTTTAGCCATGAAAAAAGTAACCGTTATTTCAACCAGTCTCCGCCCTGGTTCAAACAGCAACATGCTGGCGGAGCAATTTGCCGAAGGCGCAAAAGCCGCTGGTCATCAAGTGGAATTCATCTCGTTAAGAGGCAAAGAAATTAAGTTCTGCGTCGGGTGTCTGTCGTGCCAAAAGACGGGAGCCTGCGTCTTCAAGGACGATGTGCCCGCCATTATGGAGAGCGTGCTTAACGCCGATGTGGTGTGCTGGGCCACTCCGATTTATTACTACGAGATGAGCGGCCAGATGAAGACCCTCATCGACCGCATGAACGCCATGTATCCCAAGGATTACAGGTTCCGCGACATCTATCTGCTGACCACCGCCGCCGAGAACGAGGACTTCACACCGAAGCGCGTGGAAAGCGGTCTGATGGGTTGGATAGAATGCTACGAAAAATGCAGCCTTAAATCGCATTTGTTCTGCGGTGGCGTAGGCGACCCGAAGGAAATCGCTGGCAACGTCAAGTTGCAGGAGGCGTACGAGATGGGTAAGAATTGCTGAATTTAAAAAGAATAGCTAAATTGAAAAAAAAATCGTATTTTTGCAAAAAAAATAAAGATTATGAAAAAACTTAAATTTATTGTAGCACTGTGTGTAATGTGTGTAATAGGAGTTCTCTTCACTTCATGCAAAGAGGAAAATACCTCAATCGTAGGACGTTGGGACGCTCCGCGCTATGCTGATGAGCCTGACGATATTGCTTTCGTGGCAATCTTCACCGACGAGAACCTCGACCTGTATGTTATCCCATGGGGACAGCACATGGTTGGCACCTATTCCTTGACTGACGGGATGGTTAATTACAACATCACCGCAGCTTATCAGGCCTTAACCGGCGTTACCTATGATGAAAACGGCAACATGATCAGTTGGATGTGGGAAGCAGGACATCTAGATGCCTCTACCCTCACACTTGCAGAGGGCTTCAACTGGTACGCCATGAACAGCGACGAGTTTGAACGCACCAAAGAGGATTTTGGTCAGTTTGAATTCAAGATTAACGGAAACACTGCTACAAGCTCAATGGTTGGCATCACCGATTTGATTTTCTACAAAGTAGAATAGGGTGCAAGAGCCAGTGGCTCGTGCAGAGGAGGGATAACCACTCCACTATGCCAGACAGCCAACAAGGTAACGCCGCGATACGGGTACAAGAAAAACCGCATCGCGGCGTTTATCATTATTTCCCTTTCCTGAACTCCCTCGGGGTCATGCCCTTCATGCGTTGGAAGAAACGGGCGAAGGTGGTGGTTTCGGCGAAGTGTAGCTGCTCGGCTATCTGGGCAACGCTGAGCGATGTCTGGCGCAGCAAGTACGATGCTTCCATCAGGAGTAATTGGTTAATGTAGTCAACGACGGTGCGGCCGCCCGACACTTGACGGACGATGCGCGAGAGATAGGTGGTGATGATGCACAACTCGGAAGCATAGAAGCCGATATCGTGGTGCTCGATGAAGTGGCGGGGCAACAGGTGAAGAAATGCGAGAAAAAGCTCCTCGACGCGCTTGGTAAAACGGTGCTCATGGATGGTGCGCTCCATCATGCCCGTCAAGTCGTTCAGGAAGATACTGTAGAGCATCCGCAGGCTCTCGTCGGCATTGGGCAGCGACGACTGTTGGTAGCGCAAGGCTAATTGCAAGAGTTCAAGGATATGGCGGTAGTCGTCGTCAGAGAGTGTCAGCTGGGGCTGCTGCAACTCGATGACGGAGAGGTAGGCGGCACGAATGCTGTCGTGAACACTGGGCAGTTCGAGGGTGAATTGCTCGTCGGCCAACAGACAGATGCCACTGTAGTCGCTGGAACTGGCGAGGACGGTAACCTCGAAGCCGGGCGAATAAGTGTAGAGCTCGCCTTGGTGTAGTGTCAGCTCGCGATCATTATATAAAATAGTAAGCCAACCGCGCGTAACAATCGTAAAAGTGTAGCACGACAAGAAACCGTGCGTCTCGTTCGCGCCGAATGTCCACTCCACGTTAGTCTCTATGCAAATGACGTTCCCGTCCCACTCACCCTCGGGCACGGGCAGGTTTCTTAGGCGCCAAAACTCCTTCAAACTGTACATGGTCGCACATAATTTCTGCGCAAAGATACAAATATTTTTAATTTGTTTCGTTTCAGTCGGTTTTTGTTTCGTTTGGGTTAGGGTGTAGTGTGGTAAGTTACTGTAGCTTTGCAGAAAAATTGACAACAATCTTATTCACTTAACAAAACTCAATATCATGGACAAACAGAAATCAATCGAAGCATTGCAGTTCTTCGTGACCGGCCTCTCGGAAGGCGCATTCGTACACAAGGTACAAGGACAGATTTTCAAGGCTCAAGGCTTTACAAAGCTGGGCGAGAAGTACATTGGCCATTACACGGAAGAGATGGAGTGGGTGGAGAAATTCATCGACCGCATCATCGACCTCGGCGGTTGCCCGAAGGTTGAGAAACACGAGGCTCGCGAGCTGGTGTGCGACCCGTTGGAGTACATCAAGGCCGACTTGGCCATTCAAGTGGCTGGCGTGGAGCTGCTGCGCAAATGCATGGGTTCGGTATGCGAGGACTATCTCACCTTTGACATTTTGAAGGCCTATCTGGCCGACGAGGAGGAAGACCAGTACTGGAGCGAGGGACAGCTCGAGTTTATTGAGAAAATCGGCTATCAAAACTGGCTAATGAAACAGATGTAAAACCAATAATATTTACGACAATGAAAGAGAAAGTATTACAAGCCATGCGTGAGTTCGGTGCTCCCGTCAACGCTGGCAAAATCGCTGAAATCACTGGTATTGACCGCAAGGAAGTCGATAAAGCTTTCGCTGAATTGAAAAAGGAAGGTGCCATCGTGTCGCCTGTCCGTTGCAAGTGGGAACCGGCCAAATAACGAGTGACTATGGAAATGAATGAGCAGCGAGAGCAGAGTCAAGCATGCTTGAACTCTGCCGAGTCGCGAATGAATTGCGACAAAGTCGAAATCAAAGCAGTAAAATTCCGTAAAGACGGATTCTATACCCAACCCTTCGTATTCGGAGGCGAGGAAGGACAAGACAAGTTTGACAAGAACATCCGCTATCGCGGCAGTCTTCAGAACTACCTGATCGACACGGGCAGCGAGGTGATTCTCGTCGATACTGGGCTGCCAGCAGGTACTCCAGAGGAAGTGCCCGACGAGAACTCGCCCATCTTCACCGGCAAGGACATCTGCAGCTATATGGATGCCTTCAAGGCGCTTGGCTACAGGCCTGAGCAGGTAACGAAGATACTGGTTACCCATCGCCATTCAGACCACACCGGTGAACTGAAGAGTTTCCCTAATGCCAAAATCTATGTGAACCAGGAGGAGATGGACGCCCTCGAGTTGCAAGGGCTGACGAACCTCGTTCCCGTCAGCTATACCGACGGAGCCTACTACAACTTCCCCGAGAGTCAGAAAATACAGGACGGCATTTACCTCATCAAGGCCAAGGGCCACACCAAGGGCAACAGCATCATCGTGGTGGAGATGGACGGTCTGTTCTATATGATTCACGGCGATATAACCTACGTTGATGAAGCTCTCTACGAGGACAAACTGTCGGTAGTCTATGACGACCTGCCCGCCGCCCGTGAGACGCAGAACCGCATCCGCGAGTTCGTCCGCAATCACCCCACTGTCTATTGCGGCACCCACACGCCGCAGGGCTATGAGAACCTAGAGGCCAAGCGCGTGATGGATCTCGACCATCCCGTACCGACCATTCTGGCCGAAGTTGATTTCTCCAAGCAGGAGGCTTCTGGCAAGTACGTCTGTTCCATTTGCGGCTATGTCTATGACCCCGCAGAGCATGACGGCGTAGCCTTTGAAGACCTGCCCGACGACTGGCGTTGCCCCCGTTGCAAGCAGCCGAAATCGAAGTTCAATAAAGCGTAAGCTTCACGAACTACTGTTCAACAACCAACCGCCTTCGACCCCTACACCCACGGCTACTACCTCGTTTCGCAACGCGTCGGCGATGCCTTCAAAGACGGATTGAAACTGAAGTAGAAATTAGGTCGTGGCAGGAATTTGTTTTATTTTTGCCGTTGATATGAAAAAAGTAGGTCTCTTCATCGACACTTGGTATCCCATGGTGGATGGTGTCATCAAAGTGGTGGACAACTATGCCCGCCGACTCATGCAATATTGCGACGTGGTGGTATTTTGTCCTGCCACTCGCGGCTACAGCAAGGCAGAGGACGACAAGCTGCCCTACGATGTGGTGCACTGTTCCTCTTTGCCGTTGATTAACAACGACTACGACATCCCCACGTCGGCCTTGGACCCCAAGTTTAACGCACAACTGATGCGCAGCGGCATAGATTTCGTCCATATCCATTCGCCTTTCACCGTCGGACTGGCTGGCGTGCTTTATGCCAAGATGCACAGGTTGCCTGTGGTGGCCACCTTGCACAGCCAATACAAGCAGGACTTAGAGAAGCCTTTGGGCAACTTCAAGCCTGCCGTCAATGTGGCACTGAACACCATCATGCGCGTGTTCAACCAATGCGACGAATGTTGGGCCGTGAACGAAGGTATCAAGGAGCTTTACCAGAAGGAATACGGCCTCACTGCCCCATGCAAAGTGCGCCTCAATGGTACCGACCATCATCCTGTGGCTGACCCGCAAGAAGCTGTTAGTATCGTTAACGAGACGTATCATATCCCCGCCGACGCCACGGTTTTTCTTTTCGTGGGACGCATCAACTTCATCAAGAACATCGATTTCACTGTGCGCTCGTTGGCTCGCGCCAAGGTGTTGGGACTGAAGAACTTCCGTATGCTCTTTGTAGGTAAGGGACAAGATGAGGAAAAATTGGCAGAATTGGTTAAAGAGCAAGGCCTAATCGACGAGGTAGTGATGTGTGGTCTTGTCTCAGACAAAGCGATGCTGGAAAACTTGTACTCACGCGCCAAGCTGTTCCTCTTCCCGTCGCTCTACGACGCCAACTCGCTCGTGCAGATCGAGGCTGCCTGCCAAGGCACCCCCACGCTGTTCTTGGAAGGTGCTCGGACAGCCGCCACGGTGAAAGCTGGCGTCAACGGCTATGTGTCGCCTGCTGGAGAGGACAACTACGCCCACGCCATCATGGATATTCTGGCTGATGCCGAGGACTATGAGCGCGTCTCAAAAGCCGCTCATAACGACCTCTATATCAACTGGGACGATGTGGTTAAGGAGGTTTATGAAGACTATGGCATCTTGGAAGCTAATAAAACGGCCAAGGGGAAACCCTCGGGCAAGGACTATGTGGGCAGTGACGATTTATATGCCGACGTACAGCGCACGATGCGGCTCGTGGCCGAGATGAACACTGGCTACCATAACGAGTCCGAAGTGCGCGACTATCTGCGCCAAATCACAGGCTCGGAAATCCCCGACACGGTGCGCGTCTTCCCACCGCTGAACATCAACTATGGACCTGGGGTACGTTTCGGCGATGACTGCTTCCTCAATTTTGGCTGTACGCTCCTCGCCCTCGGCGGCATCACCATCGAGGACGGCGCCTTCATCGGTCCCCATTGTGTGCTGGCCACCGAATACCATCCCGAAGACCCCGCCACACGCCATTCGCTCCTCACGAAGCCCATTGTGATTGGCAAAAACGCCTGGCTCGGCGCTGATGTGAAAGTGCTGGCTGGTGTTACTATCGGTGAGAACGCTATAGTGGCCGCTGGCAGTGTTGTGACCAAAGATGTACCCGCCAATATGGTCGTCGCTGGTAGTCCCGCAAAGGTTATCAGACCCATTGACTCAAACAAGAAGGACTGAAATAGATGAAGAAAGCGATTTTGACACTCGCTGTGCTGTGCAGTATCGGACTGATGACCGCCTGCAGGCAAAACGCAAACAATAATACACAAGACAATATGAACCAGCAATTGACATTAACTCAGGATTGGGACAAGACGTTCCCGCAAAGCGAGAAGGTGAACCATAAAAAAGTGACCTTCAAGAACCGTTACGGCATCATGCTTGCCGCCGACCTTTACGACGACAAGAACGGCTGTATCCCATACGACAAGTTGGAACAATTCTTTAAAGACAATCTGAAATGAAAAAAGTAACCGTTATTTCAACCAGTCTCCGCCCGGGCTCGAACAGCTACGCGATGGCGGAGCAGTTTGCCAAGGGCGCGGAAGCCGCCGGGCATCAAGTGGAGTTTGTCTCTCTGCGAGGCAAGGAAATCAAGTTCTGCGTCGGCTGCCTGTCGTGCCAGAAGACGGGCGCGTGCGTCATCAAGGACGACGTGCCGGCCATCATGGAGAGCGTGCTCAACGCCGATGTGGTCTGCTGGGCCACGCCCATCTACTACTACGAGATGAGCGGCCAGATGAAGACCCTCATCGACCGTATGAACGCGATGTACCCCAAGGATTACAAGTTCCGCGACGTCTATCTGCTGACCACCGCTGCCGAAGACGGTGATTTTGTTTACAGGCGCGCCGAGGGCGGCCTCACCGGCTGGATCGACTGCTACGGCAAGTCCGCACTCAAAGGCCACATCTTCTGCGGCGGCGTGGGCGGTCCCAACGAGATTGCCGGCAACGCCAAGCTGCAGGAGGCGTTTGAGATGGGAAAGCAGGTGTGATTACGCCACGCCGCAAAGACAGCCACTGGACGAATCGCAGCCAGCAGCGCTGCACCGACTTAGGGCGGTGCGGATAAATGACAAAAGCGGGAGGAGGGTGCAACCGAGGTAAAAGTAAAAAGTGTATTTTTGCCGCTTTTATTTATTGTTACTAACAAACAAATGGAAGCACTAAAACACGAATGTGGCGTGGCGATGGTACGATTGCTCAAACCACTGGAGTTCTACAAAGAAAAGTACGGCGACAGCCATTATGCCCTCGGCAAACTCTACCTGATGATGGAGAAGCAGCACAACCGGGGCCAGGAAGGGGCCGGCGTCGCCTGCGTCAACATCCATCAGACCCCCGGCCACGAATACATGTACCGCGAAAAAGCGGAGGGCAAGGACGCCATCACCAAGGTGTTCGACACCATCTACCGCCAGGCTTCCGCCCCCGACCCCGATGACCCATGTGCAGGTCCCGCCTTCTCCGGCGAGCTGTACATGGGTCATCTTCGTTATTCCACCACGGGCAAAGGCGGGCTGAAATACGTGCACCCGTTCCTCCGCCGCAACAACTGGCGGGCGAAGAACCTCTGCCTGTGCGGCAATTTCAACATGACCAATATCGAGGAAGTGTTCGACTACCTCACCTACAAAGGGCAGTACCCCCGCGTCTATAGCGACACCTACATCCTGCTGGAGCTGATGGGACACCGCCTCGACCGCGAGGTGGAGCGTTGCTACCAAGAAGGACTGGCGTTAGGGCTGGACGATCGGAAAGTGACCGAATATATTGACAATCACGTGGATATGGCCAACGTCCTGAAGTCCACGATGTCGCATTTCGACGGCGGCTATGTGATGTGCGGGATGACGGGCAGCGGCGAGATGTTCGCCATGCGCGACCCGTGGGGAATCCGCCCCGCCTTCTACTACCGAAACGACGAAATCTGCGCCATCACCAGCGAGCGCCCCGTCCTGCAGACCACCTTCAATCTGCAACAAAACGACATTCAGGAGCTGCAGCCCGGACAGGCCATCATCATCAACCGCAAAGGGGAAATCCGTTTGGAACAGGTGCTCCCGGCGGAGAAGTTCTCGGCCTGCTCCTTCGAACGAATCTATTTCAGCCGGGGCAACGACAGCGACATCCATCGCGAGCGGAAGACCTTGGGGTTCCAACTTCGCGATTCCATCCTGAAAGCCATTGACGGCGATGTGGAAAACACCGTGTTTTCCTACATCCCCAACACAGCGGAGGTGGCCTACCACGGCATGGTGGAGGGCATCCGCACCGTGGCGCCGAATGTCCGCGCCGAGAAGGTGGTGTGGAAGGACATCAAACTTCGCACCTTCATCACCGAAGGCAGCACCCGCAACGATCTGGCCGCCCACGTCTATGACATCACCTTCAACTCCATCCGTCCCGGCATCGACAATTTGGTGGTCATCGACGACAGCATCGTGCGGGGCACAACCATGCGCGAAAGCATCCTGAAAATCTTAGACAGACTGCATCCGAAGAAAATCGTGGTGGTCAGCTCGGCACCGCAAATCCGCTATCCCGACTTTTACGGCATCGACATGGGTCGCATCGAGGAGTTCATCGCCTTCCAAGCCTGCATTTCACTGCTGAAAGAGCGGAAGATGGAAGATTGGATAACCAAAGTGTATGAAAACTGCCGACAGAATCACGAGGAGGCGTTACGGCAACTGTACGAACCGTTCACCGTGGAGGAGCTGAACACGAAAATGGTCGAGCTGTTGAGACCCGCCGACGTGCACTGCCCGATAGAATTGGTCTTCCAATCGTTGGAAGGCCTTCACGAGGCTATCCCGGACCATTCCGGCGACTGGTACTTCTCCGGCCGCTACCCCACCACAGGCGGAGCCCGCCTCGCCTGCCGCAGCTTCGTGAACTGGTACGAAACCGTAAACCCTAAACTCTAAACCCTAAACTCTAAACCCTAAACTCTAAACCCTAAACTCTAAACCCTAAACTCTAAACCTTAAACTCTAAACCTTAAACCATTATGAAACGCTACATATTCGTAACCGGAGGCGTGGTCTCCTCCTTAGGCAAAGGCATCATCTCGGCCAGCATCGGAAAACTGCTGCAGGCGCGGGGATATACCATCACCATCCAGAAATTCGACCCCTACATCAACATCGACCCCGGCACGCTGAACCCCTACGAACACGGCGAGTGCTACGTGACCGTCGATGGGATGGAAACCGACTTGGACTTGGGGCATTACGAACGGTTCACGGGCATCCGCACCACCCGCGCCAACTCCGTGACCACCGGCAGAATCTACAAGACCGTCATCGACAAGGAGCGGCACGGCGACTACTTGGGCAAAACCATCCAGGTAGTGCCGCACATCACTGACGAGATCAAGCGCCGGATGCTGCGTGACGACGACGTTGACTTCGTAATTACGGAGATTGGCGGCACCATCGGCGACATCGAGTCGGCGCCGTTCTTGGAGGCCATCCGCCAGCTGAAATGGGAGCTGGGCAACCGCGCCGTGAGCGTGCACCTCACGTATGTGCCCTATCTGCGGGCCGCCGACGAGCTCAAGACCAAACCCACCCAGCACTCCGTGAAGGAGATGCAGGGAGCCGGCATCCAACCCGACGTGCTCGTCCTGCGCACCGAAAAGCACCTCTCCGACGGCATCCGCCAGAAGGTGGCCTCCTTCTGCAACGTCGATTTGGAGTGCGTAGTACAGAGCGAAGACCTGCCGAGCATCTACGAAGTGCCCGTCAACATGCAGAAGCAGGGATTGGATGCGGCGCTACTGCGGAAGTTCGGTGTTCCCGTGGGCGAGACCCCCAAGATGGAGGGCTGGCACCGGTTCCTGGACCTCCAACGCACCGCCGAAAAGGAAGTCCGCGTAGGATTGGTGGGCAAATACGACCTGCAGGATGCCTATAAGAGCATCCGCGAAAGTCTCTCTTTGGCGGGCATTTACAACCATGTGAAAGTAAAAATCGAGTTCATCAACAGCGAGAACATCACCGAAGAGAACGTAGAGGCGAAACTTAAAGACGTGGCAGGAATCTTAGTGTGCCCCGGTTTCGGGCAGCGCGGCATCGAGGGTAAAATCATCGCGGTGGAATACGCCCGCACCCACAACATGCCGGCGTTCGGCATCTGCTTGGGTATGCAGATGATGGTGATTGAATTTGCTCGCAACGTGTTGAAATACCGCGATGCCAACTCCGCCGAGATGGATCCAGCCACCCCGCACAATGTGATAGACCTGATGGAGGAGCAGAAGTCGGTGACCAACATGGGCGGCACGATGCGCTTGGGCGCCTACGACTGCGAGTTGCGTGAAGGCAGCCGCGTGGCGGAGATCTACGGAACCCTCCAGATCAGCGAACGCCACCGTCACCGCTACGAGTTCAACAACCGGTACAAGGAAGAGTACGAGAAAAACGGCATGCAATGCGTGGGCACGAATCCCGGCAACGACTTGGTCGAAATCGTGGAGATTCCCGGTCACCGCTGGTTCATCGGCACGCAATTCCACCCCGAGTACTCCAGCACGGTGCTGCATCCGCACCCGCTGTTTATGAGTTTTGTGAGGGAGGTGGCGACAAGCTGCCAATAGCAATCCCCTTTTCAACATCCGATACGGCCTGCTCGTCATCACCTTTCTGTTGACCGTCAGCATGCAAGCGCAGCAGCGCGACCGGTTGGGAAAACTCGACAGTGCTGACGACGCTTGGGTCATCGAAGGAAGATGATTCCTTTGGATTTCGCCTATCTTACCACAAACTTGACCGTCCTCCAGCCTTTCTCACTCTTGATTTGCAGGAAATAGAGCCCCTGATCCAACGCTGTCACGGGAATTGTGCCAGAGGAGGATCCCGAAGCCACCGTCTGTCCCACGCTGTTGAAAATGGAATAATCCACAACGGCGCACGGGAGGTTTTTGATGTAGAGAACATCCGACACGGGGTTGGGGAAAATCTCCAACGGTTGCGGACGAGAATACTCCTGAACGGCCGTCTGAGTCGGGATTATATTCAGGATGATGCCTTCCACCTTGGTCATCCCGTAGTAAAAATCGGGGTCGGGGATGCCGTACCAATCGTCCAAGTAGCCGCCGTAGCCGAAGTTGATATGGAATTTGCCGTCCGATGCGCGGTAGCCGTCCACCACGACATTGTGCCCGACCGTTCCCTCCGGATTCTCAACGGCCAGATGGGCGGGATAACCGGCCTGCAGATTGGAAATCAGGGTGGCATACATCAACGAATCGGGCTCTCGGAACAGCATACAGTCCGTGAAGCCAAACCGCTGGTAGGCATCGTACGCCTGATCCACAGCGAAGGTGCCGGAACCCTGCGACGAGTACACTTGCGTGCAGGCCGTGCCGCAGGCGAAAATCAGCGCGGCGACCAGCGGGTCGGGAAGCTCCTCGCCACGCAGGAAAACGGCGTCCACGGAATCCAACAGCCCGTTCAGCTGCGGGAATGACGGGAACTGCAACGTCTCCCAGTCGTCATCAATATCGAAATCGCGGCCAAGATAGTGGTGTGCATAGTCGTCACTATCAGAGAAACGAGTGTTTTGCGTCGTTCGCAAATAGTTGATAATCTGCGCCATCGCGACAGCAGGACACCCTGCATAGCTGTAGGAATTGCCATTCACGGGGTCTCTCGGACAGAGTTGGTTGTAGGGATAATCCTGGTCCCAATGCGTTGCGATCAGGCCGTCTGAGCGCAGCAACGGGGTGCTCGATTCGGGACTTTCCACCGTTTTCAGGCGGGGTACCTGCGCCCGGCCGTCAGAGAGCAACAAGGAAAATACGATCAATATTCCCAAAACACGCCATAATGTTCGCTTACTCATTTGCATAAATTTCAGACTTGATTCGAGCGGCAAAAGTACGATATTTCCGAAAACACATACTGAAAAATGTGTATTTTTGCGGTCTAGAATATCAAGAAGACCTCTTCCTTGAGCAGCCTCGGAGAGGCAACACGCGCGAAGTGCTAATAACCCCACACAAGGCGAAGCCGCAGTGTGGGGCAAGGAGGAAAGGGAAAAAAAACGAATCAATATGGATAACGAACAGAAATTTTGCCAGAGCTGCGGAATGCCGCTCACCCCGGAAATCCTCGGCACCAACGCCGACGGCACCAAAAACGAAGAATACTGCATCTACTGCTACAAGGACGGAGCCTTCACCGACGACTTGACAATGGAAGAGATGGTGGAGTCTTGCGCGCAGTTCGTGGATGAGTACAACAAAAACACAGGCCAGAACCTCACCCAAGAGGAACTGAAGTCGATGCTGCGCCAGTATTTCCCCAACCTCAAACGCTGGCAACTGCCCGCCGACCAGCTGCCGCCCGCCACCTCGCCCATCAAGCAGCAGCTTATCGATGAGGTCAATGCGTTGGGCATCAAGGACATGCCACGCATCGACAACCTCTTCGTGCTGCAAGGCTCGTTCGTCAACATGGAGTACACCATCAACGGCAACAAGGTGAAACTCCTCGACGACAACGCCACCTATTGGGGCAACCAAGTGGAAAGACAGGGCGCAGACGGTCGCTGCTTCGGCATCGCCTGCGACGAGCGCTACATCCTCGTGAGCGAGTACGGAAAGGACGGCGCAAATGCCGAAATAGTGGTGTTCAAGAGGAGATAAACAAGTGCGAAAACCGACCACCGAGGGCTTCTGAATCAGATACAGAACGACCGTTGTGTTTGCACTATGCCATCTGGTGTTTGCGGTCGCGAATTTTATAGTCAAATGAAACATCTCCCAAATCTCATAACAGTTCTCCGGTTCCTTGGCGCTTTCGGTCTCCTCTTTTCCGATGTGGGAAGTGTCGCATTTTGGGTAATGTATTTCGTCTGCGGACTGAGCGATATGGCAGATGGTTTCTTGGCCCTTCCCCATTGGCTTTGGCTCTGGGGCGCGGTGATTGTCGTCATCAAAGTCATCAACCAGATTTCCGCCATAGTGATGTACAAGAAATGTCTCTTCCTACCCATAAGGTTCCCATATATCAGGCATGCCCTTAACATATAGATGCCATAGTGTTGCCATACTGATGCCATACTCTTGCCATACTTAAGAGTATGGCTACACTATGGCATCAGTATGGCATCAGTATGGCATCTCCTTGCCAAGTACTTGCCAAATACTTGTCAACTGCATGTCATCTACGTATTGATGGAATGTGGTCGAAGATGCCTGCAAAAGTCTATAAGTCGCCGGTCGCCAGAAAACGCCATGATGCGCAAACCCTGAAACTTCGCCGGAACGGCCGAGGTGAAGTTTTGGTGCGGTTGTCCATCATTTCGCGTATCACTTTCTGCATGAAAAGAAATTTTGTACCTTTGCACTCGGGAAAGAATAAAAGGAAGTAAAAGCACTCCTACCTGTCTGGATACCTTTTGAAAATCACCGACAATGGCCTCGTGGAATAAAGAATGGTTACCTAAGGAAAATGGTGAACGGATCTGGATGCAGGTGCCGGAAATTGTCTCTGCCAGCCGCAGCACCGACATCCCCGCGTTCTATGCCGACTGGTTCTTCCATCGGCTGAAGGTCGGTTATTCCGCCTGGACCAATCCGTTTAACGGCACCAAGAGTTACGTCTCCTATAAGAACACCCGCTTCATCGTGTTTTGGTCGAAGAACCCGAAGCCGCTGCTCGGGCATCTCGACGAGCTGAAAGACAGGAACATCGGCTGTTATCTCCAATACACGCTGAACGATTACGAGAAAGAGGGTTTGGAGAAGGGCGTTCCACCATTGGAGGAAAGGATTGACACTTTCAAGAGGCTGGTTGACAAGATGGGCAAAGGCCGGGTGATCTGGCGTTTCGACCCTATGATTCTGACCGACCAAATCGGTTTGGACGACTTGCTCCGGAAAGTGGAAAATATCGGCGACCGACTGCAGGGCCACACGGAGAAACTCGTTTTCAGCTACGCCGACATCGCCACATACAAGAAGGTGAGGTCCAACCTGGAGAAGAGTCGCATAAACTATCGGGAATGGGGGGAGCCACAGATGGAGGAATTCGCTCGAAGGCTTTCGGAACTCAACCGGAAATGGCATTACCAGTTGGCCACCTGCGGCGAGAAGATTGACATCGGGCGATACGGCATACAGCACAACCGCTGCGTGGATGACGACCTGATGATTCGTTTCGCGCACCACGACAAGGATTTGATGGACTTCCTCGGCGTGGAGATAAAGACGGTGGAAAACTCCTTGTTCGGCACGGAGCCGGTCCCCGCCAGCGCCATCCGGCTGAGCGAGACGCAATACGCCCTCAAGAAGAGGGACAACCGCGACAAAGGCCAGCGCCAGTTCTGCGGCTGCATCCTAAGCAAGGACATCGGCGAATACAACACCTGCCCACACCTGTGCGAGTACTGCTACGCGAACGCGAGCAAGGAGGTGGCGGTGAGGAACTGGAAGGAGCACAAAATGAATCCGTTGGGAGAAACGATAACAGGGAAATGATTATGATGACAGAACAAAAAGCAATTATGCGTACAAGGTGATTATCGTGAAGGAGGTTTGCTGTATTTCACAATCCTAAACTTTAATATTCCACGAAATGCAATTCAGTGCGCCGCCATTGCGTACGGCTTCCAATGCCGGTACGCCAACGACTTTGCACATCGGCAACGCCTCAGCAATCTGTTGCAACGCTTGTTCATCCTCAGGGATTCCCAACTGCGGGACGAGCACCAGATTGCCGACCTGCAAATAGTTGATATATGCCCAACTGTTTTTGTTTTTTTTCTCTACGTTGTATTTCAGCGTTTTAACATCGAAATGTTTCTCCAAGATCCGCAGGAAATCCTGTGCAAAAGTCTTGTCGAAATCGTTGTAGTTGGTCATCAGCACGCGGTTGTCCCCCAAGTAATGGATGATGCCGTCGCTGTGTCCATATATCTCTGGCTCGTCCCACGGAAGGAAAACGATTTCGCATTGGAATGCCTCTTCCAGAAGCCGTTGCACCTCGTTGCGCGACTTCTCTTTGTTTTCCACAAACACTTTCTCCGTCATCACCATCTTGTTGCCGCATTTCACCACGTTGCCGCCGTCGAGCAACAAGTCCAAAGTCACCACTTCTGCCTGATGCAGGAAATCCACGTTCCCCACATCCTTAACATCTGTGATATAGTGCTTTTTATGTTTTTTCACCAGATAGTCGGGATAGTATTTGTAAGACACAAAACGCTTTTCATCCGTTTGGATGGGCATGTAGTCGCGACACCAGATGTCGTTGGTGTTGCTCAAAATCCGACAATCCAAGGCATTGTCCCGGAGTGTCTTCGTAAGACTCTGATACAGTTCAGGGCACTCCTCCGAAAGCCAGTCGGAGAGGAAAACGGTGTTGGTAAGGTGGTCGATTAGCATAGTATTTATTGTTTTATAAATGTTCTACTCTTGTAAAGCTCCAATTTCGCTCACATTTTTTCCCTTTTATCGGTTTGTATTTTGTATCGCATTCAGATTGAAATACATTTTGACGAGGTTTTCCAGGGATAATTTGTGATTCTCTTGGAAAATCTATCCATTTAATATCGTTTTCATTTCCAAGAGAGAATCCATTTAACAATATATAGAGGTAGGTGGATTGCGTATTATACCCATATTCTCGAGATTCTTCAAACATTTTTGTTTTCTTATTCCATACTAGATAGATTTTTTCATCATTACTTTTCACTTCATAAGAACGGATTAGGGCAGATGCTCTGTATTCATCTTTTTTCTCAAAAGTAATATCAAATCCTGAATTATGAGCATGTAAACTCATTGGTGGAAAATATGGTACTTTTTCCAAATCTCTTCCATTTCGATGGTATACAATGGGATCATGGATTCCATTATCCCTCTCACTATGGAAATAGAATTCTACGGTTCTGATATACACTTTATAATCTTGACGTACTTGAATATAGCCGCCATAAAGAAATGCTGGAGCAAGATTTTCGAATGATTTTTGAAGTTCTTCTTCACTTGAAACATTGCTGATACTTCTCTCAAATTCTTTCAATTTTTCAATCAGTTTTTCCATAACTTTGATTTTTAATATATTAATGATTTGATGCCTAACTCTTTTCGGCGGCAAAAATAGGAAAAAGAATTCGTACCGCCAAATTTCTTTTGTTAAAAATTGTCAAGATTTTCCGAAAGTTATTCGTTATATTATGGCGTAATATTGTAAACTAAAATACATTAAACTTTTCATACCCAAAGCAAACAATAATTTTCACCCCTTCCCGTTTACCTTTCGTCTGAAACTTTTTTTCAATGAACAACACTCTACGCGTTATTCTGAAAGTCTTGATGGTCATCACCTGGGTTTTGATGATGGTGAGGTATATATCCCTTCTCCTCACCCTCATGCAGTCGTACCGCATGTACGGGAATATTCCTGTTGGTCATTAACCAACAAAAATTGTTGCGTGTAAACAACACTTTTTCAAATAATGTTGTTTGAGTGCAACATTTTTATTATTTTTGCAGACTGATTTAAAAGCGGAAACGTATGAGCACCGAAATGATGAAAAAGGCTATTGCCGATTACTTTGAGACGCAACCTGTCTTGAAGGCTTGGCTTTTCGGTTCCTTCGCCCGTGGCGAGGAGACCCCGAGGAGCGATGTGGATATCCTTTTCGTGCCCGACTATTCCGGCAAGCCCTTCACACTGTTTACACACGGTGGAATGTTGATGGATTTGAAGGAATTGCTCGGACGTGAGGTCGATTTGGTGGTAGAAGGTACTCTCCGCCCGTATGCCGCTGAAACAGCTAACCGTGATAAAATACTGATTTATGAGAGAAAGAGCTAGAGATAAAGGCCGATTGGAAGACATTATTGAGTACTCTAATAATGTGACGAATTTTACCAGTGGCCACACTTTTGAGACATTTGTTGCCGATAAACGCACATACTATTCTGTGATGAAGAATGTGGAGGTAGTGGGCGAAGCGGCCTATATGTTGAGTAAGGCTTTCAAAAAGGCGCATCCTGAAACTCCGTGGAAAATAGTTCAGGGCATGCGTCACGTATTAGTGCACGATTATGCTGGTATTGATTCCAAAGAGTTGTTTAATACCGCCGTCAATGGTATCCCCGAATTACGTGAACAGGTGGAGAAGTACCTCGCAGAAACAGACTGGGAGGCATGGGCTTCCGCTCCTGACGATTTTGAAGACTCCGTTGATGAAAGTGTTGCGAAAGTCGCCCGCAACATGAAAGCCAAAGGTTATGCCATTGGCGACATTGTTGAGATTACGGGGTTGACTGAGGAGGAGATTAAGGGATTATAGAAATACGGCAAATGTTGTATTGTTGTACATTATAATGAAACATCCCCAAACATCAGACATAAAAAAGGCGATACTTTTCTTTCTCGCAATACTGACAACCGTGTTTTCAAATGCGCAAGTGAAAGCGGTGCGATGTACGGAGGAGGACTACAATCAGGCTTTGCGAAGTCTGATTCTCTGTTCTTGTTCGGACTTCGCATCGGTTGATCTTTCACAAATTGAAAGTAGGCAAATCGACAGCGTGTTGCATCAACATTATTTTGTAGCCGAAGGTTTTGACGAAGCGGATTTCGACCTTGAATGGAAGAGAATGCCTTATCAACATGCTCAAGCTGCCTACATTGTGGAATTTGGAGTGATAAACAAGGGGTTAGGAGTTCCTGTAGATACAAAAACGGCATTTATTGATTCGCTGTTTCATCCTTTGGGCACTATAAACGGCGGTCTAATGGAAACTGATTGCTGCATCCACCAGATTGCCACGCGAGAAATAAACCACTTGAGCTTACCGCCATTTTTGTACCTCTACCGTTGGGAATCAGACAAGTCGATACCTGAATTAATAGACCAATATTTTCCGACGGATCTTCTTATTTTAGAGTATTGCTATTCAATTACTGGAGAACTTTTTGTGAAAGGCGAAGAATTCCGTACCAGTAGTATGGTATATATGAAAATGAGTGTTAAATGATCATATAGTAGTGGTATCTCTTAACCACCCTCCTGATTTCGTATGTTACATTCTCCTTACTGCGATATTCATTGTCATTTGGATTTACCTCGGAGGGAAGTTCGATTGATTGGATGCTTTCTTTGTTTTCCAATATCACGTTCTGCATGTAAAGGAAATTTGTACCTTTGCACTCGAAAGAAGAATAAAGAAGAATCAAAGAGAATAAAGGAAAGTAAAAGCAATCATACCTACCTGTCAGAATACCTTTTGAACAAAACACAAAAATAGTTGTTTTCACCACTCATATGAGCCATATCCACGATTTCACCCACATCATCGTCCGCGATGCCACGGAGAACAACCTCAAGCACGTCAACGTCAGGATTCCCAAGGGGAAGATCACCGTGGTGACGGGCGTGTCGGGGTCGGGGAAGTCGTCGCTGGTGCTGGATACCATCGCGGCCAAGTCGCGGCGCGAGCTCAACGACACCTTCCCCTCCTTCACGCAGCAGTACCTGCCCAAGTACGGGCGGCCGCACGTGGGCGACATCCAGAACCTGCCCATCGCCATCGTCATCGAGCAGCGCAAACCAGCCTCCAACTCCCGCTCCACCGTCGGCACCTACACCGACATCTATGCCCTGCTGCGTCTGCTCTTCTCGCGCGTCGGGCAACCCTTTGTGGGCTACTCCGACGCCTTCTCGTTCAACCACCCCTCGGGCAGCTGTCCGCGTTGCGGCGGACTGGGCGAGATCCGCGAGCTGGACATCCACAAGCTGGTGGATTTCGACAAGTCGCTCAACGACGAGGACACCATCCACTACATCGCCTTCGGCAAGGGCGGCTGGCGCTGGATACGCTACGCCCACAGCGGCCTCTTCGACCTCGACAAGAAAATCAAGGACTACACGC
>JAEEGH010007993.1_pt1 | contig 25195 bp, 37 predicted proteins | sample 9134181 | NCBI WGS metagenome assembly JAEEGH01 (sample SAMN16246544, study PRJNA631951) | gut metagenome | biome: gut microbiome; feature: rumen; material: DP-attached | host: Bos | place: Iran: Karaj | collected 2018-10
TCGAGTTCTTCCGCTGGAATGATGTTGTTATTAGCAAGACCCACTAAGTCTTCTAATTTATCAACACCTTGTTCATCCATATAATGCATTAAGCCATTCTTCATATCTTCAACGATACGATAACCATATTGCATAATACCGGTTGTGACTTGTAAATTCTTACAACCTAATAAGATGAATTCCGCTGCGTCTTCCCAAGTTTCAATACCACCGATACCGGAGATTTCGGCATCTTTAAGTCTTGGATTAGTTTTCATTTGTTGGATGAATCTTAAGGCGACTGGTTTAACTGCCTTACCAGAATATCCAGAGATAGATGATTTACCGTTAATGATTGGTAAACCAACTTTCTTATCTAAATCAACATTGATAATTGATTTGATTGTGTTAATCGCGGCGATACCATCCGCACCACCTTCGATGGATGCGATTGCAGGTACGCACATATCTGTAATATTAGGAGTCATCTTGGCCATGAATGGTAATTTGGTACTTCTTCTAACTGCCGCACAATATTTACGGCATAATTCAGGATTACTACCAACATCACTACCCATCGCGTGAGAAGTCATTTGAGGACATGAGAAGTTAAGTTCAATCATATCCGCACCGGCTTCGGTGACGAGTTTGGCTAACTCTTCCCAGTCTTCTTCATTACTACCCATAATTGAAGCAATAAGAACATTATTCGGGAATTCTTTCTTTAATCTTCTTAAATCTGCGAGGTTTTCTTCTAATGAATGCTCCGCGATTTGTTCCATGTTTTTAAAACCAACGAATGGTTCTGCTTCTTTTGTTAAAGCATCAAAACGTGGAGAAACTTCATCAATTAAATAATGCTTTGGACCAATTGTCTTAAAGACAACGCCACCCCAACCTTCTCTATATGCTTTTGCACACATGTCATAGCAGTTACCAACTGGAGAAGATGATAAACAGAATGGGTTAGGGAATTTAACACCCATGAAGGTAATGGATAAATCTTTCTTAACCATTATTTTTTACCTCCTAAAAATCTTTTCACTTCGAAGGCGACTTCTTTACCAGAACGGACACCCCAAACAACTGTCTTTTCACCATGACCGATGTCACCAGCGAAGAAGACATTTGTATCAGGTACTCTTACGCCTTTAGCATTAACTTCGCCTTTATCTAGATTCACACCTAAACCATCAACATTTGCGACTTGTCCAACCGCGAGGATGATGAGATCGGCTTTAACTTTTAATTCAGCAGGAATAACTCTGTGTTTGAATTTCACAATTCCACCTCTGGCCACTGCCACTGGGACATAACCATCGATAATTGTGACGCCTTGTTCTTGAGCGTTTTCAAGTTCTTTCTTACTTGCTCTAAATTCAGAGAATTGTTCGTAAACAACATCTGTGACATGTGGACAACCTAAGAGTTTAAGTGATGTGACGACATCCATTGCGACGTCACCACCACCGACAACTAAGACATTTTCCGGAACTTTGATATTTCCTTTCTTGTCTTTGCATTTCTTTAACCAATCGACGGCTTTAATGACTTTTCTATTGTTTTCAAACATTGGTAACATCTTGCCTTCGCTATAACCAACAGAAAGGACCACTGCGTCGTATTGTTTTCTAAGTTCTTCAATCTTCACGTCTTCACCGACTTTAGTATTGAGAACAATATCAACACCTAATTCGACGATACGTTTGATTTCCTTATCAACAACAGCGTTTGGTAAACGGTATTCTGGAATGCCATATCTTAAATAGCCACCAGCCTTAGCTTCTTTTTCATAAATAGTTACTTGATAACCATCTTTGGCTAATTCTGCGGCAGTTGTTAAACCAGCAGGACCAGAACCAACCACTGCGACTTTCTTATCATTACTTTCTTTGACTTCTAAGATGTCCATCTTTAAGGCATCTTCGAAATCTGTGATGTAGCGCTGAATTAAACCGATTTCAATTGGTTTATCAATACCACTTCTGGAACAACCGGCCTGACAATATCTTTCAGTTGGACACACTCTTGCGCATATCGCACCTAAAATATTATTGATACGGACGGTTTCCGCGGCTCCTTTGACGTTTTTAAAACGTAAGGAACGAATAAATTTAGCAGGATCAGTTCCCGCTGGACAACTTGATGAACATGGAGCGTCTAGACAGAGCAAACATCTGCTTGCTTCTTCCATGACTAAACGAGGCGAAAAGCCTACTTCATATTCTTCTCTGTACTTCTCGGACATTATGTTTTCCTCCACAAAAAGTATTAAGAATTATTCTTGATAATATTTTAACAATAAAATAGGTAACAAAAAAGAGTCATTGATTTCAACGACTCTTTTGATTGAATTTATCGATTATTTATAAGAAATAGAAATCTTTTGGTAACCGTTTTCGGAACTATTAAATGGTTGATCAAAGATCACGCCTGAAGATGTGCATGCTACTTCGTATGTGTATTTTGTTAACCAGCCATACTTATTGTAAGTATATGTTGCGATGTATTTATCGTAATTAAATGTAAGACCGTCATTGTCGTAGCCACCTTTTCTTTCGACTTGGACTTTATATGTTTGCATCATAGAGTCGATATAGTAACTAACAGTTTGTGTAATGCCAGCATTAACTTCAGGCATAGATGCATCCTTGCCTCTAATGGATCTGAGGTAAATAACATAACCTTCGTGTTCTTCGTCAGTTGTTTCCCATTCACCTTTATCGGCATTATATGTGAATTTAACTTCACCCTTTTGGTTATTTATAACGTCTTGTTCGCCAGTAGAAGTTGTTCTGAGATTGACATCATATTTAACAGTGGCTTTTGAATATGTGTGTTCTTCCATAGCGTCGACTTTAGCTTGGAAATCCGCTAACTCGACTTGCTTTGCGCAACCTGTCAATAGGACTAGTGCTGCAGCACCCATTAAAACTTTGTTTAAAACTTTCATTTTCGTTCTCCTTATAGTTTTAGGTCGTAATTATTTTAACATTAAAAAATCAATGGATTAGATTTTTATGTTTAGTTTTTCAAGAAATTGACAAAAAAGAGTCGCTCTTTTGAACGACTCTTAATTAGTTTTTTTAATTATTTGTACGAAACTGTATAGTTGTTATTTTCGTTTTTAATGCTTGTTGGTAAACCGTATTTATTCCATGTCTTGGTGTATGAAGCGTCATCTGTTTTTGTAACGGCTTTGAAACCACCACCAACATAGTATGTGGTATTTTCATCTTCTGACACTAAATCAGCGGTCATAAGATTCAATAAACCAGCAACGATATCTTCGTCAACGTGCAATGCACTTGTTGGAAGGAATGCACCACTCTTCCAATAAAGAGTGACGTTGTCCATTTGATGTTCACCGCTGTCATTTTTATATTTTCCTTTTACTACGACATCAAATTCTTTTTCGCCTGCTTCTTTTAAAGCGGCGACAGCTTTTTCATGGAATTTTTCATAGCTGACTTTGCTTTGGCCACAGGCTGTCAATAGGACTAACGCAGCGGCACCGACAAAAAATCTACTTAAGTTTTTCATTTAAAAATTTCCCCCTATTTTTGTGCTTATATTTTATCATAGATTTTCAATTTTATTAAAAGTATTAAAAAAGCCATTCGTTTGAACGGCTCTTATTATTTATTTGAAAGTGATGGATACGTTAGTCTCTCCGGTTTTAGTTCCTTCTTTAGTAACATCAGAATAAACTTCCGTAATATCTTGAACATAGTTTGCTTCTAATAAAGTAATGTATCCATATTCATTTAATGTGACATGCATTTCGGAATCCAAATGTATGTTACGGGTATAATCATCAAAGTGATCAGTGAATGTTCCGTTTTCTTTTGCAATAAATGACAAATCGGAATAGAAAGTATAAGTATAAGTAAAATTACTAAGTTCCACCCATGATTTTAGGCTTGTTAAGGAATCAAAGTTAAAAATGTATCTTCTTAATAAGGCAACACTTTCATCGCTAAGCCAGGCACCTGTATCGGAGTAATATTTATAGACTTCAATTCTATGTTCGTTTTTGTTAGTTTCAAAATCACCAGTTCCTACGATTTTCTCTCTCGCATCAACAGTGGCTTGTTTGTATTCGTGTTTTTTGATTTTAGTTAATTTTTGATTAAATTCATTTGCAGTGATTTGTTTCTTCTCTTCGTTTTTTGGTCCACAACCAACTAATAAGAATAATGAAGAAGCTGCAAGGAAAAGTGTGTTGAGATTTTTCATAATAATCACCTAGTGCGTTATATATTACCATAGTCAAGTATCAACAATACCTATTATTAGTAAACTTTTCTAAGAAAAGAAAAAGGAGTGGTCGCCCACTCCTATTTGTTTATTTGATTAATATCCGAAAGAGCCACCGCTCATTTTGCTATTGATTTTATTAGCGACTACCTTCCAATTGGTGAGATTACTCTTTACTTGTGCATTATCGTAATCATATTTATATGAATAACCACTGATTGGACAGAAGAGGCATAGACCAGAACCACTTGTAGCATTTCCGTGTTCTTCATAAACCACTAATTCATCTAAGGCAGAGAGTACTGCATTTATTTTTGTAGATGCAGAAGAGAAGTCTGATTTAGCTGAAATCTTTTCTAACGCACTCTTAACATCAAAGATATCAAATGGATAAACTGTGTTTTCGTATTCATCTTCGGTAGCGCCATATTTTTGAGCAGATTTAATTGCATTGCCTAATGATTTGATTTTTGTGGAGTTTGTACCAATGATATTATTTAAATCTGAAGCCAAACTTTCGAATGCTGATTTATAGGCATCCATTTTGCTTAAGTCTAAGACAGATTGTGTTTGATCGAATGGATCACCCCAACCTTGGAATAATCGTTCTTCTTCAAGCATGAAGGTGTGGCCGATTTTCTCTAATAAAGTTTCAGTGTTAACACTTGAATTACTATATAAAGTTGGTAACCAAGCATCGTAATCGTAACCATTTCCACCTTCAGATTCTTGTGAAGCAAGCATGTAGTTGAAGTTATGGCTGTTATATTCAGCAATATCTTGAACTGCCATTAAGCAAGCATCATAGGTAATCCATTCTAATTTAGAAGCCATACCTACTGCAGCTCTTGCATTTGTAGCTGCATTATATAATTCGATTGGTGTAAGGCCATCGCCGTTTCCTTGTGAATCTGTAAATTGTTCATCGAAGCAGCAGCCATCCATTGCTCCACCATGGTTCCACATGATTAAGCCATATTTTTCTGCTGGATAATTTGTTAATCCCCATACAAGAAAATCTTGTAATGTGGATGTGAGACCCATATTTTTCTTTGTGGTTTCAGAAATCTTATTAAACTGTCTATTTCTGATTTCCCATCTTTGGGATTTATTCGCATTGATATTTGATTTTGCCCAAGCTTTCGCACCACCGGTTTGAACGACAATATTAACATCATTTGGTTGGCCGTTAACAGCAAGGATTTCGTTTAAGTCTGATGTAGCATAACCAGCTTGAGCGGTATTTGTGTTATAGCCATCGTAACCACTTTCGAGGTCGGCACCACACATATAAATCATAACTGTGGTTCCGGAGACATCTTTAACGGAAACGGAACATGTTTTTGTATATTTACCATCAGCGGTTTTGGCGGTAATAACGGCACTACCTTCTGAATTGCCTGCAGTTACTATAACCTTTTCACCTTTGGTTGTTGTTTTTGTTTTTGATAATGAAGCAACACTTGCATTACTTGTGGACCAGTTAATTGTGGCATCAACGCCTTTTTTATTTTCTTTTAATGTGGCACTGATTTCTGCGGTTCTACCAAAGCCCATTGATAATGCTTCAGAACTAAGTTCAAGTGTAGTTGTTTTAGTTGTTTGTTGTTGATTATTGCCACCATTAATGAATGAATTAATAATGGAACAAGATGATAACGCTAATGGAAGTACTAATAATGGAATGATTTTAAATAACTTTTTCATGTTTGTCTCACTTTCATCTCTAGCGAGATACTATATAATAATGGAAATTAATTATTTATACAAATAAATCACCGATTTTTATTTTATAACTAACACTTTGCTTGTTATATTTCTTTTTAATTTAAATAAAACTTAAATAAAAAAACCACCAGTATTAACTGATGGTTCTTTTTAATAGTTGATTAATTATTCAACCCAAGTGACGACCACGATTGGAGCATCATCACCACGTCTATTACCGAGTTTTAATCTACGGGTATAGCCGCCGTTACGGGATGCGAATTTTGGACCGACTTCAGCGAATAATACATCTAACGCAGAGACACCTTTTTCGTTTTCAATATTTCTAACGAATCTAGCGGCTTGACGTTTGGCGTTCATGACATCTTCCTTTTTGGTTAATGTCACTAAACGATCTGCTTCTTTGACGACATCACGAGCGACTGCTTCAGTCACTTTGACGGAGCCTTTGAGAATTAAGTCAGTAACGACATTACGAAGCATATTCTCATATTTGCTCTTGGTGTACGCGGCTTTAAATCTTACGCCGGTTTTACCATGGACATTTTTTCTACCTTGTGCTGGCATAAATTGTTACCTCCTTATTCGAAATCTTTGAAGGATAAGTTATAGGCTGTGAGTTTCTCTTTGATTTCTTTGAGAGACTTTTTACCTAAGTTCTTAACTTTCATCATGTCTTCTTCAGTTCTGTCTGTTAATTCTAAGATGGTTTGAATACCAGCTCTCTTTAAGCAGTTATAAGAACGAACTGAGAGATCGAGTTCTTCAATTGTGAAGTTCTCGTATTTGTTTTCTTCCACTGTTTCTTCTTCTTTTTCGATGTTGATATCACGCGTGATATTAGCAACATCTAAGAATTTGTCTAAGTGGGCAATCAAGATTTGTGCAGATTTGGCTAATGCTTCTTGTGGTAAGATGGAGCCGTCTGTCCAAACTTCGATTGTTAACTTGTCGAAACGAGAATCGTGTCCCACACGGGTGTTTTCGACGGTATAGTTGGCTTTTCTAACTGGGGAATAGTTGCTATCTGTGCTGATTGTGCCTAAAGCTAAACCAGTATGGATAGTTTTATTTTGTTCACCAGTGATATAGCCACGACCATTGCGGGCGTGTAATACCATGTGTAAGCTGCCACCTTCCACTAAGTGGGCGATTTCTAAATCTGGGTTAACAACTTCAACACCTGCTGGGAGAACGATGTCTTTAGCGGTGACCACTGCTGGTCCTTTGACATCGATTTCTAATCTTTTATTGCCATCGTCTTCTTCTGGAATTCTTAAGACGAGACCTTTTAAGTTGAGGATGATGGATGTGACGTCTTCTTCAACGCCTTCTAAAGCGGTGAATTCATGACGAGCACCTTCCACTTCTACTGCGTATAATGAAGCGCCTGGTAATGCAGAGAGTAATACTCTTCTTAATGAATTACCTAATGTTTGACCAAAACCTCTTTCGAGTGGTTCAATGACGAAACGACCGTAGTTTTCTGTACCGTCGTAATCGGCTTGGGAAATTCCGAATCTTTCAAATGGATTGGCGATTTTCATATCGTAGACCTCCTATTAGCCTCTTGGGCGTTTTGGTGGGCGGCAGCCGTTGTGTGGGATTGGTGTGCTATCAACGATGGATAAGACTTGTAATCCGACGACTGCTAAGGAACGGATAGCTCCTTCACGGCCTGGACCTGGGCCTTTAACGTCGACATCAACTTGACGGATGCCTTGTTCATATGCGGCTTTACCTGCTGCTTCAGCGGCTTGTTGTGCGGCAAATGGGGTGGCTTTCTTTGCGCCTTTGAAACCCATTGCACCAGCGCTAGACCAGCTTAAGGCGTTACCTTGTTCATCACAGATTGTAACGATTGTGTTATTGAAAGTGGAATGAATGTGGGCAACACCTTTAGTAAATGAGCGTTTGACTTTCTTTTTACGGGTTGTAGTTTTCTTTGCCATAACTCTATTCTCCTTTCATTAACCTTGTGGGGCCATCTTCTTATTCGCAATTGTCTTACGTGGACCTTTACGAGTACGAGCGTTAGTTTTGGTTCTTTGACCTCTAACTGGTAAGCCTCTTCTATGACGTAATCCTCTGTAGCAGTTGATTTCTGTTAAACGTTTGATGTTTAAAGCAACTTCTCTACGAAGATCACCTTCTGTTTTATATTTAGCGATTTCATTTCTGATTGCGCCGAATTGATCGTCTGTTAAATCTTTAACTCTGATCATGCCGTCAACTTTTGCGCCTTCGCAAATTAATTGAGCGGTGTATCTACCGATACCATAGATGTAGGTAAGGGCGATTTTGACTGGTTTGTCATTAGGAATATCAACACCAACAATACGTGCCATATTTCATTTTCCTCCTATTAACCTTGTCTCTGCTTGTGCTTTGGATTAGAGCAGATGACCATAACTTTGCCATTTCTCTTAATCACTCTGCACTTTGGGCAGATTGGTTTGACTGAGGGTCTGACTTTCATAAGTTTTTTCCTCCTAAATTACGGTTTATTTAAACCTGAATGTTATGCGGCCCCGTGTTAAATCATAAGGCGAGATTTCTACCGTAACTCTATCACCTGGGAGAATGCGTATGTAATTCATACGGATTTTTCCAGAAACGGTGGCCTGAATTACGACGCCGTTTTCGAGTTCTACCTTAAAGTTTGCGTTTGGTAGGCACTCCTTAACGACCGCCTGAACTTCAATCATATCTTGTTTTGACATTAACTATTCTTCTCCTTCATACATGGTGATAATTTCATAACCATCTTCAGTAACGATCACTGTGTTCTCGTAGTGAGAGGTTAGTTTTCCATCTTTGCTCTTGACGGTCCAGCCGTCACCGAGGACCCTGACATCTTTACGACCTTCAAGGACCATTGGTTCGATACATAGAGCCATACCTGGAGTTAATACTGGTCCGAGGCCCGCTTTACCGTAGTTTGGAATGGTTGGATCTTCGTGCATATGCGCTCCGATACCATGTCCTGTGTATTCGCGGACGACGTTATAACCATGAGATTCGACATATTTTTGAATCGTTTCGGAGATGTCACCGATACGTGCGCCTGGTTTAACAACCTTTAAGGCTTCAAAGAAGGCTTGCTTTGTGACATCAACAATTCGATTTGCCCTTTCCGTGAGCGTGCCGACTTTATATGTACGGCACGCATCTGCGGAATAGCCTTTATATGTTGCTACAATATCCACTGAGACGATATCACCTTCTCTAATAATAATCTTATTAGATGGAATACCATGGATGAGAGTGTCATTGACGCTGACGCATGCACTTGCGGGATAGCCATAATAGCCCTTTTCCGCCGGAATGCAGTCGTTTTCGAGCATTGTTGACTCAACAATCGCATCGATATCTAACGTCGACATACCAGGACGAATGGCGCTTTCTAGTTTTTTGAAGACTAGACCCACCACTCTACCGGCTTCTTTCATCAAATTAATTTCTCTAGCAGATTTTGTAATAATCATATTATTTGTTTAAAAATGTTGAAACTTGATTGAAGAGTTCTTGACTACCCATTAAAGAATTGAAGTTCTCTAATAATCCTCTTTCGGCATAGAAGTCTAATAGAGGTTTGGTGTCATGAACGTAATGGTCTAAACGAACTTTTAACGCTTCTTCATTGTCATCTGCACGTTGGTATAATGGACCACCGCATAAATCACAGACACCTTCCACTTTTGGTTTCATAGTGGTGATGTGATATGGGGCGCCACAATTTTTACAAACGCGACGACCAGAGATACGTCTAATGAGTTCTTGGTTATCACAATCGAGGTTGACCACGACTTCGATTGGGCGATTGATTTCCTTAGATAACTTTTCTAAAGCTTCTGCTTGAGGAAGTGTTCTTGGGAATCCATCGAGAAGGAATCCGTTTGCGCAGTCTTCTTGTGCTAAGCGATCTTTGAGCATGCCAATTGTCACTTCATCAGGAACAAGATGGCCGTCATCGATGTACTTCTTTGCGAGAAGACCGAGTTCGGTTCCACCTTTAATATTTTCTCTAAACATATCACCTGTAGAGATATGTGTGAGATTAAAGGCTGTTTTTAATTGTTTGGCTAAGGTGCCTTTGCCCGCACCTGGAGGGCCCATTAAGATAATATTTTTTAACATAATTAACGACCTCCACCAGCCACGACTTCATCGAAGGATTTACCTGCGAGTAAGCCGTCGATTTGATTGTTAACTTCTAATGCGACACCGACAACGATGATTAATCCGGTACCACCTAAGGCTAAGGATGGGTTGTCTTTGAAGACTGTTAGTGTAAGAACGACAGGTAATGCCGCAATTAACGCTAAGGCCATCGCGCCTATGAAGGTAACTCTATTAAGAACTTTTCTCACGTAACGTTCTGTTTCATTACCGGTATGGATACCAGGAATGTAAGAACCGTTCTTTTGGAAGTTCTCAGCGAGTTGTTGAGGATTGATTTGGACATTCGCGTAGAAGAATGTGAATGCGATGGTGAGAACCAAGTAAATGATTAAGCCCCATGGCATTTTCCATCCGCCTGGCATTTCAAAGAGTGTACTGGTTTGGAAGATACCTAACCAGGCATCACTACTATGTTCTGCATCAACGAATGCGACGATGACGCTTGGTGCCATCAAGATTGAACTCGCGAAGATGACAGGAATGACACCGGCGGAGTTAACCTTAATAGGTAAGAAGCTGGCGCGGGACATACTTTGTGTTTGTCCACCACCTTTTCCTGAATGTTGCACTGGAATCTTTCTCTTGGAAAGTTCGATGAATGTAACGAAGGAAATAATTAAGACATAAGCGAGGATGTAAAGTAGGAACTTGAAGATACCTGCAATACGTGCAGAGTCGCCTTGTCCTTGTAATGCGGAGTTGCCCACCCATAATGAGAAGGCATTTCCGATTTGTGAAGGTAAGGAGCAAACGATACCCGCGAAAATAATCATGGAAATACCGTTACCGATACCTTTAACAGAAATTTGGTCACCAAGCCACATGACGATCATAGAACCTGCCATCATAATAACGATGATGTAGATGTATGTGAGCCATTCTTGAGAAGCGGTTACAAATGTAATTGCTTCACTAGATTTCATGGTTTGGATAATACCATATGCTTGAACCGCACCTAACATAAGAGTTAAGTAACGGGTTGCAAGTTCGATCTTCTTTCTTCCGGATTGACCTTGACGTTTGAGTTCGGTTAATGCTGGTAAGACATCTGTTGATAATAATTCAACGATAATCTGAGCGGTAATGTATGGACTCACGCCAAGTGCGAAGATGGAGAAACTTTGAAGAGTTCCACCACCAAGTAAGTTCATTAAGGATAAGGCGTAAGAACTATCGAGATAATTCTGTAAGTCTTCCCCTAATGTAACACCTGGTACTGTAATCTGCGCACCGATACGGAATACGAAGAGGATGAGAATCGTAAACATGATACGATTCATGATTTCTTTGTTTTTGAGAATTGAACCAATTTTCTTCATAATTAGATCACCTCAATTTTGCCACCGGCATCACTAATGGCTTTTTCAGCGGATTTGCTGAAGGCTTTAGCTTGGACGGTTAATTTCTTTTCGAGTTTACCTCCACCTAAAACCTTTAAGCCATCATATTCCTTGGATAATAATCCATTTTCTTTTAGTAATGCTGAGGAAACCACTGTACCGTCTTCGAATCTATTGAGTTCTCCGACGTTAATGGTGGCATAATTGACATGATTTACATTTTTGAAGCCACGTTTTGGTAATCTTCTGAAGAGTGGTAATTGACCACCTTCGAAACCTAATGCGACGCCACCACCGCTACGAGCGTTTTGACCTTTATGTCCCTTACCGGCTGTTTTGCCGTTACCGGAACCAAGACCACGACCTTTACGGTAATGTTCCTTACGAGCGCCTTCGGCTACTTGAAGTTCATGTAATTTCATATGTGCACCTCCTATTCAATTATTTTATATCTAATTGAGATATTTTTATTATTCTTTGCCACGAAGAGATCTTGTCTCTTTGTAGCTCTTGAGGTTGTTCAAGCCTTGGTTTGTGGCTCTAATGATGTTAATTGGAGCTCTGGAACCATAGACTTTAGAGCAAACGTTACGAACACCTGCTAATTCTAAGACCGCACGAACTGGGCCACCGGCAATAATACCAGTACCTTCTGGGGCAGGTTTTAGATAAACATTACAAGCACCGTATTTACCAACGACTTCGTGAGAGATGGTTCCACCTTTCACTAAGTGGATGTTAAATAAGTTCTTTTTAGCAGATTCAGATGCCTTTTTGATTGCATCTGGGACTTCAGCGGCTTTACCGACACCGAATCCATAACGGCCTTTGCCATCGCCGACAACGACGAGGGCGGAGAATTTCATTCTACGGCCACCTTTAACGGTTTTGCTAACACGGTTAATGAAGACAACACGTTCTTCAAATTCTTTTGGTTCGTCTCTTCTGTCGCGACGATCGCCACGTTTGCCGTCTCTTGGACGTCTGTCGTTGCGGTCACCTCTTGGACGACGATTTTCACGACCTTCTTTTGGAGCTTCTTCAACAGGAGCAGCTTCAACTGCTTGTTCAGCAACTTTCTTTTCTTCTTCCATTGATTGGTCCTCCTTAGAAGTCTAAGCCAGCTTCACGAGCGGCTTCTGCTAAAGCCTTCACACGGCCATGGTAGATATAACCACTACGGTCGAAGACGACTTTCTTAATCTTTTTAGCTAATGCTTTTTCCGCGATATCTTTGCCAACTTTAGCGGCGGCTTCAATGTTGCTACCATTTTCGAGTTTAAGCGCCATAGAGGAGCTAGAAACTAATGTAACACCCTTAACGTCGTCGATTAATTGGGCTTCGATATTCTTATTAGAACGGTAGACGCAAAGTCTTGGTGCTTCTTTAGTGCCACTTAATTTGGCTCTAACACGAGCATGTCTACGAACACGGGAAACATTTTTATCTTTCTTTGTTACCATAAACAACTAATTCCTACCTTTCTAACTATTTACCAGCAGCACGTTTGCCTTCTTTTGTAGCAACGTACTCGCCTTTGTAACGGATACCTTTACCTAGATATGGCTCTGGTGAACGGACTTCTCTAATACGAGCAGCGGTTTGACCAACAGCTTGTTTGTCGATACCTTCGACATCGATGTTTGTGGCATCAACAACTGTGACTTTAACACCTTCGTTTGGAACGATGGTGACGGTATGGCTGTATCCTGCCCATAAAACTAAGTTATTACCTTGTAATTGAGCCTTGTAACCAATACCTCTCATCTCTAGGGATTTCTTATAACCTTGGGAGACACCGACGACTGCGTTATGAACGTTAGCGCGGACTGTACCATGGTTTTGTTTGGTTTGTTTTTGTTCATTGTGTCTGGTGAAGGAGACGATGTTGCCTTCGACTTTCATGTCGATACCGGTATTTAAGGAAACAAATAATGTACCTTTTGGACCTGTGACTTTGGCTTTACCGTTTTCTTCAACGACTGTAACACCGGCTGGGAGTTCGATGTGTTTATTACCAATTCTTGACATAAACTTTCCTCCTATTACCAGATGTAGGCGATGACTTCGCCGCCGATACCTAATGTTCTGGCTTTTGCGTCAGTCATGACACCTTGTGATGTAGAGATGACTGCGATACCTAAGCCTTTTAAGACCTTTGGAAGTTTTTCACAACCAACGTTAACACGTAAGCCTGGTTTGGAGATCTTCTTTAAACCGGAGATAACTCTTGTACCATCAGCTGCGTATTTTAAGGTAATGGTCATTTCTTTTTTGACTTCGCCTTTAACTTTGTAGTCAACGATGAAGCCTTCTTCTTTCAAAATCTTCGCGATTTCGATTTTCATCTTGCTAGCGGGGACTTTGACTGATTCATGTTTTAATGCGTTTGCGTTACGAATTCTGGTAAGCATATCCGCAATTGGATCTGACATCATAATTACTATTTCCTCCTATTACCAAGATGATTTCTTCATGCCTGGAATTTCACCTTTATAGGCTAATTCTCTAATGCAGATACGGCATAAATGGAATTTAGAATAGACAGAGTGAGGACGTCCACAACGTTCACATCTTGTGTATTCTCTAACTTTGTATTTTTGAGGTCTAGATTGACGGACCTTTAAACTAGTTTTAGCCATTGTGTACTCCTTTCCTATCTATTGAATGGCATACCTAATAAATCTAATAAGGTATATGCTTCTTCATCTGTTTTTGCGGTGGTAACGATAACGATATCCATACCACGAACTTTTTGCACTTTATCGTATTCGATTTCAGGGAAGATTAATTGTTCCTTGATACCTAAGGTGTAGTTACCACGACCATCGAAGGCGTTTCTGTTAACACCACGGAAGTCACGAACACGTGGGAGCGCGATTGAGACTAATTTATCAAAGAAGTCCCACATACGCACGCCGCGTAAATCAACCTTACAACCAATTTCTTGACCTTCTCTTAATTTGAAGGAAGCGATGGATTTCTTCGCCTTTGTGATAACTGGTTTTTGACCTGTGATTTGTGATAATTCTGCAACAGCTTCTTCTAAGCGTTTGCCATCTTGTGTGGCATCACCACAACCGATGTTGATAACGATCTTAGATAAGCCTGGGATTTGCATTGTAGAAGAATAGTTATATTTTTCTAATAATGCTTTTCTAACTTCGTTGTCGTATTTGACTTTTAAACGAGGTTGGATGGCGGAAACTTTGTTACCGTTGCCTTTCTTAGCAACTTTCTTTTCCGCTTTTGGAGCTTCAGCCTTTGGAGCTTCTGCTTTTGGTGCTGCTTCTTTCTTTGGAGCAGCTTTTGCTGTGGAGGCTTTCTTCACAGTAGTTTTCTTTGTTTCTTCTGCCATGGTTATTTCCTCCTTATAGCACTGTGCCGCTCTTCTTAGCGAAGCGGACTTTTTTACCTTTGACAACCTTGTGGCCGATTCTTGTTGGTTTCTTGGTCTTTGGATCGACTAACATAACGTTAGAAGCATCGATTGGAGCATAGATTTCAACAATGCCACCTTCTGGGTTGGCTTGGGTTGGTTTTTTGTGTTTTTTGCGTAAGTTGACGTTTTCAACGACAACTCTGTTACTTTCAGGAATAACTTTTTGGATTACGCCAGTTTTGCCTTTATCGCGACCTGCGATAACGATGACTGTATCACCTTTAACTAAATTCATAGTCTTTTATTCCTCCTTATAACACTTCTGGTGCGAGGGAGACAATTTTCATGAATCCTTCTTCACCACAATCACGTAATTCTCTAGCAACAGGGCCAAAGACACGTGTGCCGACTGGTGCGTTATCATCATTGATAATGACCACGGCATTGTCATCGAATGCGATTGTGGAACCATCTGGTCTATTGATAGCCTTTTTGGTTCTCACGATAACGCATCTAACGACGTCACCTTTTTTCACCTTACCATTTGGGATAGCATCCTTAACGGCACATTTGATAATGTCACCGATGGAAGATGATTTACGGGTTGAACCACCATAGAGGGTGAAAGCACGAACAGAACGTGCACCACTGTTATCAGCGACAACAAGGTTTGTTTCTTTCTGGATCATTACTTACTTTCCTCCTTGGATTCTTCTTTTGCTTTTTTACTAACCTTTCTAGCAGCAGGTTTCTTAGCAGGAGCTTCTTCCGCTTTGACTTCTTCTACTTTAGGTTCTTCTTTTGCTTCTTCAGCAACTTTTTCTGTTTTGATTTCAGCTTCAAGAATTTCTTCTTTTAATTCAGCTTCAGCTTCTTTAACAGACATGACGGCTTTCTTATCGATGCTCACTAATCTGAATCTCTTTGTAGCACTTAAGCGTCTTGTTTCCATAATGGTAACTGTGTCGCCATTCTTTGCTTCATTGTTTTCATCATGAGCGTAGTATTTTTTACCGTATTTGACACGCTTGCCGTATTTGCTGTGTCTTTTATGTGTTTCAACAAGGACGACGATTGTTTTATCGTTCTTATTGCTTACGACAACACCTTGAATGGTACGACGGGCTTGAACTTTTCTTTCCATGCGTCAATCCTCCTATTTACTTGCGAGTTCGCGTTCTCTTAATACTAAATTGATACGCGCGATGTCTTTTCTAACTCCGATGACATCTTCTGGTTTTTCGAGAGCACCGACAGCTTTCTTTCTGCGGAGTTCGAAGAGTTGTTCCTTTAAGGAGTAGAGTTTTTCTTTTAATTCGGCTGTGGTTAATTCACGGACTTCATTAATTTTCATAGCGATTATTCTTCTCCTTTCTTAACAACTTTACATTTGATTGGGAGTTTGTAAGCCGCTAAGCGGAGAGCTTCACGAGCTTGTTCTTCAGCAATGCCACTCATTTCAAACATGATGCAGCCTTGTCTGACTACTGCCACCCAATCTTCTGGGGAACCTTTACCAGAACCCATACGGGTGCCGGCGGCTTTCTTGGTTTTGGCTAAGTGTGGGAAGATTCTAATAAAGATCTTGCCACCTCTTTTGGTATAACGGGAAATGACGACACGAGCCGCTTCAATTTGGCGGGCTGTGATCCAAGCACCTTCAAGTGCTTCTAGTCCGAATTCACCAAATGCAACAGTGTTACCAGATGTTGCTTTGCCTTCATATTTAATAATATGAGGACGACGATATTTCACACGATTTGGTTGTAACATGACTATTCTCCTTTCTCTTCAGAAGATTTCTTTTGAAGTTCAGGGCGAATTTCACCACGGCAGATCCACACTTTGACGCCTAAGCGACCATATTGTGTAGCAGCATGGCAAATCGCGAAGTCGATATCACTGCGGAGTGTATGTAGAGGAATAACACCTTCTTTATAACCTTCGCTACGTGCGATATCTGCACCGCCTAAACGGCCAGAGACGACTGTACGGATACCTTTAGCACCGGACTTACGAACTCTTTGAATGGCTTTCTTTTGAGCGGTTCTGAATGATGCTCTTTCTTCTAATTGCTTTGCAATTGATTGAGCGACGATGTTGGCATCTAAGTCAGGATTTTTGACTTCGAGGACATCAACGCGAATGGCATCACTCTTCACTAATTTTGCTAAATCTTCTTTGATTTTGTTGATGTTCTTACCATCTTGGCCGATGACCACGCCTGGGCGTGCGACATAGATAGTAACAACAAGGTTTGTGCCTTTTGCATCTTTGCTGGCGACTCTTTCGATTTCGACGTGAGAGAGCAAGGCATCTTTGAGGTTCTTTTCGAGATATTGACGAACTTTAATATCTTCGTTGAGGAACACATGGTATTCTTTTTCGTTTGCGTACCAACGTGAATTCCAATCACGATTGACACCAACACGCATACCTACTGGATTAACTTTTTGACCCATTGATGTTTTCCTCCTATCTCATTTTGACCACCACTGTTAAGTGGCAGTTTCTTTTCACTAAACCAGAAGCAGAACCTTTTGCTCTTGGTAAGTATCTTTTCATTCTTAAGCCATCATTTGCCCAGATTTGAGCGATGTATAAGCTATCTTCATCCATACCGAAGTTGTTAACAGCGTTAGCAGCAGCGGATTTGATTAACTTGCTGACTGGTTCGGATGCGGCACGGTTTGTCATAGCTAATAAACCTAATGCTTCTTTAACATTCTTACCTCTAACAAGGTCGATAACTAATCTGGCTTTACGAGGAGTAAGTCTAACGTTCTTTGCGATAGCGCGTGCTTCTGTTGGAGCAGGTTTCTTTGGAGCTTCGACTTTCTTCTCTGCTTTAGCAGCAGCCTTTTTGGCTGGAGCTTTCTTAGGAGCTTCTTCAACTGGAGCTTTAACTTCTTCAACTGGTTCAGCCTTTTTAACTGCTTTTTTAGGAGCAGCGGCTTTCTTAGCAGTTGTTTTCTTTGTTTCTTCTGCCATGATCAAACCTCCTATTTAGCGGCGGCAGCTGCTTTGTCTTCAGCTGTGTGGCCTGTATGTCCGGTGAATTTTCTTGTTGGAGCAAATTCGCCGAGTTTATGTCCGACCATATCTTCTGTGACATACACAGAGATGTGTTCTTTACCGTTATAAACTGCAAAGGTGTGTCCGACAAATTGTGGGAATATTGTGCTTCTACGGGACCATGTTTTGATGATCTCTTTTTTATTAGCTGCGTTTAAGGCTTCAACTTTTCTCATTAATGGTTCATCCACGAATGGGCCTTTTTTCAAACTTCTTGCCATAATTCATTTTCCTCCTTCTGCATTATTTACCGTTTCTACGGCGGACGATTAATTTGGTGGACGCTTTCTTCACTTTACGTGTCTTCACACCGAGAGCACGTTTGCCCCAAGGTGTACGTGGTGCATCACGTCCGACTGGACATTTACCTTCACCACCACCATGAGGGTGATCGCATGGGTTCATAACTGAACCACGAACTGTTGGTCTGGTACCTTGCCATCTTGTTTTGCCGGCTTTACCGACGTTGATGAGGTTCCAGTCTTCATTACCAACGGCACCGACTGTTGCTCTACATTCTTTTAAGATTTTTCTAACTTCACCAGAAGCTAATCTAACGAGAACGTATTTGCCTTCGGAACCGAGGACTTGCGCGGCAGCACCAGCTGCACGGCATAATTGACCACCATTGCCTGGAACTAATTCAATGTTGTGAATGAATGTACCTTCAGGAATGCTCTTTAAGCACATTGCGTTGCCTGGCATGATGTCAGCTGCTTCACCGGATAAAACTTTGTATCCGATTTTGATATCTTTTGGAGCGATGATATAACGCTTTTCACCATCTGCATAGCAGATTAAGCAAATATTCGCATTGCGGTTTGGATCGTATTCGATAGTTTTCACAACCGCTGGGATATTGTCCTTATTACGTTTGAAGTCGATAACGCGGTATTTGCGTTTATGACCTCCACCAATGTGGCGGCAGGTAATTTTACCTTGGTTATTACGGCCACCTGTTTTGGTTAAACTGACTAATAATGATTTCTCAGGAGTATTTGTTGTGATTTCTTCGAATGTCGAATTTGTCATGTTTCTACGGCTTGCGGACGTAGGTTTGTAAGTTCTAATTGACATTACTTTTTCCTCCTATAATTTGGAATAACTCGAACTTAGATTATTCCTTGAATAAGTCAATCGCTTCACCATCAGCGATGGTAACGATTGCTTTCTTGTAACCGGAGATCTTACCTTGGTAGCGGGTGCCTCTAGTTGTTGATTTGGCTCTCACATTAGAGACGCGAACATCTTCAACTTTAACTTGGAAGATTCTTTCAACTGCTAATTTGATTTCAGTTTTGTTCGCACTATCAAGAACTTTAACGGTTATCTTGTTTTGATTTTGCATTTGGTCCATGGACTTTTCTGTGATTCTTGGTTCAAGGATGACTGCGAAATCTTTTTCGGTTGGTTTTGCGAAACGGTTTGTTGCTTTTGTTTCAGCTTTCTTTTTGGCTGCCATAAACTATTTCAAAACCTCCTTTTGTAAATTTTCCACTGAGGACTTTGTGAAGACGACTGTATCAACATTTAATAAGTCGAGAACACTGACGTTATCAGTAGTAACTAATTTGACCCAATCTAAGTTAGATGCACTGTAGAATGTGTTTTCATCAATAGCATCAACGACGACTAAGGCTTTGCCACCAACTTTAAGGGCATCTAAGACTTTGAGTAATTCTTTGGTTTTCTTTTCCTTGAGTTTTAATTCATCAAGAACTTTCATACCATCGTTAACTTTTAAGCTAAGTGCACTTCTTAAAGCTAAGTTGTGGGCTTTCTTGTTTTGGGAAATCTTATAAGATTGATTTCCATCTGGACCGAAGACCGTTCCACCACCAACCCAAATTGGGGATCTTGTTGTACCGGCACGTGCGCGGCCTGTACCTTTTTGACGGAATGGTTTCTTTCCACCACCGCTAACTTCGTGACGAACCTTTGTTTTGGCTGTCGCTTGTCTAGCGTTGCTTTGTTCAACTTGAACAGCGTCGAACATAACTTGGTTGTTTGGCTCAACACCGAATGCTTCGGCTTTTAAGCTTAATTTGGAAACTTCTTCGCCAGCCATGTTATAAACTTTGACGCTGACTGTTTTCTTTTCTGCCATGTTTACGTTCTCCTTTCACTATTCAGCTGCTGCTTCAGGTGCTGGTTCGGCAACTGGTGCCTCTTCCACTGGAGCTGGTGTGCGATCGATTAATGTTTTGATCGCTTTTGCGTTCTTAACTACTTTAACCGCGCTACGAATCACAACGATTCCTTTACGTGGACCAGGAATGCCACCTTTAACTAAGATGTAATTCTTTTCTGCGTTCACTGCGACGATTTGTAAGTTTAAGATTGTCGCGGATTCATTACCCATGTGACCTGACATGTGTTTGCCTGGCATAACACCATGGTTGTAACGACCATTATTAGCGAAGGAGCCTTGACCTCTGTGGTAACCTGAACCGTGTCCCTTTGGACCGATTGTCATATTCCAGCGTTTGATTGTGCCGGTGTAACCATGACCCTTGCTTGTTCCGATGACGTCAACGATGTCGCCTGCTTTGAAGAGGTCGACTGTGATTTTGTCACCTAATTGGTAGTTGGCCATTTCATCACCACGTAATTCCTTGCTGACGTAATGTGGAACTGTATTAGCTTTTGCAGCGATACCTTTTTCACATTTGTTAGCGCGGCTTTCACGTTTTTCTTCATAGCCGACTTGGACTGCCACATATCCATCTTTTTCAAGTGTTTTAACTTGTGTGACAACGTTTGGTAAGACTTCGACGACTGATACTGGGTACATTGTTCCATCTTCAGCGAAGACTTCAGTCATGCCCATTTTGCGTCCAACGATTGCTTTCATGAACTCTTACCTCCTTACATTTTGATCTCGATGCTAACTCCTGCAGGTAAGTCAAGATTCTTTAATAAATCCATCGTGGCCTTGCTAGGTTTGTTAATATCGATGAGTCTCTTGTGTGTTCTGATTTCGAATTGTTCACGGGAATCTTTGTACTTATGAACAGCTCTCAAAATCGTGAATACTTGTTTCTCCGTTGGGAGAGGGATAGGACCGACAACTTCTGCACCGGTCTTGCTCGCCGCTTCAACAATCTTTGCCGCACTCAAGTCGAGATTGACATGATCGTAAGCTTTAAGGCGAACTCTGATCTTGTTAGTTTTTGCCATGAAATTTCCTCCTATATCACTTTCAGGCTTTGTCCTTGACTCGCTCTGTACGAATTACCTGACGACACCTTCATGACAACGCCTGTGGGTGTGTCAGCAACCTCGCACTTCATTGCGGGCAGACAACGTACAAATCATACCCCTTATATATATGCGTGTCAAATAAATAATAAAAATATTTTGATAAAAGAAATAAACAGATGGAAAAAATGACCAAAAAATAGCCTTCTCAAATGCTCGAAAATAAGAAAAAACCCCATTTTTTGGGGTCAATTTTTGGTTTTTTTCCACTATTTTTTCTCGTTTTTACTGAGATAGGCTTTATACGAGTAAATACAGCCACAATATTCTTGAAAATACATCTCATGTTGTCGAATTATGTCTAGTGAATGCTCATATCCATCATTTTTCTTAAAGTCAGCATCAAGCCATTGAACAGGTGAAAAATCCTTCTCAAGTTCGTGGCCGATCTTGTTAATGTCTTGGGCATTCTTGTATCTTGAGATTGTCATGACCGTGCCAAAATAGTCAAAGTTATGAGCCTTGGCATACTCGAATCCTTGTCTCAATCTTTTGCGGAAACAGATGCGACATCTCTCGTGTCCTTCCTTGTCATCCGCTCTTGGCTCTAAGTCTTTATTATAGGTTAAATTGTCATATGGAAATTCTACGAACTCGACATCAGCATTAATCTCTTTGATATAACGTTTAAATTCCTCTAAACGACGATCGTGTTCTTCTTTAGGATAGATGTTGGAGTTGTTATAGATTACTGTAATCTTGAAAAAGCCCTTTATGATTTCGAAAGGTATGGTGAAACATGGCCCACAGCAAGCGTGTAAGCAAAGTGTTGGTTTAGCTCCATTTTCCTTAATTTCTTGGAGTTTTGATAGTAATATTTGCTGATAATTAATCTTCTTTTCCATAAAGAATCATCGAATCACCAAACGAGAAAAAGCGGTACTTTTCTTCCACAGCATGTTTATATAATTCCAATGTAAATTCTCTTCCAGCAAACGCAGAAACGAGCATAATCAAAGTGGACTTAGGCAAGTGGAAATTAGTGATAATAGCTTTCACAGTTTTGTATTGATATCCGGGTTGAATAAAGATATTTGTAGCTTCTTTTGTAGGTTTGAAAGTATTGTACTTCGAATAGTTTGCTTCAAGGGTTCTAACTGATGTTGTGCCGATAGCAATAATACGTCTATTTTCCGCTTTTGCCTTATTGAGTCTTTCGGCCGCTTCTTCGGAAATCTCATAGACTTCGCTATGCATCACATGATCTTTTGTATCATTAACTTTAACTGGTCTAAATGTTCCAAGACCAATATGGAGTGTAATATCCACTACTTCGACACCCATCTTTTTAATCTTGTCGAAGAGTTCTTCTGTAAAGTGGAAACCTGCAGTTGGAGCAGCAGCACTACCTTCAAACTTAGCGTAAACAGTTTGATATCTATCATTTGTGCATAATTGCTCTCTAATATATGGAGGTAAAGGCATCTTTCCTAAGGCATCTAATACCTCTAAGAAAATCCCATCATAGATGAATTTAAATATTCTAAGACCTTCATCACGTTCTTCTATACACTCTGCAATGAGCTTTCCATCGCCAAAATCGACGCGTGCGCCGACTTTTAAAGATTTCGCAGGTCTTGTTAAGCACTCCCAGTTATCGCCATCTATTTGCTTTAAAAGCAATAGTTCACAGTGAGCTCCAGTTTTCTCTTTGATACCAAGTAATCTAGCAGGAATAACTTTTGTATTATTTCTAACTAAAACATCACCTGGTTTTAAATAATTTGTAATATCGAAAAAGTGCTTATCTTCATAAGTGTGGTCTTTGAGATTAACCGCTAATAAGCGGGATTCATCTCTTTTTTGAACTGGCTTTTGAGCGATGAGTTCTTCTGGTAAGTAAAAATCAAAAAGATTGATGTCCATTAGAAACCTCTCTTATCACCAAAGGTGTTAAGAACTTCTTCCATATAATCGCCAAAGCGATCTTCTTTAATGGCTTGTCTAGCACCTTCCATAATCTTAATTAAGAAACGAATGTTATGGATGGACATGAGTCTCTTTCCAAACATTTCGTCAGAGACATACAAATGTCTTAAATATGCTTTTGTGTAATTCTTACAGCAGTAGCAATCACAGTTCTCATCTAGAGATGTGAAATCTTCTTTGTATTTTTCGTTTTTAATATTAACTCTTCCTTTAGAAGTCATTAATGTTCCATGTCTTGCAATACGTGTAGGTAACACGCAGTCGAACATATCTACACCACGAGCGATACCACCTAACAAATAGTCAAGTGATCCAACACCCATTAAATATCTTGGTTTATCAGCTGGTAAATATTTGATAGCATAATCAATCATCTCAAAACATTTATCTTTAGGTTCACCGATTGATGTACCGCCGATAGAGTATCCAGGGAAATCCATTGCGGCTAATTCCTTGGCACACATTTCTCTTAAGTCTTGATAATCGCCACCTTGGACAATACCAAATAAGGCTTGGTCTTCACGCTTGTGTGCTTCAAGACCTCTTCTGGCCCATCTTAATGTTCTTTCAGTCGATTTCTTTGCGTATTCATAAGTTGCTGGATAAGGAATGCATTCATCGAATGACATAATAATATCCGCACCTAATTTTTCTTCAATTTCAATGGCTCTTTCTGGAGAGAAGAACAACTTATCACCATTAAGGTGATTCTTGAAAGTAATGCCTTCTTCAGTGATCTTTCTACGTTCCGCTAAAGAGAAGACTTGGAAGCCACCACTATCAGTAAGAATTGGTCCATCATAATTCATAAATTTATGAAGTCCACCTGCCTTAGCAACAATATCTTCACCAGGTCTAATAGATAAGTGATAAGTGTTAGCTAAAATAACACCAGCACCCATACTCTTAAGTTCTTCTGGAGATAATGATTTAACTGTGGCTAAAGTACCAACAGGCATAAACATAGGAACCTCAACATCACCATGAGGAGTGTGAAGGATGCCGTATCTAGCACCTGTTTGTTTATCAATATGTAAAATTTCTAACCAAAAATTTTTCATAGCCCATATATTTTATGGGGCTTAGATATTATTTTCAATAAAAGAAAATATATTCTAAAAAGGTAAGTAGTGACTTAAAACGACCCAGACCGCTAAAAGGACAAGAATACAACCACCTATAATACCGGCAATTTCGTATTTTCCTTTTAGGAGTCTAATAATTCCTTTGCCTAAGAACAATCCAACCAAGGATAAGGCAAATGTAATAGCTAAAATAATAGAAACGTGTAACCAAACAGTTATGGTTGTTGATAAACCAGCATGAAGAGCAACACCTGCTGCTAATGCATCAATCGCTGTTAACACAGAATAGAGAATAATATTTCGATATGAAAATTCTTTTTCTTCTTTCTCTTCAGCAGGTTTTCTAAGTTCGATGATAGATTCGATAAGCATCTTACCACCAACAAACAACAACAAGGCGAACGCCAACCACACAACAACTAGTGATGCGATTTCTCCTGCTTTTTCGCCAGCAACGCTACCTGCAATACGTTCAACACCCTCGACAAGCCAGAAGCCGATTAGTGGCATAAGAGCTTGCATAAATCCGAACATACCAGCAATAAAGAATGATCTTCCTTTTGTTATACCTTTCATGGTCAAGCCATCAACTAGCGCAACTGAAAAAGCATCCATAGCAAGGCCTAATCCGAGGAACACAATTGCAATAATAATTTCAAACGTCATAATAGTGTTAAATCAACCTATAAATATAAATATTTATTCCCTACCACTTGAATTCAAGATTTTGATTAGCTCTGATTGACTCAAAAAACTTCTTTCTACGTTTAATCAGCATAAAGAAAATGTATACCAAAAAATGAGACAGGGTAGGTTACCATTGTCAAAACAACATACGATGCTAAAATCATTGAGTTGCCCAAATGATCTTTGACTGTAAATCTATACTTCTGTTTTTCGAGTTCCATTTTATCTAATTTCTTCCAAAACCAAAGGAAGAATATCTAATACTTTAACACTAGGATCAAGT